>ERZ780149.1025-NODE-1025-length-32771-cov-6.253729_pt1 | contig 32771 bp, 27 predicted proteins | sample MGYA00511367_ERZ780149 | MGnify/ENA primary metagenome ERZ780149 (study PRJEB29588, sample SAMEA2153852) | human gut metagenome | biome: human gut; feature: human-associated habitat; material: faeces | place: Denmark | collected 2008/2010 ... | reverse complement strand
TGCCATAAAAATATGCACCTCCAAAAGTGTCTAACTTTTGGGGTGCATATCAAAATTTCCGATGCTTCGGGGCTTTACTTTTTTAACCTTATTGGTCGAGCCTTACCTCGCCCTTTATTTCACCTTTGCTGTCGTGGTAAACAACATCTATCCCGTCGCTGCTAAGCGTAACGGCACCGCTGCAATGATAGCCGGGATTTTTTCCGTAAAGGGACGTGCATATGACCGGGCACGGAACTCCGAAGGTGTCATGCACCCCTCCCGGATTCTCGGCAAACAGCTCATGCAGGTGACCGGAGAGCATTGCGGTGGGGCTTATTTTCTGCAGCTTTTTTGCCCAGCCGGCGTACCTTTCCTGCTCGATATCAAATGGCGGATCAAGTCTGAAGGTAAAAGGATGATGGCATATTATAAGCCTTATTCCGGCATTTTTATATTCACCCTTTTCGATCACCTTATCTAAAAATCTGTCCTCCTCATCGCGGAATGCGGAGCAGCAGACCGTGTGCCCGTATTCCGGGCAGGTATCTGCCTTGTCCTCACCGGCGTCAAGCACCACGCCCCATATAGGTCCAACCTTAAAGGTGTAATATGACCTGCCGTTCATTGTCGGTGTATAGTCTGCCAGCTGCTCGGCGTATATTCCGCGCATGTCGTGGTTTCCGCGTGAGAAAATGCAGGGTACTGCACCCTTTGTGATACCGCCCGATATGAGATATATAGCCTTGAAATACTCAATATTTCCGCAATGGTTCGGGATGTCGCCGTTCATGATCAGCAGATCAAGCTCATCACCGAAAAAGCTTCCCGATCTTATCGGCTCATCGACAAGGCTGTGTGCATCGGCTAAATTGATGATGTTGTATTTTTCCTTTTTTACACAGGGCTTGAATGTGAATTCGGAGCTTTCCGTGTTTCCGAAATCGGTGAAATACGGCTTGCGCTCGTTGATACGCCGTAAATATACGGTGTATTTCTTTGCTCCGTCGAGCGCCGTCATCGGCACATGTGCTATATGGAGAAATCTTCCCGAACGCAGTATGCCGTTCGAATGGTCAAAGTAGCATTTCCCCTCTACCTCGACCCACATGGTACACTCGCTGTTTACAAGCGCGCAGATCTGGTATTCATCGCCCACCGCATAGACCGACGGGCAGGCAGTAAGTATTTTTGATTCCATATAGTTTACTCCCGCGAAAAAAGCTTCTGAAACAGAAAGGACCCCGAAGGCACAGTCTCCCCCGAGGTTCCTCAAAAAGGCAATTCGTCACACCGTCAGATAATACTTGACCAGCAGCTGCAAAAGAGTGTCCCGGTCGACACGGCGAATGAGATTGCGTGCATTATTATGCGTCGTGATATATGTCGGATCCTCAGACAGAATATATCCGACTATCTGATTGACGGGATTGTATCCCTTTTCCTTCAAGGCATTATATACCTCAAGCATTATACGCCTTACCTCGATCTCATGCTCGTTGCCGAGGTTAAAGGTTATCGTGTTCTGGCTGCTTCCCATATCCATAATTACTGCACCTCTCTTATGTTTCATATTGTAACTCAAAAGACGGCAGTTTACAAGTTAAAATTATTGAAATATTTATTACAATAGTTTACAAAAAAACTTATTTTTCAACGTACCGCCGCAAAAAGCACAAATCGCACTTGACCAAAGACGGTTTTTAAGTTAGAATAAAGGGAAGTGTTTAAGATATTTGAAAAATATCGATTGGAGGATACTCATGACAAAGTATATTTTTGTGACAGGCGGCGTTGTTTCCGGACTCGGAAAGGGCGTCTGCGCGTCGGCTCTCGGCAGGCTGCTGAAATCAAGGGGCTACCGCGTCGCCATGCAGAAATTCGATCCTTATATAAATCTTGATCCGGGAAGCCTCAGCCCTCTGCTCCAGGGAGAGACCTTCGTTACCGACGACGGCGCGCTTGAGGGCGTCAACGTCGGTCACTATGAGAGGTTTACCGATGAAAACCTTAATGTGAATTCAAATGTCACCACCGGACGTATATATTATAATGTCATAAATAAGGAGCGCCGCGGCGAATACGGCGGCAAAGCCGTCCAGGTAATTCCTCATGTCACATCCGAGATAAAGAGCCTCGTTTATGCGCTCGGCAACGCAGAGGATGTCGATATAGTTATAACCGATATCGGCGGCACCGTCGGCGATATCGAAAGCCAGCCCTTTTTGGAGGCTATACGCCAGATAGCCTCGGAGGTCGGCACCGAAAATGCGCTGTTCGTGCATGTAACGCTGGTACCTTTTATTTCCGGATCGAGCGAGCTCAAGACCAAGCCGACCCAGCACAGCGTCAAGGAAATGCTGTCAATAGGCATCCAGCCCAATATTCTGGTCTGCCGCTGCGGTCTGCCGCTTGAGGAATCAATGAGGGCAAAAATAGGTCTTTTCTGCAACATAGAAAGCAAGGATGTTATACCTTATATCCCAGCGCCGTCGGTCTATGACGTGCCGCTCAATCTTGAGTATGAGGGACTTGGCAAAGCCGTCTGCGATCATCTTGAGCTTAAAAACACCGAGCCCGACCTTACCGACTGGACACTTATGGTCGAAAACGGCAGGCAGCCGGAGCACGAGGTGAAAATAGGTCTTGTCGGCGAATATACGGAATATCACGACGCCTACCTTTCGGTTGCGGAGGCTGTCGATCACGCCGGATTTGCAACCAAAACAAAATGCGATGTAAAGTGGATATGCTCAAACACCGTAACTGCCGACGAGCTTTCGGGTCTTGACGGCGTAATAGCGGTGGGCTATCGTTCGGAAAGCGGTCTCTCGGGATACGAGCTTGCAGCGAAGTTCTGCCGTGAAAATGATGTCCCGTTCTTAGGGATCGGCGGCGGCATGCTCGGCGCCGTGACCGAATTTGCAAAAAATGTCGCCAATATTGAAAATGCCGGATCAACCGAATTCGAACCGGACTGCACACCTGTAGTAGCGGCACTTGTTGATGCCGTTACCGGGGACACCCCTGTAGCGCGCAAGGGACTTGCCCCCTGCAAAATAGCCGAAGGCTCGCTGCTTTACGGAATTTACGGCGACGAGCTTATATACGAACGCCACAACTGTGACCATGAGGTCAACAGCAGCTTCCGACCTGCGCTCAGCGCGGCAGGCATGAAGTTTTCGGCGCTGTCCCCTGACGGACACCTGACCGAGGCTGTGGAGCTGCCCGGAAAGAAATTCTTTGTCGGCGTCCAGTACGCACCGCAGTTTGTGTCGCGTCCCAACCGCGCACACCCCGTTTTCAAAGCGTTTGTCGAAGCCGCTTTAAAATAATTACAGCTAAAAAGTAAGCAGCCGCCGGAAATCCGGCGGCTGCTTTCATATCGTTAGGATTTACCTGATGTGTCTGAATTCAGGGCTGTAAAAGATCGGACCGAATACAGCCGATCATTTGGCGTTATTCTGTGGTAAGCTCGCTTACACCGTCATCCAGCTGATAAAGATGTACATAATCGACTATATACTTGTTGGTATTCTTCCATTCTTCCTCGGTCGCGCTCTGCGGCCACGGGCAGTTCGAAAAGCCGGGAGTTCCGCTTAAGATCGGATACATTTTGGTTGTGGTGAACGCTTCAACAAAGTCCGGGTCAACTGCAAGATCAAGTGTGCAGTATATCCTGCCGTCGCCGGTGAAAGAAATGCTGTGATCGGTCCAAAGCACACCGAAGGTGTGAAAATCATCGCAGAACAGCTTTGAATCGGGGCATGCAAACGTCCTGCCTCCCTGTTTCAGATCGTCAAAGGAATGATGGGCATGACCTTCCTCCTTTAACTTTGCGTTCGGCCAGATATGCACATTGGCTCTGACCTCAGCGGCACTGCCGAAGCTTTCATTTACATCTATTTCAGGCAGAATACGGAGGTCTTTTTGAATGGAACTCAGCCACAGAGTGTTCCAGAATCCGCTGCCCTTGGGCAGTTTGGCGCTGGTCTCCATGTAACCGTATTTGAACTGCAGCTTTTCATATGCCCTCAGCGTTCCGCCGTAGTAGTTGTGCTCATCCTGAGAAAAGTTGACGTTGAAGCATCCGTTTTTTATGTAGGTCACATCCGGAGAGGATGACCTGAAGGCACGCTTGCCGTTTTTGCCGCTCAGCCCGTCGGGACCCTTGCCAGTGTATTCCTCATTTATGAGATACCATTTTGACGTGTCTACGCTGTCGCCGTCAAAATCGTCTATCCAACGCGGTGTGTACTCCAGTTTGCGGTCGACAGTTTTTTCATATTCCTTATAGCTGCCGCAGAATGAGTCGGCATCGGTAACACTGTGCGATTTCAAAAGCTTCGCAAAGCTTTTTACCGCCGCAGCCGTAGCGTACGGGCTGCCGCCGTTAAGGTAAACCTTATCGCCCTCTATCCGCACGGAAAATGAATCATAATCATCGATTGCCAGGCTGCCCGAACGGTTTGTGTTACCGACAACAATTTCGTATTTTGCCGGCGCCTCGCCGACATCGTCCACAGTTTCTCTTGCATCCTTACCGTAGCAGATTTTCTTCAACGCCTCAATCTGAACCTCAGTTAAAAACGATGAGTTGTAGTGCGGACGGACAATGCTGAATTCTTTCACAGGAATGTTATTGATCTTCATGAGCGCTGCCTCCAATGTGTCCGGATTGAACCGGTTTTACCGGAATCGTAAATTCCAAGGTCATTGTAGCATATTTTCACCAAAAATCAATGATGATTTCAAAATCAATTTATTGATAGTGCCGATTTTATCAAAAATCAAATAAATAATTTCAAAGCCCGGCACAGATACAGGCAAAAATCAGATATAACGCATGGAATCAAACCTCAAATACCGTTTTTAAAAGCAGAAAATCGATATTAATAGGGGCATGGAGGCTATGCCGTTTTAGTTTTTATAAATCCATGGCAGACGCCCGGCTTCCGCCGGTTTGTTTTAAATCCATACAGCGATAAATTTTAGTTTATAGGTGCAGGGAAACAAATGGCTAATTGAATTTTTGTAGGGAACGACCTATGTCTGTCAATTAATTATACGAATGCTATTCACCTATAAACTAAAATTTATCGCTATATGTGCAAAAGACACGGCAGGAACAAAGTCCTGCCGTCAGTCTGTCGATAAACCTCAAAGTCTACTCTTTCGTCGGTTATGCTGCATTTTCCGTTTTTCCGCTGACATGCGCGGCGGAAAAACACCTTGTAAGCGAAAAACCGCAGAATATAGCGGTTTTTCAAGGACACTGGGGTGGTATTGGCGGGGATAGAGCGCAGTCCGAAAATCTTTGATTTTCGAGCGAGCGGCATTCCCGTCCAAAAGCGTGTCGACTTTTTCGACACGCTCACGGCAGGAACAAAGTCCTGCCGTGTTGCTGCGTTATTCTGTAGGATATTCTAATATGTCAAGGCGCGAAACTGCTTACAGCACCAGTCATTTAATGCTTACCTGCCAAAATTCATGTACCAGCCGTCCTTCTGGAAAATCTGTACATAGTCGATTATAAAACAGGCGCGCTCATCAGACCAATAATCGGCGTCGAGCAGCGGATTCAAAATAGACGAGCCGTCGCTCCTTATCTGCTCCGGTGTTTTGTTGAGCTGATTTGATCCGACCAGCATGGAGAGCATTATATAATGCGGTATTTTGTAAAGATGCTCATTGTTTGTGCCCTTGTAGGTATAGGTGAACGTGACTTCACCATCGCGCACGCAAACCACCTTCTCCTCATCCCATATGGCGCCTATCGAATGATATTCCTTATTCATGGAATTATCATAATTAGCTTTGTATTCCTCGGTCAGCGACCCCGGACGTTCGGCAAACGAACCATACTTTGTAACAAATGAGTGCGCCGGCGTGATATCAAGATATTTTCCGTCCGGCCCCTTTAAAAACTCATGCAGATAGTTTACATAATATGATCCGCCGCTCCAGCACTCGGCTATATCGATCTCCATATGATCCTGCTCGTTGCTCCAGGTCCAGAAGTCACTCCAGATACCGTCACCGTCGGGTATTCTCGCGCTCATTTCCATATATCCGTATGTGAAATTGAGCGAATTTTTCGTGTTTATCATTGAACCGTAGAAGTACTTATCATCATACGTCGCCCTTAAATACAGCTTGCCGTCGTTTGTGTAAAGGTTATCGGCGGTACTTGAACGGTACGGTCTCATGCCGTACCAGTCGTGGAATTTTTTGTCCTCCTCACCCTCCTTTATAAACCAGAACGAGCGGTCGAGGGTGTCAAATTCATCCGTCCACTTGAGTTTATAGCCGTCCAGTACCGCAGCGCTTTCCGAACAGCTTTCCTTCACGGCTGAGGAAATAAGTTCTCCCGACGCAGTGCCAACCATAGCCGTCAGCTTCTGAACGGCGACAGCGGTGGAATAGTTTTTGCCGCCGGACACATACAGCCGGCTGCCGTCAGGTCTCAGCTCGTAATCGGTTTTTGAGAGCGAGTCGGCAACGCCGTCCCTGTTTGCCTTGTCGATGATTATTTCATATTCCGACGCGGCGGAGTCGTCCCTTATAATATCGAGCGAATAGCCCGTTTTTTGCAGCAGCGTGTCATGCAGCTTTTCGGCTTCCGACGACACAAGATATGACACGTTATACCTCGGCATAACTATCTTATATTTTCCTATATTTACACCCGACAGTGTGATGTCGGTATAATTTTCAGTGTCTTTATGCACATCGATCGTTGACGTGTCGAATTTACATTCCCTGCAATAGGTTTCTATGAAGTGTGAAACGGCAGCATTGAGCGCATCATCGCTCATGGCGTTTATAACTATACTGCCGTCAATAAATGCAACTATATATTCGTTTGCACGTCCGGTGCCGTGATCCCATATCATCTGCTTTGCCTTTTCGGACTGCGGACGCGAGGTTGAGCCGATTATTATTTCACCCTTCGGATTGACTTCGGTCGTATCGTCAACATTGCTCAGCCTTTCGCCGGTATTTTCCTTTACGGCTTTAAAAATGCCTGAGGCAAGCGCCGACATTTTTTCGTCACCGCCCGTGCGGACGACCGAAAACCCCTCTTTTGCAAAATCAACGACCCTTTGTGCGGAATCTTTGCTGCCCGAAGTCCCGGTACCGTCCGCTGTTTTATCGTTGCAGCCTGCAAACAGTGTAAACGCAAAGAGAAACACGAGAATAAGCGCCATAAACCGTTTCATAAAAGTACCGTCCTTATGTTATATTTATTTCACCCTGAGTGTGATCTCCCCTGTGCTAAGAACCGTTATTCCCTGATCGCCAAAGACCTTAAGTCCCCCGTCGTCGTCTATTGAAATTGCCGTAGCGCTATGCGATATTCCGTTTTTTATATAGGTTATTTCCCTGCCTATGACCATAGAGTGCTGCCTGTAATCTTCCATAAATGATCTGTCGCTGAGGTCTTTTATAAGACGCAGCAGCTCTGCTGCGACCTCTGCCGCAAGACGGTTGCGGTCAAGCCGCGATACGCCGATACTTGCCGCCGTTTCCCCGACCTCCGGCGGAAAGCTTTCCGTGGTGACATTTATCCCTATTCCGACAATGACGGAAAGGTCGGTGCCGCTTTCAAAATCGGTCACGGCCTCGGTCAGTATGCCGCACACCTTTTTGCCGTTTATAAATATATCGTTTACCCATTTTATCTGAGGCTTACGGTCGGTCAGCTTCTCTATGGCGCGCACGACCGCGACCGCAGCAGCAGCAGTGACCGAAAGATTTTCCGACAAAGATGTGTCCGGATGATACATAAGCGACATGTAAAGTCCCGTTCCCGGCGGCGAATAAAAGCTGCGTCCGAGCCTGCCCCTGCCGGCGGTCTGCTGTTCAGCCAATATCAGCAGCGGTCCCGGCGTTTTATCGGCAACCCGCTTTGCCTCGGCATTGGTTGAATCTATCGATTCAAATACCTTGACCGAAACACCGTCAAGACGGCTGTCGGCGAAGGCGCAGACCGCCTCCGCCGACAGAACCGCCGTGCCGCCGCACAGCGAATATCCTTTATTGGTCACAGCAGATATTTCATACCCGTCTTTTCTGAGAGCCTCCACTGCCTTCCAGACAGCGTTTCTTGAAACGCCGAGCGTGTCCGCCAGAGCAGCCCCCGAGAAAAACCTGCCGGGAGAGAGGGACAGTATTTTTATAAGTTCCCTTTTTACTGACATCTGTTTACCGTTTTGAGCTTTATGCCCACCACATTTTGCCTGCGGTTTCGGCAATAAGCAGCGGCTTTAAGAAGGAAGCAGCCTTTTCAAGTCCCTCGGTCTTGCTCATGAGGGCGTCCTCGTGCTCAATGCTGACGGCATAATCGTAGCCGGCAAGTTTCAAAGCACTTATAATGTCACGCCAGTAAGCCTCGCCGTTGCCGAAGCCGACCGTTCTGAACAGCCATGAGCGATGCTTGAGGTCTCCGTAAGACTTGGTATCAAGCACGCCGTTTATAGCGGTATTGTACTTGTCAACACGGGTGTCCTTTGCATGGAAGTGGAAGATCGCGTCGCCAAGTTCTGATATGACCTTAACGGGATCCATTCCCTGCCAGATAAGATGGCTCGGATCGAGGTTTGCGCCGAGTTCCGGACCTACAGCCTCGCGGATCTTCTTCATTGAATCGGTATTGTAAACGCAGAATCCCGGGTGCAGCTCAAACGCAATCTTGTTAACGCCGTGTGCCTTTGCGAACTCGACCGTCTTTTTCCAGTAAGGAATAAGCACCTCGTTCCACTGCCAGTTAAGTATCTTTCCGTAATCCTCCGGCCAGGGACAGGTGACCCAGTTCGGGTACTTTGAATTTTCGCAGTCGCCCGGGCAGCCCGAGAATGTGTTGATCTGATGCAGACCCATTTTTTCGGCGAGAAGAATGGTGTTTCTGATAGTCCTGTCATACTTCTCGGCAATATCCTTTTGCGGATGTACGGGATTTCCGTGGCAGCTCAGAGCGCTGACGGTAAGACCGGAGTCTGCTATGGTATCCATAAACTCCTTGAATTTGCCCTCGTCGGCAAGCAGTACTTCCGGGTTTGCGTGTGCGTTTCCGGGATATCCGCCGCAGCCGATCTCGATCATCTCAATTCCGATCGATTTGAAATAGGCAAGTGCGTCTTTAAGCGACATGTCGCTCATAAGTGTTGTAAAAACTCCGAGTTTCATTAAATATAACCCCCCGATTATCTATTGCGGCAGACATCTGTCCGCCTTATATAAATAATACCTTATTCACAAATTATTTTCAAGTATTTTATACATAAAATACCTGTGCTATGTACAATTAAACGGTAATATCGGATCTTTGTATATGCGTCTTGAAAACAGACGCCGAAAATGTTATAATTGTGCTTGTCAGACCAAGATACTTTTTGTTTTAAGGAGAATGCCGGGTGATAAGATACGCCACCATAGGTACAAGCAGCATAACCGAAAATTTCATAAAAGCGACCGAGCAGAATGACAGCGAAATGACCCTTGCAGCCGTTTATTCGCGCAGCAGAGAAAAGGGCGAGGCGCTGTCGTCAAAGCACGGCGATGTTCCGGTGTTCTGCAATATGGATGAGCTTTTAAAAAGCGAGCTTATAGATGCGGTCTATATCGCAAGTCCCAATGCACTGCACTATGAGCAGGCTTTTAGTGCGCTGCTGTCAGGCAAGCATGTTTTATGCGAAAAGCCGGCGGTTGTCGAGCCGTGGCAGCTCGAAAAGCTGTTAAAGCTGGCAGAAACCACGGGGCTTATATTTATGGAGGCGCTGATCGGCAGGCACATTGACACCGCGCAGTCGGCTGTGAAGGACGCTTTAAAACGGCTCGGCAGGATAAGTCATGTGAGGCTTGATTTTTCGCAGCGTTCGTCAAAATACAACAGTTTTATGATGGGAAATCACGAAAATATATTTGATCCGAAAATGGCGACCGGTGCGCTCATGGATCTCGGCGTATACTGTGTTTATCCGATGTGCGACTGGTTCGGTGTGCCAAAAAATATAAACGCATGGTGCACAAAGCTGTCTTCGGGAGCCGACGGTGAGGGCGGCGCACTGTTCGGGTACTCTGACTTTAGTGCCGTGCTGACCTATTCAAAAACCGGTCAGAGCAGTATCGGCTCCGAGATCATCGGCGATAACGGCACACTTGTCATCCCCTTTATCTCAAAGCTGACAGACATATACTTTAAAAATACGGACGGTACTGTAAAAATGCTGACCGGCGACATGGATAAGCCCACACTCATGAGCTATGAGGCGAGGGATTTTTGCCGGTATATAAACGGCAGTCACCTGGAAAGATACAGGGCTGACAGTGAGTTGGCGCTGGATGTCTGCCGTGTCATGAAGGAAATCAGAAACAAAGCAGGTATAAAATTCGGGGTGTAATAAATGGATTACAGTATGCTCAGAGCGTCGGTGTTGGGGTCAAACACACTCCCTAAAGACGCCGAAAAATATTTTGATCAGATACAGTTGTTCAGGGACATGATGATGCGGTATCAGTGCGCCATGCTTGAGGTACAGACCAAGCTGCAGGTGCTCAACAACGACATGGCGGTGAGGTACCAGCGCAACCCGATAGAGGCTATAAAGACGAGAATCAAGGACCCGATCAGCATTGTTGAAAAAATGAAGCGGCGCGGTCTTAATATAACGGTCGGCAACATGGTCAGAAATCTCAACGATGTTGCAGGCATCAGGGTCATATGTTCGTTCATTGACGATATATACGAGGTCGCACGCATGCTGGCGAGACAGGATGACATAAAGGTTCTGACCGTCAAGGATTATATAAAGAATCCAAAGGAAAACGGATATCGCAGCTATCATATGATAGTCGAGATCCCGGTGTTTTTCTCGGACAAGACGATGAACATGCGTGTCGAGGTGCAGATACGGACCATAGCGATGGATTTCTGGGCAAGCCTTGAGCACGACCTGAAATACAAGAAAAACGACATATGGAGCGAGGACATAAGCTCCGAACTGCTCAGCTGCGCCGAGGTCATAAACGATACCGACAACCGCATGATGGCTATACGCGACCGCATATATGAGTTCCGCAGAAACAGTGAAAAGTACGATGAAAAAGAAAAAGCTGCGAAAGAAACAGGCGGCGCGCCGCCGTCAGAGCAGTAACGGCGAGTCCGCAAAAAAGGCAGGAGTTTTCTCCTGCCTTACGTCCTTATGTATAGGACCGAACGATCCGGATTTTATTTACGCCGGTCTCCACATTTACTCCGTTCCGGTTATTATGCCGCCGCCGACCACGATGTCGCCGTCGTAAAGAACGACCGACTGTCCGCAGGTTATCGCTCGCTGCGGCTGGTCAAAGGTTATTTTAACACTTCTGTCGTCGGCAAAATCAACGGTACAGGGCGCTTCGGTCTGGCTGTAGCGCACCTTTGCCTTGTACCGCGCTCCGGCGGTAAGGCTGTCGACCGATAAAAGGTTCAGCTCACCTGCGGTCAGCGTGCGCGAGAAGAGCTCATCCTCGTGTCCCAACACAACGGTGTTGCTTTCAGGGTCAACCTTTACGACATACATTGGCTCGCCAAACGAAATGCCAAGCCCTTTACGCTGACCGACCGTGTATCTTATTATACCTTTATGCCTGCCCAGAATTTTGCCGTTTCTATCGACAAAGTCACCCTCCGGGTAGGTCTTTTTTGTGTAATCGGTTATAAAATCGGCGTAGCAGCCGTTTTTCACAAAGCAAATGTCCTGACTGTCATGCTTTCCGGCATTTATAAAGCCGTTTTCCTCGGCGATCCTTCTTGTCTCGCTCTTTATAAGGCCCCCTAACGGAAACGCTATGTGGGACAGCTGCTCTTTGGTGATCGACCACAGCACATAGCTCTGATCTTTAGATGCGTCAAGCGCCTTTTTGAGCAGCGGTCTGCCGTTTTCGTCCGGTTCTATCCTTGCGTAATGACCGGTCGCGACCGTGTCGCAGCCAAGCTCTACAGCGCGGTCAAACAGCCTTCTGAACTTCAGAAAACGGTTGCAGTCGATACAAGGGTTGGGCGTTGCTCCGGTCTCATAGCTCCTTACAAATCCGTCGATAACCTTTTCCTTGAAATTATCGGAAAAATTGAAAACGTAATACGGCATTTTGAGCGACACCGCAACGTTGCGTGCGTCCTCAACGTCGTCGAGCGAACAGCAGGTGTGTCCTTTTGACAGACCCACATCCTCGTTCTCATACAGCTTCATGGTGACGCCTATGCAGTCGTACCCGGCGTTTTTCATAAGCAGCGCGGCAACGCTCGAGTCAACGCCGCCGCTCATGGCTATCAGTGCTTTCCTTTGCATTTTAATCTCCGTTCGTCCGCTAAATCGTCAGCAAAAACAAGCTGCCGGTCTCCATCAGCGGCAAATGGAGATCGGTCCGGCATGTTTCGCGGCTGCTTTTAACAGAAGGCAGCTGTGAACGCCGTATTTATATTGTGGTCAGCGTGGTATTTTACGCTGTCACCCAAGCTCTATCATGCGGTCGATGCAGACGCGCGCCTTCTTCATGGTATCGTCCGGAAGCGTTATGCTCTCTCCGCCAGTGCCGCATACGGCGTTGTAGACGTCGACCAGCGAGGTGGACTTCATATTCGGGCATATGAGTTTTTTGGAAAGCGCGTAAAACCGCTTGTTTGGACATTCATACGACAAATGCTCGGCAATACTCATTTCGGTACCGATTATAAACTCTTTTTTGTCGCTGTTTTTGGCATACTGCATTATGCCTGAGGTAGAGCCCACATAATCCGCAAGCCGGACGACGGCAGGGCGGCACTCGGGGTGCACCAGCACCTCTGCCCCTTTGTGCGCCGCACGGGCGGCTTCGACCTCGTCGGCTGTAACCGCAGCATGTATCGGGCATCCGCCCTGGAGCAGATGGATGTTTTTATCCGGCACCATCTCTGCCACATACGCGCCGAGGTTGCAGTCGGGTATGAAAAGTATATCCTTTTCGGGCAGCGAGCTTACTATTTTTACCGCGGACGACGATGTCACGCAGACATCGCAGACGGTTTTCAGGTCTGATGTGGTGTTTATGTACGCCACAACGGTGCAGCCGGGGAAGCGCTGCTTTGCGGCTTCAATGAGCTCCTTGTCCATCTGCTCCGCCATGGGGCAGCCTGCCGACGGCTCTGCCAAGATCACCGTTTTTTCCGGGGACAGCAGCTTGACCGTTTCAGCCATAAAGCGCACGCCGCACATTATCACATTTCTTTGCGGCACCTTTGTTGCGCTGACGCTCAGTGCGAACGAGTCGCCGGTAAAATCGGCTATCTCGGTTATCTCATGTGCCTGATAGCTGTGCGCTAAAATACATATATCCTTTTCCTTTTTTATACGCAGTATTTCTTTCTGCATTTCGTAAACAGTCATTGCTTTTCTCCGTTTCCGCCGCTTATAGGGCTGCTTATCATGAATTTGAAATTTCGTCTATTTTTATGAGTTCTTCCTCTGAGAAAGCCGGGCTTTGCAGACATTTCAAACTGTCCTCTATCTGCTCCGGTCTTGACGCGCCTATAAGGACTGAGGTCACCGCGTCGTTTGAAAGCACCCAGCCGAGCGCCATCTGTGCCAGCGACTGTCCGCGCGACAGCGCCATATCGTTAAGCTTTCTTATCTTTTCTATCTTTTCATCTGTAAGCGACGCTTTTTTTAGGAACGCATTGCGCGCGGCGCGGCTGTCCGCCGGAATACCGCCGAGATACCGGTCGGTCAGCATTCCCTGCGCTAAGGGACTGAAGCATATAATCCCCCTGCCGTCGTTCTTTGCCGCGTCCAGCAGTCCGTTTTTCTCGGGCGTGCGGTCAAATATCGAGTATCTGTTCTGATTTATGATGAACGGCACATGCAGCTCGTCCAATATAGCCGCCGCCTTTTTCATGGTCTCACCGTCGTAGTTTGAAATACCGGCGTAGAGCGCCTTGCCGGAGCGCACCGCATCTGCCAGCGCCTGCATGGTCTCAAAAAGCGGTGTGTCGGGCGTCATTCTGTGGTGATAGAAAATATCAACATAGTCGAGCTTCATGCGCCTAAGGCTCTGATCGAGGCTGGAAAGCAGATATTTCCGGCTTCCGCCGTCTCCGTAAGGACCGTCCCACATGGTGTAGCCGGCTTTGGTCGATATTATAAGTTCGTCCCTGTAATGACTTAAGTCGTCGTGCAGTATCCTGCCGAAATTGATCTCTGCGGTACCGGGGTCGGGTCCGTAATTGTTGGCAAGATCAAAGTGCGTTATGCCGTTGTCAAACGCGGTAAAGCACATCTGCCGCATGTTTTCAAAGACATCGTGCGAGCCGAAATTGTGCCAGCATCCCAGTGACACTCTCGGCAGAAGCAGTCCCGATCTGCCGCACTTTTTAAAGGTCATGCGTTCGTATCTTTCGTTTGCTGCTGTATACATAAGACTTTACCTCCGAAAAAGTATTCTATCATTTATTATCTGCAATGTAAAGCAAATCAAGTCTTTTCTTCCGGCAATACGGCAGAAAATTTTAAGGTCACGGTCGTTCCCTCATCGGGAACGCTCTTTATCGTGACACATGACTCATTGCCAAATGCCAGCTTCAGGCGCTGGTCAACATTTCTGACCCCGAAGCCTGTGCCGCCGCCCAATGTACCGGACAGCGCCGCTTCGCACTGTTCCTTTGTCATCCCGACGCCGTTGTCCGCCACATCTATGGCTATAAAGTCACCGTCCTTCCTTACCGTGACCGTTATCCTGCCGTCGTCCGCTATCTGACCTATACCGTGATAGATGGCGTTTTCAAGCATAGGCTGGATTATTACCTTGCAGCAGGAATATCCTGACAGCGACTCGTCAACGTTAAATTCACACTCGAAGCGGTCGCCGTAGCGGAAGCTTTGGATGACCATGTAGCTTTTCGCGTGGGTTATCTCCTCGCCGACCGTTATCAGCTCTCTGCCGCGGCTGAGCGATATTCTGAACAGCTTTGCCAGTGCCGCCACCATTTTTGCGGCGTCTTTTGTGTTGCCGGCTTCGCACATCCACTGTATCGAATCAAGCGTGTTGTAAAGAAAATGCGGATCGATCTGCGCCTGCAGAGCCCGAAACTCGCTTTTGCGGCGCTCCTTTTCGCTTTCTCTTATCTCGGTGATAAGCTCCTTTATCATCGACACGGTGTGACCGAACGACCGGGACACTGCCTCAAGCTCCCGTATGTTCGGCGCTGAAGCATCATATTCATAGCTTTCGGCGTTGCTTTCAAACTCACCCATCGCCTTTATCAGCCGGCGCACCGGACGTGTGACCAGCCTGTCGTAGACACAAAGATAAACCGCTGCGGATATGACGCATATCAGCACCGAAACCGGTATTACTATCGCAAGCGAGCTTTTTACGGCGGCGTTTATTTCATCGGTATAGGAAATTCCCACAACGCGCCAGCCGTGTGCACCCACCGTGTCAATAATCTTCACGGTGCTGCCGGTCACGGTATAACCGTCGGCGCTGTCGCGCACAAACGACGTGTCCTCATATTTTTTGCCCTTTATGAGTAGATCGCGCTGAGGGTGGTATATAATGTCGCCGTTCTTGTCGGTTATAAAGCAATAGCCTTCAATGCCTACACCGGCACGGTCGATAAATCCTGATATATCCGAAAACAGAAAATCTGCGGCTATGAGTATTTCTCCGCCGGTCACGCCGCACATCTGCCTTACGGCTGCGGTTATTACCGACGGCTCGGTCTCAAAAAGGGTCTCGGTATGCGGTCTGCCGAAAACCGCGCCGTCTTTAAGGGACACGGCGCTTTCATACGATTTATCACTTACGGCTCCGGTTTTGAAGGTCTTGCCGTCGGCGCCGCAGGCAAGCAGCTTTCCGCTGCGGTCGTATACCATTACAGCCGAAATATCGCCGTCGAGCCGTGCCGCGGAGTCTACCACCGTAATTATCCCTGCCATGTCCTGCTGATCATTTATGTCTGCCGCAATGCGGCGGAGCTTCTCCTCACGCCTGGACAGCAGCTCAGCCATGGTCTCGGCTGTCTGCTTTACTGTACGGGTGGAGTCGTTTATCGCGTTGCTTTTCATTGCCGACCCGTAGACGACCGCGAATATCACGGCACAGGCGGCAACGCTTGCCGCCGCTATGACCGCCGCAACGGTCAGCGTCACCGCCGACAGCGAAATACTGCGGCGCTTTTTATTACCGGTACAGGCTTTGCCGTCGGTCATTTGTATCCACCTCTTTAAAATTTTCAGCGGTGATTTTCACGCAGCTTGTTTGGCGACATTCCGTAATACTTTTTAAAGCAGTAGCTGAAATAGTGCTGATCGCTGTAGCCGCATTTTTCGGCGATTTCGAGAACCCTCAAGGATGTCATCACCAGCATATCATATGCCGCCTTCATTCTGCGTTCGGTCAGCAGCGATATAAAGTTGTCCTTCCTTGTCTTTTTTATAAGGGTGCTGAGGTAGTTCGGACTTATGCCGAGCCTCGCGCTGACCCCTGCAAGCGACAGCTGCTCGTCGGAGTATTCCCTCTCGATTATCTCGACCACACGGTCGCATATGACCTCGGTCTCACGTTTTCTTTTGCCGGCGATTATGCTTCTTGCGCCGAGACAAAGCTCGGTAAGGTCATGCTGCATGGTATCGTCGGTCTCGTAAAACAGCGTTTTTGCGTAGACCGGGCTTTTGCGTACAAGCTCCGACAGCGCCTCGCGGTCGGCAACGGCGCTGACCGTGCGGTGCACCGTGGCAAGTATCTGCATCATAAGATAATCGTCGTTGCGGTCCTTTTTCTGGCTGTACAGCTTGTCCAGAAATTCGGTTATCTTTTCATCAGTACCGGTTTTCAAAATCTGCTCCAGCTTGAAAACCGATTTTTCGATATCCTCATATTCGCTGTCGGTGCCGTGCTCCTGGTCGTCTATAAAGCGTATCTCACCGGCTCCGTCGGACGTATAGCGCCGTGCCGTCAGCGCCTCAAAGCAGGCTGTTCCGCAGGCTGCAAGCGAGTCGGTCTCGCGACTGATACCGACCGTGCATTTGAGTCCCAGCAGCCTTTTGGCGCTCTGCACAAGCTCCCTCGACGGCAGATCCATCACCTTGGACAATGTGCCCTTCGGCACTGTTATGAGCGAAATTATTCTGCCGCCCACAAAAAAGCTTTCGGACGACGCGTATTTTCTGAATATTGTATCTACAAACGGTATGTGGCTGCGGTCGGTCTGCGCCTCGCCGTGCGGCTTTGCAAACTTGCTGACCGCAACGCCGAAGCCTACCGGCGACTCATCCTTTATTATGCCGAGCTCCCTCGCCTTTGGCAGAAGCACCTCGTCGCGGTACTGCCCCTTGTCTCCGAGCAGCAGCGGCAGCAAAAGCTCTGTCTTTTCAAGGCGGAGCTGCAGCTGAGCCTCGCTCTGCGTCTCGCCCTTCATCTCGCTTATGCGGCTGTCCATTATACCGCGTATTCTTATAAGTTCCTGCGTCAGCTCGGACGACGATACCGGCTTTAAAATGTAGCTTATGACATTGTATTTTATGGCGGTCTGGGCATAGGTAAAGCTGTCGTATCCGCTTAAAATGACTATCTGTGTGGCGGGGCGTATCTCGCGTATGCGCGAGGCAAGCTCCAGCCCGGAAAGTATGGGCATTTTTATATCGGTCATGACGAGGTCGGGTTCAAACTGTTCGACCATTTCGAGCGCCTCGGCACCGTTTTCGGCTGCTCCGACTACCTCAAATCCGGCGGACTTCCAGTCGACCGAACGCAAAATGGCTTCTCTTAAGTCCCTTTCGTCCTCCGCTATAAGCAATGTATACATTCCTTTGCCTCCCGTCCGACCAAAGTGGTCTTTCATACCTTTAATTTTACAAAATATTGTGTCCGATTTCAAGGGCTGACAGACCGATTTCTTTTAAATACCGCGAATAAAATAATATTGCACTGTTTTTTTGCCGTTAAACTGTTGACAGAACGATGTAAAAAAGTGTAAAATGATAATCGATATAGTTTTGTTTTTAAAGGGCGGATCTCTGCTTTTTTGCCACTTTGTCTACAAAAAAGGAGGAATCCTGTGGATACTGTTACCGTGCTGTATTCCGAAATAAATATTCTGTGTATGGTGATCATGATCGTAATTGCGATCAAATCGGCGGTCTCCGGCTTCGGACATTCGGCGAGAGTGAGGCTGTTCAGAGCCTCGGTCTGGTTTGCAGCCGCCGTAAACGGTTTCGATTTTTTGTGGAACTTGAATCTCAGGTGTCAGTGGCCTGTAAAGCCACTATGATGTGGTGTATTGATTTTCTCTATTTTGTCTCTTTCGGACTGTCATCGTACTGCTGGCTTATCTTCACCGAATCGAGAATAAATAAAAGCATTCTGAAAAGCAAATCAATCCTGACGCTGCTTCTTGTGCCGCTGGCAGTGCTTGTGACACTGTTGATAGCGTCCTATTTCAACGGATGTCTGTTTTATTTTGACGCAGCCGGCAATTATCACCGCGGCAGCCTTTTTTACCTTCAGCAGATACTGTCCTACTGTTACTTCTTTATTTCGTCTTTAAGGTGTCTGACGGCGATATTAAAAAAAGAAAACTATGATCACCGTCTTGACTTCCTGACCCTTGCGTCATTTATGGTCGCACCGCTCATAGGCGGTGTTATACAAATCATTTTTCAGGATGTTCCGGTGCTTTCGGTGGGAATAGTGATATCATTCCTGCTTGCCTATATAAATATTATTGAGAGTCTTATTTCTCTCGATCCGCTGACCGGGATCTCAAACCGCAAAAAGCTTCTGCAGCAGCTTTTATACAGGCTGCAAAATATAAAGCCGGACGAAAAGCTCTATTTTCTTTTTATAGATGTGGATAAATTCAAGCGGATAAACGACAGCTACGGTCACGTTGAAGGCGACAGGGTTCTTACGGATATTGCCTTGCTTCTGACCAGGCATACGACCGGTACGGACAGTTGTGTCGGAAGGTACGGCGGTGACGAGTTTGCCGTAATATTCACATTGAAAAAGACAATGAGTGACGATATATGCGCCAGATTTATTGAGTGTCTTCACGATAATGATATCACTGCCGGAGGAGAACATAAGGTGACTCTGAGCATCGGCTGCACCGAATGTACTCAGTCTGACAGCATAAAGGACATTATCGCCCGGGCGGATAAAGAAATGCATGAAATAAAAAAGCATAAGGCCGTTGATCATTGCATATCATAAGGTCAACAGACGGCTTTTTAACATCGGCGTAATTAGATTTGAGGAAATTTTGCGGCGCTGCCGCATTTATAATGAAAGGTGTTTGAAAAAATGAGCGAGTATATCAAGTATTCCTATGAACAGCTGAAGACCTTCTGTGAGGACTGTTTCTGCCATTTCGGCTTTACGCCGGATGAAAGCGGAATAATCACCGACGTGCTTCTTATGTCCGATCTTTTCGGTATTGAGTCGCACGGCATGCAGAGACTTGCGCGCTACCACAAGGGTATCGAAAAGGGTCTTATCAAGGTCGATGCAAAGCCTGAGATAGTTTTTGAAACCCCGGTATCAGCCGTTATTGACGGTCACGACGGCATGGGTCAGCTTATCTCACACAAGGCTATGGAGATAGCCATTGAAAAGGCAAAAAAGGTCGGAATGGCTGTGGTCACGGTACGCAATTCGAATCACTTCGGTATTGCCGGCTACTACGCAAAAATGGCGTGCGACGCAGGCCTGCTCGGAATGGCTATGACCAACAGCGAGGCCATAATGGTGCCGACCTTCGGAAGAAAGGCGATGCTGGGCAGCAATCCTATCGCAGTTGCGATGCCTGCCGAACCGTATGATTTCTTCTTTGACGCGTCGACCACCGTCGTAACGCGCGGAAAGCTTGAAATATACAACAAGCTCGGCAAGCCGCTGCCACAGGGCTGGGCGCTTGACAAGGACGGCAAGGGCACTACCGATGCCGCCGACGTTCTGAAAAACATCGTTGCCAAAAAAGGCGGCGGAATCATGCCGCTCGGCGGCGAGACCGAGCAGACCGGCAGCCACAAGGGCTACGGATACGGAATGTTCTGCGAGATATTCACATCTATACTGTCGATGGGTCTTACTTCGAACCACACCCATACCGATGGCAAGGGCGGAACCTGCCACGGCTTCTTAGCCATCGATCCGGCCGTGTTCGGCGACGCTGCGGCTATAAAGGAGCACCTTTCGGTATTCCTCAAAGAGCTTCGTGAGTCGCCCAAAAAGGAAGGCGAGACAAGAATATACACCCACGGAGAAAAAGAGGTCTTTGCAGAAAAAGACAGGCGCGAAAACGGTATAGCGGTCAACATCAACACGGTTGCCGAAATGTTCGACATGTCACGCTATGTTGGTCTTGACCCGGTGAAATACCTTGGAGACGTAAAGTTTGACGACGCAAGGGCAAGCTCGTATAAATAATAATGCTACCGAAAGATTGCTGAATTAAAGATCGGTTATATAAAAAAACGGCGGAAACCAAAAATGTTTCCGCCGGTTTTTTATCGGTTATTTGCAGTAATTGTCAACATAGCTGTCTATCGCTTTCTGGATAACAGCCCTCGCCTCGTCGGCGTTTTTGACCTCGTTTACAGCCGTTTCCTTTCCCTCAAGCTCCTTATATACCCTGAAGAAATGGGACATTTCCTCAAAAATATGACTTGGTATCTGCGAAATATCGGTGTATGAATTATAGGTCGGATCATTGAACGGGATGGCGATTATCTTCTCGTCATACCTGCCGTTGTCTATCATCGATATTACGCCTATCGGGTAGCAGCGGACGGTGGTCATGGGGTAAAGGCTTTCCGAACACAGCACCAGGACATCAAGCGGGTCAAGATCGTCGGCATATGTGCGCGGTATAAAGCCGTAGTTTGCCGGGTAATGCGTTGAGGTGTACAGTATTCTGTCAAGCCGCAGCACTCCGGTCTCCTTGTCAAGCTCGTACTTGCATTTGCTGCCCTTTTCGATCTCAATGACAGCCATAAAATCGCCGGCTGTGATCCTTTTAGGGCTTATATCGTGCCATATATTCACTAATAAAACCGCCTTCCGGTGAGATTTCAGCAGATGACCTTTATCCAGCCCTCGGGTGCCGGTATGCGTCCCATCTGGATACCGGTCAGGGTATCATACAGCTTCTTTGTGACCGCACCCATCTGCTCGGTGCCCGACGGGAAGCGGATTTCCTTGCCGTGGTCTATTATGCGGCCGACCGGAGAAATAACGGCTGCGGTGCCGCACAGTCCGCACTCTGAAAACTCGCCGATTTCGTCAAGGCGGACAGGTCTTTCCTCGACCTCAAGCCCCAGATAGTCCTTAGCCACAACAAGCAGCGAACGGCGTGTTATGGACGGGAGTATCGATGATGATTTAGGTGTTACAACCTTGCCGTCACGGGTTATGAATATGATGTTCGCGCCGCCGGTCTCCTCTATAAATGTACGGCTGCCCGGATCAAGATATACGTTTTCGTCGTACCCCTGCTCATGAGCGTCAACTATAGCATGCAGGCTCATCGCATAGTTCAGTCCTGCCTTTATGTGACCGGTTCCATGAGGAGCGGCACGGTCAAAGTCGCTTATACGCAAGGTAAGCGGTTTTACACCGCCCTTAAAGTACGGGCCGACCGGTGTTGCGAATATACGGAACTGAAATTCGCTTGCCGGCTTTACGCCGATGACCGGATTGATACCGAACATATAAGGGCGCAGATACAGCGAAGCACCCGAGCCGTAGGGCGGCACCCAATCGGCGTTTGCGGCGACCGTCTTTTCAACCGCTTCGACAAACTTTTCCTCCGGATACACCGCCATTTCGAGATAACGCGCGGAGTCAGCCATACGTTTGGCGTTGAGATCCGGTCTGAAGCAGACGATGTGCCCGTCCTCGGTGGTATATGCCTTAAGTCCCTCAAAGCAGGTCTGTGCGTACTGAAGCACACAGGCGCACTCGTTCATTACGATATTTTCGTCGTCTATGAGTGCCCCGTCGTCCCACTTTCCGTCCTTATAATTTGCGACAAATCTTTTATCCGTTTTTATGTAGCCGAAGCCTATTGAGCCCCAGTCTATATCCTTTTTAGGCATAAAAATTCCTCCCGGTACGTTTTTTAAAATTTTAGCACTTCAAACAGCAAAAGTCAATAGGTGCAAAGCGGCAACGGCGCAGGTTTTTGCATGAGATTTCTTTTTCAATATGCAAAAGCGTTCCGGCAGATTTTTGCCGGAACGCTTTTTTAGTTTACCATGCCGACGGTACTTCGCCGCCCTTTACATATATATCGAGATTTGTAACGACATCCGCAACGCTGGATTTTAAGACCTCGCCGAGCGGCACGCCGTCTACCCACGCGATATAGTGGTAGATATCGTTGGGGCTTTCGGTAAACTCGATCAGCTTTTCGCTTCCGTCCGCTATCGCCTTCATTTTTACGGTCAGCACCGGCTCGGTTTTTTCAGCCTCGGTCGTAAACGACAGAAGCGACAGCATGAGCACACGCTGATAAAGCATTTTAAATGACTTTGTATCGGTCTCGCTGCCGTTCAAGGTCACGACCGTGTCATACGCCGTCTCGTTTCCGCTCTGCGGAGTGTGCTTTAAATGGAAGGTATAGCTGCCGGTGGCGTCCGCAAGGGTGACGTCGCTCAGCTTATAAATGTCCTCCATTATAAAGTTCTGGTTGAACATCTTTGTAATGTCGGGCGTCACAAAATCAAGCATTTTGGTCGAAAGGCTGAATATCTGCTTTTTGCCGTCAACAAGCACCGACAGCGCATCGCTGCCATCGCCCATAAGCGAGCCGACCGTCAGCTTAAAGCGATAATCCCCTGCCTTGAGTTCAATGACGCAGTTAGGCCTATCAAAGCCGCACGCCTTGAAATTCTCGTCGGTACAGTTGAAGCTGTAGAGCGTATCGGCATCAAGCCCTGCCGACGCAAAGTTCAGTATATTCTCAATAAAGCTCTCGCTTGCCGGACGGCGATAGGGCACCGTCATCATATACGGCATATAGTCGGCAGACGAGCCGGTGCTCATGTTGAACACTATTTCCCTGTCGCCCACCGCGCTGCCCGACAGCTTTATGTAGTCGAACCTCGCAAGCTTGTCGTTATTTCCGAAGTACGAAGCGTTATCATCGGTTTTTTCGATCTTTTCCACCATCGTCTTGTCGGCAAAATTGACCGGCAGATAGTCGTAATTCGAAATATAATCGGAGCTGACTATATAAACGGTATCGTCGCCGCTTACGGTAAGATAGTTTCCGTCGCCGGTGGCTATCTGTTTGCCGACCCTTATTTCAAGCGTTTTAGTGCCGTCGTTGAATTCCACGCTGAACACCCTTGTAGGATCGTCTATCCCGTAATATGCGTGATATTCCCCTACCGAATTAAAGGTGTTTTCCATTTTTTTGGTCGCCGAAACATTGAGACAGGTCCTTATATGCCTTGCTATCGTTTTGGTCAGTGTAAGCTCGGGCGAAATGCCGTTTATGTACCATTTGGTGTCGTAAAGATAGGTCTTTTCCGACCCGCTCGACGAAGCTGACGACGTGTCGGACGAAGTGTCCGTCTCGTCCTTCGGCTCCGCCTTTTCATAATAAGGCAGCAGAGAATACTCGCCGTAATAATTGTACATCCCGACGCCCGAAATATTTGACTCGACCTCAACGCTCTGTCCGTCTACATCGACAAAAGACGACTTTATTATATCATCCGCCGAAAGTATGGAAAAGGACAGACTGCCTGCCGACGACGGCGTGCTGCTCGCTGCGTCGTTCGGGTTGGGTATTAGATTGACCACCAAAACGACCGATGCAGCTATTGCAATGCACAGCACTACCGACAAAACACAGACAAACACACGCCGTCTGCCACCGTTTCGCGCCGGCTTTTTGGTGTTGTACTCGTGCTTTACGAAAATCGTGGACTGCGGCTGCCCGGCGTTTTCCGCCGTGCCCTCTCCGTTTGTCCCCGTATTTTCTTTCACTTCGCCGGCAAGCGGCTTAGCATCTTCATTTTCGGGCGTGTTATGAGTTTCAAATTCGCTCATTTGGTCTTTCTCCTGATCCAGACGGTTATGCCGACAGCTACTATGATGATCGGCACGACCGCCATGAATATTATCCTTATCGCAAGTGTCTTTGACTCGGTGACATTGACCCGGAAGTCTTCATTGGTGAGCTTTTTGGCGACAAAATTGAATGGATTGTCGGTGCTGCCGGTCAGATAGTTGGTTATGTCAAGCGTCGCGTTGAGGTTGGCGACGCTTGTATACTGTGACCAGTCGGACGATATGAAATCAGCCGATGCAAAGGCTGCAACGCCGCTGAACACGAAGTCGGATCCGACTGTAGCCTGATCCTCCGACACTATGACGGTGGGGTACGCGTCTTTGTCGGTGTCGGACTCCGGCTTCCATGTATCCTTGCTTTCTCCTGCCGGCATAACAACTACCGTGCCGCTTGCGGTACGCATGGCGACGGTGGTCTTACGCACATAGGTCGCGGTCGAGCTGTTCTCGTACAGCTGACGCATAGGTACGCTGTTTGCTGCGGTAAAGCAGATGTTTGACAGAGAATCTGCGGTCTTGGTATAGTCGGTCTCAAGGCTTCTGTAATAGAAGCTGGTCGGATCTTTTGCTATATACATACTATTATTGGTTTCGTAAAGTATGCCGGAATCAAAACCTATGCCCCAGTCGCCGAGAAGGGCGCAGATATTTGTGAGTTTGTACGTTCCGGTACCGGCAAAATACAGCAGCGACTTGCCCTTGTTGCCGCCGTTGTCAAGGAAGCTTTCGATCGCGGTACGGTCCGCACCGGTTATATCAGAGGTGCAGTCGGAAAGTATGATGCCGGTGTAGGCATCATAAGAATCGGAAGTAAGCAAGGTCGACAGCATGCCGTCTTTGTACACGATGTCAAAGTTGTTTGACTTGAGTGTTCCTTCGAGCGCGCCCTTTATGCTGTCAACATTGCAGTATGTCGAGGGCACAAGGAATACCGGCGTGGTCTCGGACGTGACCTTGTAAATGGCAGCCGATATCGCCTGCTCTACTTTATTTTCGGTTATCATGTAGCCTATGCCCTGTCCGTAAAGCGCATAGTTGACACCCATTGCCGCATACTGACGGTAGTTTTCGGTGCTGGCATCACCTGCTTTGAGGGTATAGACGTCCTTATACAGGACGGCAGTGCGTCTTGTGACGTTCTCGCCGCCGACTGCGAAGGTGCTTTCCACCAGTATATCTCCGTAGGTGGTCTTGTAATCGGTAAAGCGGTCGGTAACCTCCTTGGCGCTGGGCTGTGACATATCAAGGAAGGTCACGGTTATATTGTCATTATACTGAGCGTATTTTTTAAGCATTTCCACGGTCTGCACATAATACGAAGTGTTTACGCCCGAAGCATCGACAAAGTCGGTGTTCGCCGCGTAATACGCGAGGGTGTATCCCGTGTCGCTTGTGCAGTTGTACTCGTCCTCGGTAAGGCAGACGTAAATGTCAACCTTTTTATTGACGCTTTTTATATACTTAACGTTGTCCGACGACATGGTGTGTTCTTTGTTGGCGGTCAGGTCAAGCTCAAGCGGATAACGCGCCGAAAGTGCAGTGGCAAGCGCGGTTATAAGCACGACGCCAACGATAAACAGCACCGACAGGATTATCGAATATATGCCGCGCTTTAAAGCGACGGTATTTTTGACCTTTCCGGTCTTGTTATTTTTTTCATTCATAGCTTGGCGCCTCCCTATCACGAATAACGGCGCTTATCAAGCACTCGCACCGTAAGGAACAAGAATATCGCGGCAAAGCCGACGAAGAATATAACGTTCGAATAATCGATTATTCCCTGCACAAAGGTGTTGTATCTGCCGACAAACGATATCCATGTGACTATAGCGGTCACGAATTTCAGGTTCACGAGCGATGCCAGATAGTCGAGCAGAGATATCACAAGGCAGAGCGTGAACGTGCCGAATGCGGCGGCTATCTGACTTTCGGTAAGTGACGAAATAAAGATGCCGAGCGCTATGAGTGCGCTGCCCATGAACGCGGTTCCGAGTATGTTGCCTAAGAACACGAGCCAGTTGACCGTTACGTTCTGGAAGGCAACTATTATCTGAAAAACAAGTGTCATGGCGTATCCCGAAAGGAATATTGTCAGCGTCGCAAAAAATTTGCCCATGACAATGCCCGTAAGGCTGACCGGCGAGGTTATGAGTACCTGATCGACCTTATGCGCCCTGTCCTCACTCATGGTACGCATGGTAAGCACCGGTATCAGCAGAAAGGTCAGCATATACATCTGGTTGAAAACATAGGTTATATCGGGGTAGCCTGCCGAGAACATTCTTGCAAAGAACGAGCCCTCAAACGCAGCCATTACCGCGATAAATATGTAACCTATAGGCGAGGTGAAGTATGCGCGCAGTTCTCTTTTGAAAATGGCTCTCATTATTCGTCCTCCCCTTTCTCTGACTTTTCGGTCTCGCCGCCGGCGTTCGCCGCTGCTTCATCAGCGGTTTCGGCGCCCGGCGCGGCATCTGTGCTGTCAGCCGCAGCCTTTTCGCCGCTGCCGAACAGCTTTTTCTGCTCCTCAGCCGACATTTCGGTAAGTCTTAAGAATATCTGCTCGAGCGACAGCTCATTCGTACGCATCATGAGCAGTGCCCAGTTGCGGTCGGCAAGTCTTTTGAATATCGCGGGACGCACATCGGTCTTGCCGTCAGGCTCGACAATATAGTCGTTGGAGCTTTGCTCATGCAGACCGGTGCAGGTAACGGTCAAAACGCCCGGCACGGTAGACAGAAGCTTCATTACCTCGGTCTTCGGTCCTGCCACGCGGACCGACAGCGAATGATCCTCCGACAGCTTTTTTGAGAGCTCGTCCGGCGTGCCGTCGGCTATCAGTGTGCCGTGGTTTATAACTATGACGCGTTCGCAGACCGCCTGTATCTCGGACAGTATGTGTGAGCTTAAAATAACGGTATGGTTCTTGCCCAGCTCGGTTATGAGCGAGCGTATCTCTATTATCTGCTTTGGGTCGAGACCGACGGTCGGCTCGTCAAGAATGAGCACGTCGGGGTTGCCGACCAGCGCCTGCGCGATGCCGACACGCTGCTTATATCCCTTTGAAAGGTTCTTTATAAGTCTGCCTGCGACATCGTCTATCTTGACAAGGCGGCAGATCTCATCAATATGCGGTGCCTTGGGGAAACGCACCTTTTTGAGGTCGTATATAAATCCCAGATACTCCTTCACGGTCATATCAAGATAAAGCGGCGGATGTTCGGGCAGGTACCCTATACGCATTTTTGCCTCGTTCGGATTTTCGAGGATATCGTACCCGTCGATCGAGACTGAGCCCGCGGTCGGCGACAGATATCCTGTAAGTATGTTCATGGTCGTACTTTTTCCGGCGCCGTTAGGACCGAGAAAGCCGAGTATCTCCCCGTCCTTCACGGTAAAGCTGACGTCGGACACAGCGACATGTGAACCGTACTTTTTCGATAGGTTCGAGACCTGTATCATGTGTTTTTCCTCCAGACAGTTGTTACTTATAAAAATTTTATCAGTTATGAACGGTTTATTTGTAAACAACAGATTAATTTTTATAGGATAAACAAACTTTTTTATAACCTATTTATAATAACACATTGCAACGCATTGTAAAAGGGGTTTTTAAAATTTTTTGCCGGCGATAAAAAAGCGGTGGAGGCTTTCGCTTCCACCGCTGCTTTTGATCATCCTGCCGCAATGCCGTTCCCGGTCAGCCGAAACGGATAACAGCTGCTTTAGGCAATTTAAAATGAAACGGTCAACTGCAACAGCCGACGGTTGACATTACAGATCACGGCATGATATAATTTTAGAAAATACGCGAGAGGTTGTGACAGAATGGATCTCAATAAATTGAATGTAGACTTTGGCGGCGGATCTCTGCTGCAGATAGCAAACAGAAGTCCTGTCCAGATGATGTCATATCTTTGTGAGACCCCCGACGGAAAGACCGTTGTGATCGACGGCGGAAATCCGTGCAAAGAGGATGGGGAGTACTTATATGATACCCTGAAAAAGCGCGGCGGAAGAGTTGATTTGTGGATCATGACCCACGCGCATAACGATCATTTCGGCGCGTTGCTCTGGATGTTTGAAAACATGCCCGATTTCGACCTCGACATAAAAAGAATGGCTTTCACATTCCCTCCGATCGATTGGTTCAAAACGATCGAACACGGGGAAAACTACGAATGGGTGGTCCGCTTTTACGACCAGCTGAAGGCGCACGGCATAAGCGTTGAACCTCTTTTAAAGGGTGAGACGATAGACGTCGGCGGTATGAACTTCGAAATAATTAACGATTGCTCAAATTATCCGAACTACAGAACCGTAAACGACACAACAATAGTTTTTCTGGCGCATTTTCCGAAGCGCGATGTTCTCTTCCTCGGCGATCTGGCGAAAAAGGGCGGCAGCGATCTGCTTGCAAGCTGTGACACCGGAAAGCTCAGGTGCGATATAGTGCAAATGGCTCATCACGGGCAGGACGGCGTTGACAGAGATTTTTATAATATAGTGAAGCCGAAAATCTGCCTTTACACCGCACCTTCATGGCTGTGGGACAACAATTCCGGCGGCGGCAAGGGCAGCGGTCCGTGGAAAACTCTCGAAACACGCCGGTGGATGGAGGAAGTGGGGGCTGAGCAGAGCTGCCCGAACGCTTTTGGGGATTATCTGTTTTATTGATAAGTATAGGCTGACAAGAGTCGAACACCGTACGGTTTCGCTCGCCGCCTTTGGTACAGCAGCTTTGCGCTTATTACCCGTAGGCGTCAGCCTTACGGGCAATCTCACGCTTCGCTGCCTAAAATTTAAGCGGCAGAAACTCTTCGACCTTAAACTTAAAAAATTTTGCGTTTTTGAAGTCGAAGAACGTGAGTGTACTAACGTATTTCAAGCGATGAGACAATAAAAATCGAGATTTTTGGAGGTTTAGGCGTGTGGTGTTCTTTCTATCGTCAGCCTAAAGCAATCAGGTCACATCGGTTGCCTGGTGCTTTTACTGCCTTTTCATTACTGCAAGCCGCAAAAGCGGCACAGAGTATTGAAGTGAACCCCAAAATTCAGACAAAATAAAATATTAAATTGCATGTGAATGAGTTCGGTATTGTATCGGACTCATTCCTTTTAGTTTTAAGGAAATACGTTCATTGTTGTAGTAATGGATATATTTCTTTAGTTCATCAACCCAACCGCAACACTTTTTGATAAATTAAGTCTTTGAATTAAGCCCTCATAAAACATAAAAATTGCCGGGCATCTTCCGACACCTGACGATTTTTTGTGCAGCGAGTGCATTAATATCCGAACCCAAGCCCGATTTTTCAAGCTCGGTGAAATTGATTGTTTTTGTGCCGTCTTTTTTAATTTAATGTGAACGTAATCCTGTCGTCATAAAGGAAACCATCATTGACAAAGCTGTCAATCAGCCTGCGACGGTGGTCAAGCCTCTTGGTATTAAGCTTTCTGAACCGATGAAACCAAAGAATAATTTGTTCACGGGAAAGCGTGGGCTTTGCCATTTCTTCTTTGATAATCTGAACGGAAAGTTCGCTTTTCTGCTTTTCAAGGCTTTCGAGCCGTTCTTTTGTAGAGGCGGTTAAAATACCTTGCTGAATGGCGTCAAGCATATTATCAATGGATTTTTGCGTATCGGCAAAACGCTTTTTGAGCAGCGGCAGTACGGTGTTTTCCTTGCTTTGCAATTTCATTACCGTATCGGCAAGTTTCTCAATCAGCTCATCGTCAAAAATCAACTTCTTGACCTGCTCAATCACAAGATTTTCAATCCATTCTTTTTTAACTGTTTTCTTGTCACAGCCCTTGTGATTTTTTACGCTTGCACATTTGTAATAACGGTGAACCTTGTTCCTACCTGTTTCGCTTTCACCGACCATATAGCATTGGCATTTTCCGCAAAACAGCTTTATCGTGAAATATTCAAATTTTTCTTGAATATTTCAATATTATCTATTGCTGTTTTATAAAACCTATGCTATACTATAACATAAGTTATTGTAAGTTCAGGAGGTAATCGTATTGGCGCGTTCATACAACAAACTTTGTAGACTGATGATTGATAAAAAAATAAATAAGACCCAACTCTGCAAAGCAGCGGGTATAACCACAAACGCCATGGCAAAGCTTGTAAATGGTTTAACAAAATCACTCGCATGCGAGCTTGCTAAGGATAATATTCGAGTAAATGCGGTTGCACCTGGCGTTACAAATACTGATATGGCGGCTGCTTTACCAAAGGAGCTTGTCAACAAAATTTCTGCAGAGATTCCACTTGGTCGTGTCGGCGAGCCAACCGATGTCGCGAGCGCCTATCTTTATTTTGCTAGCGACCTTGCAAGCTATGTGACTGGTGAAATTTTTCAAGTTAACAGTGCAGCAAGAGCATAGGAGTGCGTATGGATAATAAAGTAATGTATAACCTCAGCTACGGTTTATTTGTGCTTACGACTAGCTTTGAAGGTAAAGATAATGGGTGCATTATTAATACTGCCGGCCAAGTTACTTCCGAGCCAAACCGCATCAGTATTACGGTAAATAATGCTAATTACACGACCGAGCTAATCAAAAAGAGCGGCAAGTTTAATATCTCAATCCTCAGTGAAGACGCAAGCTTCGAAATCTTTAAACATTTTGGCTTCCGGTCTGGTAAAGAAGTTGATAAATTTGATGGCTATTCCGCCTGCAAACGTAGTGCTAACGGCATCTATTACGCTACTGAAGGCGTAAATTCGTATATTAGCGCAACCGTCGAGCAGACAATCGATCTTGGTTCGCATACAATGTTTATTGCAAAAGTTGACGCAATGGAAGTATTGTCCAAGACTCCATCTGCCACTTATGCTTATTATCATGCTAACATAAAACCAAAAGCTGAGCCGAAAACCGAGCAGGACGCAAACAAGGGCAAAGTTGCCTGGCGCTGTAAGGTTTGTGGATATATATATGTTGGCGAGGAGCTTCCTGCGGAATTTATTTGCCCACTATGCAAACATCCGGCCTCAGATTTTGAGAAAATCATTCTATAATAACTTAACGGTTCGAAAGAGAGAAACTAATGACCAAATATAAATGCAAATTATGTGGCGAAACCTTTGAGGTTAAAGACGGCGAAGAACCTGTATGTCCTGTCTGTGGCGCAAAAGGTGAAAGCCTTGAGCTAGTTGCTGATAAAGCCGAAGCAAAGGCTGAAGCTAACGCTAATAAGTATGCTGGCACTCAGACTGAAAAGAATCTTCAGGCTGCCTTTAGCGGTGAATCTGGTGCAAGGAACAAGTATACCTACTTTGCTTCCGTTGCTAAGAAAGAAGGCTTCGAACAAATCGCTGCTATCTTTAATGAGACTGCAGACAACGAAAAAGAACACGCTAAGATGTGGTTCAAAGAACTTAACGGCATTGGCAATACTGCCGCAAACCTCGCCGCCGCTGCCGATGGCGAAAACTACGAGTGGACTGATATGTACGAGGGCTTTGCAAAGACTGCCGAAGAGGAAGGCTTCCCAGAGCTTGCCGCTAAGTTTCGCATGGTTGGCGCAATCGAGAAAACCCATGAAGAGCGCTATCGTGCATTGCTTAAGAATGTCGAAACCGCCGCTGTCTTTGAAAAGAGTGAAGTAAAGGTGTGGGAATGCCGCAACTGTGGCCACATTATTGTTGGCACTAAAGCCCCTGAGATCTGCCCGGTTTGTGCTCATCCACGCAGCTATTTCGAAATTAGAAAAGAAAACTATTAATTATTAGGAGTTAATTTGCTATTTGCACATTAAATTGAGAAGAATATCATTGCTTTCTGCCCACATAAGTCTAGTATTTGTGCGGGCATCTTTTGCTCTTGGTATAATTGTCATATGAAGTTCATCTGGCTGCGGCTATCCAACTTCTAAAATTTGCTGTAAATAGCCTTACAAAATCTTTATCAATGGAATCGGCTAAATACCATATTCATATAAATGCTGTGGCTCCAGGCATTACGAAAACTGATATGAGACGGAATAGAGCTACTGGCCCCAAAATATTAACAGCTTAACCCTCTTCCTCACTACTCCGTCTTTCCATTTCCTAAGAACATCGCTACAGAAATTATGCAAGTTAAAAATGGCCGCCCCGAAAGGCGGCCTGTTTTTTATGGGATAAGATAGTAGGTTTCGCTCGAAATATAGTCATCGAGATAATTACCGTATACATTTTCATGTATCTCGCCATCTCTATACTGCTCACAGCCATAGATGGCTACGACGAGCTGATCGAGTGTAACGCGGTAGTTTCGTATATTAGTTTAAGGCTCATGCGGATAGCAGCTTGAGCGGCCAGCAATGACCGCTCTTTTTTCTGCCGAAAATCAAAAAATTGGTGCATTGACTGAAAGCCGTGTAGCTTATGCTTATTATTCCCACATTCAGAAAAAGCCGTGCTGCTTATGCTTTAATGCACCAGTTTTTTCACTTGAAGTGATAAAAATTGGTGCAAGCGATTATTTTGAAAATGCTTAACTGAGCGGAGTTTTATAGATTTCAAGAGTTGAAATGTGGCTCTGAAGACCAAAATTGGTGCAAGGATAAAGAAAAACCCCCGATAATTCGGAGGTTTTTCTCACGTCGCTTTGTATCAAAAGTGACGTCTTAAGGTGGTGCGGGTAAGAGGACTTGAACCTCCACCGAGTTGCCCCGACTAGAACCTGAA
>ERZ780149.987-NODE-987-length-33544-cov-6.930335_pt1 | contig 33544 bp, 25 predicted proteins | sample MGYA00511367_ERZ780149 | MGnify/ENA primary metagenome ERZ780149 (study PRJEB29588, sample SAMEA2153852) | human gut metagenome | biome: human gut; feature: human-associated habitat; material: faeces | place: Denmark | collected 2008/2010 ... | reverse complement strand
CTGGTAGAAAACTATTTTTGTTTTTTCATCTGTCTACTTGACAGGGAGCGGTTCAATGGAGACGGCCCTGTTTTTTTGCCAATTGCAGAAAATCGACGTCTTTTTCCATTGACTTTTGGTGTGATATTGCGTATAATTCAGGCATAAAGGTAATGATGGCATTACCGTGCAGACAGTCTGTGCCTCCGGCATGGATCGCCAAATGAAAGGAGAGTATTTCAAGATGAAAAACCATGGTTTGCGCAGAATTTTCAGTCTGTTTCTGGCACTGTTCATGGTCTTCACACTTCTGCCCACGACTGCGTTGGCAGAGGATACGACGGGGGCTGACGAAACCCAGCCCAAGACCGTCGTAGTGAACGGGGACGAGAAGAAGACCGACCCCCCCGCGCAGGAGCAGCCTAAGAACGAGAATCCTCCTGCACCGGAAGAGCCGAAAACATTCACCGTTACATACACTGACGGTGCAGACGGCGCAGTATTTCCCAATCAGGTTTACCGCGACCTGTCGTCCGGTACCCCGACCCCCGCTTTCGACGGCACCCTTGCCCGGGAAGGCTATACCTTCGCCGGCTGGAATCCCACCGTTGCGGGAACCGTGACTGCGGATGTCACCTATGCCGCCAAATGGGAGGAGGGCAAGACCGGTCCAAGAAGAGTGACCGTGCCGACGATTCCCGGACCCGATGTAGATCCCGCCGCTTTGGACACCGGGCATAAGATCGATGTCCGATTCACCGTCCTGTATGTGGGTGACGAATTCAACATTGGCTACAACTACGGTTCTTCCGAAAAGACCAAGTTTGTTTGCCAGTACAAGACGAATCACTCCGATACCGCGTATAACAACCACACGATCGCGATTTCTGATATCAAGGCTGCCGCAGGCCGCGCTTCTGTCAACAGCGGTTACCAGATCGTCGGTTGGTCGAAAGAATCCAACGCGAATCCCACAACGTGGTCGCTTAACAAGAGCGGTACGACCGCCTGCAACAAGGGTTCTACGATTTATCTCGTAGCGAAGAATCCCAATCCCACCACGAAATATACATACACGCTGAACTATGATGCCAATGGCGGCACCGGCGCGCCCAGTGCTGATTCGTGGTCTACAACAGATGCAGCTATCAGATACCACTCCTTTACAGTGAAGAATACCATTCCCACCCGGGAAGGCTATGTCTTTAAGGGCTGGAAGGCCAATGACGGGTCTGATACAATCTACACTGGTGGTATGACGTGTGCCGTATCCCAGTATGGCAATGATGTTGTCAAGAATGGCAACACCTGGACCAGAACGCTGTACGCCGTGTGGGAGGAGGACGCTCCCGCCCAGCCCACTCCCCTCGACGAGGCGGGTGTCAAGGCTCTGCTGGGCGAAAATGCGGTACAGATTATCTGCACCAACGCGCAGATCGGCCATGGCAGCAAGACCTTCGGTCTGATCGACGGCACGTTCACCGTTCATCAGAGCAATAACCGCTGTGAGGTCGTCATCAATGGCTTCAGCTCCTACATGAGCGAGTTCGACGCCGCTGTTAGCGTCCCTGCGGGAACGCACATTACCGACAACAGCATGGCGGGTCAGAATCGGACAAAAATCAATCTGGTATGGAGCGACGGAAAATGGACTGCGGCGGATGCTCCCGCGAAGTACCATGTTCTGTGCAGCTTGCAGCCCGTAGAACCCACCACTCCCGGTGAGGGCGATCTGGAAAATATTGAGAAGCTTGTAAGGATTGTATGCGACAGAAACATCCATGATGCCAAAGAATATGGCGTGATTGCAGGCTCGTGCGAGTTTGGCGGCATCGACATGACCGGCGATGTGCCCACCTGCCCCGTCACCATTCGGGCGGCAAAGTATGTCGAAGCATACAATGGCACGATTGGTGTAGAACACACCATTACTGGTGATACCGAGAGACCCCTTCTCCTGGCCTGGGATGCGAACAATAATGTATGGCGGCCGATGACTGATACCCCCGTGACCTTCACGGTTATCTGCCCGCCCGCAAAGCCCGGTGCTGAAGATCTGGCCAAGCTGGAAGCGCCCGTGGAAGTGGCCTGCACCACGAAGCCCGAGACGCACACCGCCGCATCCTTCGCGCTGATCGAGGGAACATACACCGTCGGCGATACCTTCGGCAACGAAACCGACGGCTACACCTGCGACATTATCATCACTGCTGATGAGTATGTAACGAAGTACAACACCGACTTCGGCAAGCACACCCTGACCGGTGACAACACCAAGCCCCTTACGCTGAAATACGTAGAGGGTCGGTGGGTTGTCAATGCCCCCGTTACCTTCCCTGTCGAGTGCGAAGAAGAGCTGTTCCCCGTCCATCTTGTGATTTATCGCAACGGCGACACCTCGAAGGCTTATAAGGACATCGCGCTCGAAAGCCAGCCGAAGGGGCATGTTATTGACCTGTCCACGATCGACATTGCCGACTATTACACCGGGAACTACAAGTTCTACGGCTGGTACGACGACGGCGCGTGGAATAACTACAAGGCGAACCCCGCAAATCCCCCTGCCGGTCTGAAGGAGAAAACCGTCAACGGCTGGACGAATTTGAAGTGCATGGTCTATGACAAGTACCAGGTCGTTTACTTCCAGAGTGAGGAAGCCTTGAGAGACTTCCAGAATGACCACAGCAAGACCGAAGGTCGGCTGTACAGCACCACTGCGCTCTTTGGTTCGACCCTTCCCACCGCGGACGCTCCCACCCCGACCCGCACCGGCTACACCTTCAAGTTCTGGAGCCGTGAGGGTCAGAACGGCGACGTAACCGGCCAGACCGTGAACGGCTGGACGAATCTGTACGCCGTTTGGGAAAAGAACACCTACACCGTGACCTACACCGACGGTGTGAACGGCGAGGCATTCGCGGATCAGGCTTATACGGCAAAGTACGAGGATGCCACCCCCGCTTTCGAGGGCACTCCCACCCGTAAGGGATTTGTGTTCGACGGCTGGATTCCCGAGGTCGCCGAGACCGTGACCGATAATGCCACTTATACCGCTCAGTGGAAGCCCGTACAGCCCGACAAGAAGGCAATCGAAGGTGCGATCGGCAGAGGCGTGGCGGTTGTCTGCGATAGCCAGAACGTCAACCACGGCGAAAAGAAGTATAAGCCGACGCTGGGCGAGTACACCGTCAGCAATGTCATGGGCACCGCCGCCGATGGCTACACCTGCACCGTTACCGTCAGGGCAGCCAAATTCATCGAGAAGTACAGCTCTGATATGAGCGACGCGGTTCATACGCTGATTGCCGGTGAACCCGCCGAAAAGACCATTGAACTGAAGTGGAATGGCGAAAAGTGGGTCGCTGAGACCGAACTGCCTGTCACCTTCCATACCCTGTGCCCCCCCGAGCAGCCCAGCAAGAAGGACATTGAGGGTGCGATCGGCAGAGGCGTAAAGATCGTCTGCGATAACCAGAACGTCAACCACTGGGGCAAGGATTACAAGCCGACGCAGGGTGAGTACACCGTCAGCGACGTCACCGGTACTGCCTCCGAGGGCTATACCTGCACCATCACTGTCAAGGCAGCCAAGATCATCGAGAAGTACAGCTCCGATATGGGCAAGACCCATGCGCTGATCGTCGGCGAGCAGGCTGAGAAGGCCGTCGAGCTGAAGTGGAATGGCGAAAAGTGGGTCGCGAAGACCGAACTGCCCATCACCTTCCACGTCGAGTGCCCCCCCGAAAAGCCCACCTACGATGAACTGAAGGGGCTGGGCATCAACGCGAAGGTGGACTGCACGACCACCACTGCGCACAACGGCAAGTCCTACACGCTCATCGAAGACACTTACAACGTCTCCGATCCCGAGCGCAAGGGAACTGTGTACACCTGCATCCTCACCGTAAACGCAAAGGATTACGTTGCCAAGTACAACGCAGAAGAGAATGTTGGCCCCCACACCCTTGATGACCGTGACAGCAAGACCATCGAGCTGACCTGGAATGGTGAGAAGTGGACGGCTGCGGAGACCAGCGTCACCTTCAACGTCAAGTGCGAGCTTCTCACCGTCACCTACACCGACGGTGTGAAGGGCGAAGAAGTCTTCGCGGATGTCGTCTACAAAGACATCCCCTACGGCACCGGCACCCCCGCCTTCGGCACGAAGGATCCCACTCGTAAGGGCTACAAGTTCGTCGGTTGGGAACCCGAAGTCGCCGAGACCGTGACCAAGGATGTCACCTACACCGCCAAGTGGGAGAAGCTCTACACAGTTACCTACACCGACGGCGTGAAGGGCAAGGCGTTCAAGGATCAGGTTTACAGCGATCTTGAGGCCGGAACCGATACCCCCAAGTTCGATGGCAAGCCCACCCGTAAGGGCTACACCTTCACCGGTTGGTCTCCCAAGGTCACTGACACCGTGACCAAGGACGTGACCTACGTCGCTCAGTGGAAGTCCGTGAAGAACGGCAAGGACAACATCCCCAAGACCGGCGACAGCGAGATCGTCATGGTTCTTGGCAGCGTGCTGCTGTTCTCCTTCTGCGGCGCGGCTGCTGTAAGCGTCTACGACCGCAAGAGAAAACATTTCTAAAATACGCAAGGGAGGCGACGGATTTCCGTCGCCTCCCATTTTTTGCCCCCATAACGCGGCTGCCCCCACTCCGGCATTGACTTTTTCTGCCTGATGAACTATATTATACGTGCATTTATATGAAGAAAAGGTGATAACGATGTACATAGATGATTATAAGCGCTGGCTGAGCGCTGATCTGGAAGATCCCGCCCTCACCGACGAACTGCGGAAAATCGAGGGACAGGACAATGAGATCAAGGAGCGCTTTGCTGTGGCGCTGAAATTCGGCACCGCCGGTCTGCGGGGCATTCTGGGCGCGGGCAGCAACCGGATGAACATTTACGTCGTCCGGCAGGCCCCCCAGGGGCTGGCGAACTGGGTCAAGACTCAGGGCGGCAGCCAGCTGGTCGCCATTTCCTATGACAGCCGCATCAATTCCGACGTATTTGCCAGAAACGCCGCCTGCGTTCTGGCCGCCAACGGCATTCGGGTGCGGATTTACGACGCGCTGATGCCCGTTCCCGCCCTGTCCTTTGCCACCCGGTACTACAAGGCGAACGCCGGTATCATGATCACCGCCTCCCACAACCCCGCCAAATACAACGGCTACAAAGCCTACGGCCCCGACGGATGCCAGATGACGGACGATGCCGCCGCCGTGGTGTACGCAGAGATTCAGAAAACCGATATCCTCACCGGCGCGAAGATGATGGCCTTTGAAGACGGCATCGCCCAGGGTCTGATCGAATACGTGGGCGAGGACTGCAAGGAGGCGCTGTACAGCGCCATTGAAGCCTGCGCCGTCCGCCCCGGCATCTGCAAAACCGCCGGACTGAAGCTGGTGTACTCCCCCCTGAACGGCTCCGGTCTGGTGCCGGTCACCCGGGTGCTTCATGACATCGGCATTGACGACATCACCATTGTCCCCGAGCAGCAGTACCCCGACGGCAACTTCCCCACCTGCCCCTATCCCAACCCGGAGATTTTCGAGGCTCTGCGGCTTGGTCTGGAGCTGGCCGAGAAGACCGGCGCCGATCTGATGCTGGCCACCGACCCCGACGCCGACCGGGTTGGCATTGCCATCCGCTGCCCCGACGGCTCCTACGAGCTGGTCTCCGGCAACGAGGTGGGCGTGCTGCTGCTGGACTACATCTGTCAGGGCCGCATTGAAAAAGGCACCATGCCCAAGCGCCCCGTGGCGGTAAAGTCTCTGGTCTCCACCCCCCTCGCGGACATCGTGGCCGCGGATTACGGCGTGGAAATGCGCAACGTTCTCACCGGCTTCAAGTGGATCGGCGACCAGATTGCCAAGCTGGAGGCCGCCGGTGAGGTGGATCGCTTCATTCTGGGCTTCGAGGAATCCTATGGCTACCTCGCAGGCCCTTACGTCCGGGACAAGGACGCCATTATCGGCTCCATGCTGATCTGTGAAATGGCAGCCTACTACCGTTCCATCGGCTCGTCCATCAAGGCGCGGCTGGAAGCCATTTACGCAAAATACGGCCGGTATCTGAACAAGGTGAACTCCTTTGAGTTCCCCGGCCTGTCCGGCATGGACAAGATGGCCGGTATCATGGCCTCCCTGCGGGAGAAGCCCCCTGTAGAGATTGGCGGCTACAAGGTGACCAAGATCACCGACTACCAGAACACCGCTCAGACCGGCCTGCCCGCCGCCAATGTGCTGGTGTACAATCTGGAAGGCGGCGCGACGGTCATCGTCCGCCCCTCCGGCACCGAGCCGAAGATCAAGACCTATTTCACCACTCTGGGCAAGGATCTGGCGGAAGCCGAAGCACAGGAAAAGGTTCTCGCCGACGCTCTGAAGCCTATTCTCGCGTAATTCCGTGCAAAAAAGGCAAGCCGAAAAACGGCTTGCCTTTTTTGAACATTGTACATTACTCGATGATCCGGATCCAGCCTTCGGGGGCTTCCAGACGACCCATCTGGATGCCGGTAAGGGTATCGTAAAGCTTCTGGATGGTGGGACCCATGCCCACGTAGTGAATTTCCTTGCCGTGATCCACAATGGTGCCCACAGGGGAGATGACCGCCGCCGTGCCGCACAGGCCGCACTCGGCAAATTCGCCGATCTCTGCCAACTCCACGGGGCGCTCCTCTACCTCCATGCCGAGATAGTCCTTCGCCACCTGCAGCAGGCTGCGCCGGGTGATGGAGGGGAGAATGGTGTCGGACTTGGGGGTGACCAGCTTGCCGTCCTTGGTAATGAAGATCAGGTTTGCGCCGCCGGTCTCCTCAATATGGGTGCGGGTAGCGGAATCCACGTAGACGTTCTCGTCGTAGCCCTTCTCATGGGCGTCCACAATGTTGTAAAGGCTCATGGCGTAGTTCAGACCGGCCTTGACGTCGCCGGTGCCCTTGGGCGCTGCCCGGTCAAGATCGGAGATGCGCAGCTTCAGGGGCTTGATGCCGCCCTTGAAATAGGGGCCGACCGGGGTGACGAATACCCGGAACTGATACTCCGTCGCTGGCTTGACGCCGATGATGGCGTCGCTGCCGAACATGAACGGACGGACGTACAGCGTCGCGCCGGAGCCGTAGGGCGGCACCCACTGGGAGTTTGCGCGGACGGTCTCCACTACGGCCTGCACGAACCTGTCCTCGGGGAACACGGGCATTTTCAGGCGGCGGCAGGAGCTGGCCATCCGCTGGGCGTTCAGGTCGGGGCGGAAGCAGACGATGCGTCCATCCTCGGTTGTGTATGCTTTCAGCCCCTCAAAGCAGGTCTGGGCGTATTGCAGAACGCAGGCGCACTCACTCATGGTAATGGTGGCCTGATCGGTCAGACAGCCGTCATCCCACTGGCCGTTTCGGAAATTGGAGACATAGCGCATGTCGGTCTGGACGTAGCCAAATCCCAGATTGCCCCAGTCAATATCTTTTCTTTCCATTGTAAACACCTCTCTGAAATTTTATTTCCCAATTCTAGCACCGCAGGAGGCGCAAGTCAAGCATTTGGCGCGGAAAAAAGTATCTCATACAGGGACATTTGTCTTTTTCAGAGGAACGCACAAAAACCGCCCCTTCTTCCCCCCTTTTTCCTGCGAAAAACTCCAAAAGGGACTTGTATTCAATATGGTAAAGTGGTAAAGTATAGGAAAGCACCCCAGAAGAAAGGACTCCGTGTTATGGATATCGTTCGACATCCCGGTGAAGATCTGTTTTTCGAGGCCATTCTGTCCCTGCGGACGGTGGAGGACTGCCGCCTGTTTTTTGAGGACGTGGCCACCATCAAGGAATTGCAGGCCATGTCCCAGCGGTTCAGGGTTGCCTGCCTGCTGGACAGCGGCGAAAACTATATCGAAGTCTCGGAATCCACCGGCGCCAGCTCGGCTACCATCAGCCGGGTCAACCGGTGCCTCGTATATGGCGGCGGCTACCGGACGGCGCTGGACAGGCTTAAGGAATCGGGAGTCCTCCCGGAGAGCGGAGAAAAATGAAGCGGGGTGCAACCCCTTGGCTCTCCCTTTGGGAGAGTTGTCACCGAAGGTGACTGAGAGGGCTTTTTTCCTGTTTTCCCTCTCCGTCTTCGCTTCGCTCAACCGCCTCTCCCAGAAAGAGACAAGGGGGCAGTTCAATCGCGCCCCTATGCCCAAAAGCCCCGCCGTTTTCGGGTGTATCCATGTCCATTTTTCCCAATTGACAACCACTCCTGCCCATGCTATAATTTAACGGATAAGTTCAGCGGCTCATCCCGCCCGTCTTGCCGCTTTTCCGGCAGGGCGTTTTGCTATGCAAAAGCATAGCAAAATAAGAAATGTGCCATTTCCTCGCCCCTGCGGGGCAACCGGAAATGATGCACAAAAAACTTCATGCACCGGCATTTGCGCATTTTCGTGGTGCGGTGTTCATGCATGAAGTTTTTTACAGAAAGGAGATCAGCATGACGGATATGACGAAAGCCAAGGTTTACGCTGCTTCTTTGGGGTCCGTATTTTCCGAAGGGGTTTGTTCCTCCCTTTCCGCCCCCGGTCTTTCCGGGTTCGATTCTTCTGAATATGTTATTTTTCCCGGCTTTTGTGACGTGCATGTGCATTTCAGAGAGCCGGGTTTTTCTTATAAGGAGACCATCGCCACAGGCAGCCGGGCAGCCGCCCGGGGCGGCTATACCGCGGTCTGCACCATGCCAAACCTGAACCCGGTGCCGGACAGTGTGGAGAATCTTGGGATTCAGCGCCGTCTCATCGAGGAAACCGCCTGCATCCACGTCTACCCCTACGGTGCCATCACAATCGGCGAACAGGGCGAAGCGCTTTCCGACCTGGAGGGCATGGCGCCCGACGTAGTGGGGTTTTCCGATGACGGCCGGGGCGTGCAGAGCGATGACATGATGCGTCAGGCCATGCTTCGCGCCAAAGCCCTTGGAAAGCCCATTGTCGCCCACTGCGAGGTCAACTCGCTCTTGCGGGGCGGGTACATCCACGACGGTGATTATGCCAAAGCCCATGGCCATCGGGGCATCTGCTCCGAAAGCGAATGGGGGCAAATTGCCCGGGACTTGCAGCTGGTAAAAGAAACCGGCTGCGCCTACCACGTTTGTCACGTCTCCGCGAAGGAAAGCGTGGCGCTCATCCGCAAGGCCAAGGCCGAGGGACTGGACGTGACCTGCGAGACCGGCCCCCACTATCTGGTGATGGACGACAGCGACCTGCAGGAGGACGGCCGCTTCAAAATGAACCCGCCCCTGCGAGGAAAGGAAGACCGGGAGGCCCTGATTCATGGAATTCTGGACGGCACCATCGACATGATCGCCACCGACCACGCCCCCCACTCCGCCGAGGAAAAATCCCGAGGGCTGGAAAAAAGCGCCTTCGGCATTGTGGGCATTGAAACCGCTTTCCCGATTTTGTATACCTGTCTGGTAAAACCGGGCATTCTAAGCCTGAACAAACTATTGGAGCTTTTGTGCGTCAATCCCCGCAGACGCTTCGGTCTTCCTCTGGGGACAGACTACAGCATCTGGGACTTGAACGCCGCATACGCCATCGACCCGAAGGACTTTCTTTCCAGGGGCAGAGCCACGCCCTTCGCGGGCTGGCAGGTCAATGGAAAGTGCATCGCCACCATCTGTGACGGAAAGCTGGTATACGCCGCTCCGGAAACCCATACCGCCAAATAACGAGAGGAGAAACACCATGGCAAAAAGAACCGACATCAAGAAAATTCTCATCATTGGCTCCGGCCCCATCGTCATCGGTCAGGCTGCTGAGTTTGACTACGCTGGGACGCAGGCCTGTCTTGCCCTGAAAGAAGAGGGCTACGAGGTGGTGCTGTGCAACTCCAACCCCGCCACCATCATGACCGACACCATCATCGCCGACAAGGTCTACATGGAGCCGCTGACGCTGGAATATATCGCCAAGATCATCCGCTACGAGCGTCCCGACGCCATCATCCCCGGCATCGGCGGTCAGACAGGTCTGAATCTGGCCATGCAGCTGGAAAAGAAGGGCATTTTGCGGGAATGCCGGGTCAGGCTGCTGGGCACCTCCAGCGAGTCCATCGAGCGTGCCGAAGATCGTGAGCTTTTCAAGGAGCTATGCCAGTCCATCGGCGAGCCGGTCATCCCCTCCGAAATTTCCTACTCTCTGGAGGAAGCCAAGGAGGCCGCCAAGCGCATCGGCTATCCTGTGGTGCTTCGTCCCGCCTTTACTCTCGGCGGCACCGGCGGCGGCTTTGCTTACAATGAAGACGAGCTGGTGGAAATCGGTCTCAACGCCTTCGCCCTCTCCCCTGTCCATCAGGTTCTGGTGGAAAAGTCCGTCAAGGGCTACAAGGAGATCGAATTCGAGGTCATGCGGGACTCCAATGACCACGCCATCACCATCTGCGGCATGGAGAACATTGACCCCGTGGGCGTCCACACCGGTGACAGCATGGTGGTCGCCCCCATCATGACCCTCAGCGACCACGACATGAAGATGCTCAACGACTCCGCCATCAAGATCATCCGGGCGCTGAAGGTGGAGGGCGGCTGCAACGTTCAGTTTGCCCTTGACCCCAATTCCTCCAGATACTATCTCATTGAGGTCAACCCCCGTGTCTCCCGTTCCTCCGCGCTGGCCTCCAAGGCCTCCGGCTACCCCATTGCCCGGGTCACCGCGAAAATCGCCGTGGGCATGGCTTTGGAGGACATCAAAATCGCCAACACCAACGCCGCCTTTGAGCCGAAGCTGGACTACGTCATCACCAAGCTGCCCCGGTTCCCCTTCGACAAGTTCACCTCCGCCATCAACATTCTGGGTACCCAGATGATGGCCACCGGCGAGGTCATGGGCATCGGCTCCAATCTGGAGGAATCCCTGCTCAAGGGCATCCGCTCTCTGGAGGTAGGCGCGAACCACATCTACCATCACAAATTCGACGACATGACCACGGAGGAGCTGCTGGACTATATCAGCGTGTTCCGCTCCGACAACATCTTCGCCATTGCGGAAATCATCTACCGGGGCGTCACCGTGGAGCAGATTCATGAAATTACAGCCATCGACGTGTATTTCCTGAACGCCATCAAGCGCATTGTGGATATGGAAGAATACCTGAAGCTCCACGTCAAAGAGCCGGAAGCCCTTCTGGACGCGAAGAAGATGGGCTTCAGCGATAAATATGTGAGCAGGCTCTGGAAATGCTCCGAGACGGACGTGTCCGATTCCCGCAGAGAACACGGTATGTTCCCGGCCTTCCGTATGGTGGACACCTGCCACACCGGCGCGTATATCCCCTACTTCTACTCCTCCTACACCGGCGGGAACGTCTCCCGGCTGACGAACAAAAAGAAGATCGTGGTACTGGGCGCAGGCCCCATCCGCATCGGTCAAGGCGTGGAATTCGACTACTCCACCGTCCACGCCGTCATGACCATCAAAAAGGCGGGCTACGAGGCCATCATCATCAACAATAACCCCGAGACCGTCTCCACCGACTACACCACCGCCGACAAGCTGTATTTTGAGCCTTTGACTCCCGAGGATGTCATGAACATCATCGATTTTGAAAAGCCCGACGGCGTGATCGCGTCTCTGGGCGGCCAGACCGCCATCAATCTGGCCCAGCCCCTCCATGACCGGGGCGTGAAGATCATCGGCACCGGCTGCGAGGCCATCGACAGAGCCGAAAACCGGGACGCCTTTGAAAAGCTCCTGAAAGAGCTGGACATCCCCCAGCCCAAGGGCAGAGCCGTCACCAAAATCGAGGACGGTCTCGCGGCGGCGAATGAGATCGGCTACCCCGTGCTGGTACGTCCCAGCTTCGTGCTGGGCGGCCGTGCCATGCAGATCGTGGCAAACGAGACCCAGCTGCGCCATTACCTGAAAAGCGCCGTGGAGATCGACGAGGACAAGCCCGTTCTGGTGGACAAATACATTCAGGGCCGTGAAGTGGAGATCGACGCCATCTGCGACGGCCGGGACGTGTTCGTCCCCGGCATTATGGAGCTGGTGGAACGCACCGGCGTCCACTCCGGCGACTCCATCTCCGTCTACCCCTCCTTCTCCATCTCTGACAAGGTCAAGGGCATCATTCTGCAATACGCCAAAAAGCTGGGTCTGGGCATCGGCATTGTCGGCCTGTTCAATGTGCAGTTCATTGTGGATCCGGAGGACAACGTGTCCGTCATCGAGGTCAACCCCCGTTCCTCCCGCACGGTACCCTTCCTGAGCAAGGCCACAGGCTACAGCCTTGCGGACATCGCCACCGACGTGATTCTGGGGCTGAGCCTGAAGGAGCAGGGCTTCTTCGACATCTACCCCGCCGAAAAGGAGCGCTGGTACGTCAAAGCGCCAGTGTTCTCCTTCAATAAAATTCGCGGTCTGGACGCCTATCTGACTCCCGAAATGAAGTCCACCGGCGAGGCCATCGGCTATGACCGCACCATGACCCGCGCCCTGTACAAGGCGCTGCAGGCCTCCGGCATGAAGCTGCAGAACTACGGCACCGTCCTTGCCACCATCGCCGACCGGGACAAGGAGGAAGCGCTGCCCCTGATCCGCCGGTTCTACCGTCTGGGCTTCAACATCGAGGCCACCGCCGGAACTGCCACATTCCTGAAGGAAAACGGCATCCGCACCCACGTTCTGGGCAAGATCAGCGACGGCAGCGACGAAATCCCCAACGCGCTGCGTCAGGGACACATTGCCTACGTCATCAACACCCGTGACCCCGGCTCCAGCGGCCGGGACGGCATAAAAATCCGCCGGATTGCCACGGAGCATAACGTGACGCTGTTTACCGCATTGGACACCATCCGGGTTCTGCTGGATGTACTGGAAGAAACCACTTTGACGATTTCCACCATCGACGCTTAACGAAAATCCATTTCCCGGAAGGAGCGACCATGAAACAGAGCATTTTCACGATTCTTTCCAATACTCCCCTGACTGACTGCGTCTATAAAATGGTGCTTTCCGGAGACACCTCCGCCATCACCGCCCCGGGGCAGTTTGTCAACATTCAAATCACAGGGAAGTTCCTCCGCCGTCCCATTTCCGTGTGCGACTATGACGGCAGCACCCTCACCATCGTCTACAAGGTGGTGGGCAAGGGTACGGAAATCCTCTCCCGGATGGTTCCCGGAGAGAAGCTGGACATCCTGACCGGCCTTGGCAACGGCTACGACCTCGCCCCCGCCGGGGACAGCCCCGTCTTACTGGGCGGCGGCGTGGGTGTTCCGCCGCTGTACCACCTTGCAAAACGGCTGCTTGCCATGGGCAAGCAGGTGACGGTGATTCTGGGCTTCAACACCCAATCGGAAATATTCTACGAAGCCGAATTCCGGGCGCTGGGCTGCCGGGTGATCGTCACCACCGCCGACGGAAGCTATGGCGTCAAGGGCTTCGCCACCGCGCCCCTGAACGATCTGAATTATTCCTATTTCTACACCTGCGGCCCGGAGCCGATGCTCAAGGCGGTGTATAAAGCCGCCCGCACCTCCGGCCAGATGAGCTTTGAGGAACGGATGGGCTGCGGCTTCGGCGCCTGTATGGGCTGCTCCTGCAAGACCCTCACGGGCTACAAGCGCATCTGCAAGGACGGCCCCGTCATGAAGAAGGAGGAGATTCTATGGGAAGCCTGAGCGTCAATCTCTGCGGCATCGAGTTGGACAACCCGGTCATCCCCGCCTCCGGCACCTTTGGCTACGGCTATGAGTTTGCCGAACTGTACGACATTAACTGCCTTGGCACCTTCTCCTTCAAGGGAACCACGAAAGAACCCCGGTTCGGAAATCCCACGCCCCGCATCGCCGAGTGTACCGGCGGCATGATCAACGCCGTGGGGCTGCAAAATCCCGGCGTAGAGAAGGTCATTGCCGAAGAACTCCCGAAGCTGAAACAGTGCTTTCACAAGCCGGTCATGGCCAACGTCTCCGGCTTTTCCGTGGCGGATTACGCCTATACCTGTGAAAAACTGGACAAGGAAGAACAGGTGGGCTGGCTGGAGGTCAACGTCAGCTGCCCCAATGTTCACGGCGGCGGCATGAGCTTCGGCACCTGCCCGGAAGCCGCCGCAGAGGTGACGGCGGCAGTGAAAAAGGTCACAAGCAAGCCCGTTATCGTCAAACTCTCCCCCAATGTCACCGACATTGTGTCCATCGCCAAAGCCTGCGAGGACGCGGGAGCGGATGGCATCAGCCTGATCAACACCATGCTTGGTATGCGCATTGATCTGCGCACCCGAAGGCCCATCATTGCCAACAAAATGGGCGGTTTTTCCGGCCCCGCCATCTTCCCGGTGGCGCTGCGCATGGTCTATCAGGTCGCGGACGCGGTGAAAATTCCCGTGGTGGGCATGGGCGGCGTCAGCAGCGCCGAGGACGTGGTGGAGATGATGCTGGCAGGTGCTACCGCCGTAGAGGTGGGCGCGGCCAACCTCGTAAATCCCTACGCCTGCCGGGACATCATCCGGGAGCTTCCCGCCGTCATGGAAAAATACAAAATTGAGAACCTGAAAGACATTATTGGAGGTGCAAAGTAAATGGGTAAGGACGTCATTGTAGCCTGCGATTTTTCATCCGCCGAGGCGACCTTCGCTTTTCTTGACAAATTCACCGGCCGGAAGCCCTTCGTGAAGATCGGCATGGAGCTGTACTACGCGGAAGGCCCCGCCATCGTCCGGGAGATCAAAGCCCGAGGGCACAAGATTTTTCTGGACTTGAAGCTCCACGACATCCCCAACACCGTGAAAAAAGCCATGTCCGTCCTGCGGAATCTGGACGTGGACATCACCAACCTCCACGCCGCCGGTACCACCGCCATGATGAAGGCCGCGCTGGAAGGGCTGACCCGGGAGGACGGCACCCGTCCCCTGCTGATCGCCGTGACCCAGCTGACCTCCACCGATCAGGCGGCCATGGAGTCCGACCTGCTCATTCATGAACCCATTGACGAAGTGGTCATGCACTACGCCGAGACCGCGAAAAACGCGGGTCTGGACGGCGTGGTCTGCTCTCCTCTGGAAGCGGGGAAGGTGCATGAGCGCTGCGGTCAGCGCTTTCTCACCGTGACCCCCGGCGTCCGCTTCGCCGACGGAGACGTAGGCGACCAGAAGCGGGTGATGACCCCAGCCGCCGCCAAGGCCATCGGTTCGGACTACATCGTGGTCGGCCGTCCCATCACGGCCGCCGCCGACCCCGTTGCCGCCTACGAGCGCTGCGTGGCGGAATTCTGCGACTAAATCAAGGAGGAACCATTTTGGAAAGCTACAAAAGAGAATTCATTCAGTTCCTGGAAAAGGCCGGTGTGCTGAAATTCGGCGATTTCACCGCCAAATCCGGCCGGAAAATCCCCTATTTCATCAACGCCGGGGAGATCAAAACCGGTAAGGAAATTGCGACTCTGGGCGAATTCTACGCCCGCGCCTACCGGGAAAAGCTGGGGCAGCGGAAGGCCGTCCTCTATGGCCCCGCCTACAAGGGCATTTCCATCGCCGTGTCCGCCGCCGTTGCCCTGAGCCGGGACGGGCTGGACGTTCCCTTCTTCTTCAACCGCAAGGAAGCTAAGGATCACGGCGAGGGCGGCGTGTTCGTGGGCTACGTCCCCAAGGCCGGTGAGGACGTGGTCATCGTGGAGGACGTCATCACCGCCGGGACTGCCATCCGGGAAAGCATGGCGATTCTTAGCCGTCTGGAGGGCGTCAGGGTCGCCGCCACCTTCATCATGGTCGACCGGAAGGAGCGGGGCAAGGGCGAAAAGCTGGCCATGGAGGAAGTGGAGGAAGAATTCGGCTTCCCCGTCTACTCCGTGGTGGATGTGTATGACATCATCGCCTATCTGGAAGAAAATCCCGCCAACGCCGAAAATGTGGCGCGGATCAGAAATTATCTTGCCGTGAATGGAGCGAAAGCATGAGGAGTCTGAACAGCATTCTGGATTTAGGCGTGGACGAGCTGGATGGGCTGATCGCCACCGCCAAGGACATCATTGCCCACCCGGAAAACTACTGGGACAGGTGCGCCCACAAGAAGCTGGCGACGCTGTTCTTTGAGCCCTCCACCCGCACCCGTCTGAGCTTCGAGGCCGCGATGCTGGAGCTGGGCGGCAGCGTCATCGGCTTCAGCGAAGCCAGTTCTTCCTCCGCCTCCAAGGGCGAAAGCGTGGCGGACACCGCCAAAATTGTCAGCTGCTACGCAGACATCATCGCCATGCGCCACCCCAAGGAGGGTGCGCCCTACGTGGCAAGTCAGGCGGCCTCTATCCCCGTCATCAACGCCGGAGACGGCGGCCACAACCACCCCACCCAGACCCTTGCCGACCTGCTGACCATTTCCCGGGAAATGGGGCGGCTGGACAACCTCACCATCGGTCTGTGCGGCGACCTAAAATACGGCCGGACTGTCCACTCCCTGATTGAAGCCATGAGCCGCTACAAAGGCATTCAATTTGTTCTGATTTCCCCGGAGGAATTGAAAATCCCCGGTTTTATTCGGTATAATGTTTTTGAAAATCAGGGAATCCCCTACACGGAAGTGTCCTCTCTGGAGGAAGCCATGCCCAAGCTCGACGTGCTGTACATGACCCGCATCCAGCGGGAGCGCTTCGACGACCCATGGGAATACGAGCGGCTCAAGGACAGCTACGTCCTCGATACCGAGAAAATGAAACTTGCGAAAGGAAAAATGTGCGTCCTGCACCCCCTGCCCCGTGTCAATGAGATCAGCGTCAAGGTGGACGACGACCCGAGAGCCGCCTATTTCCGTCAGGCGCTGAACGGCAAGTACATGCGCATGGCGCTCATCCTGAAGCTTCTGGACGAAGCCGCCCGGAATCCCGCAAAAGAAGCCATCGACACGACCGGTCTGGAATACGACCGTGTCTGCCGCAATCCCAAGTGCATCACCCAGACCGAGCAGGAGCTGCCCCAGCTGTTCCGCTGCACCGACAAGGCCGCGGACATCCACAGGTGCGTCTACTGCGAGCAGAGAGCCTAATCTTTATCCCACAAAAAATGCAGAATGCCGTTGTTTCGGCATTCTGCATTTTTATTTATCCCTTATATCTCGGCTCGCAGGTCAGGTTGACGCCCAGACGCTTGAAGGTCTTTTCGTCCACCGGGGACAAAATCACCGAGGAATGTACCTCGCAGCCCCGCAGTTTGTCCAGCTGCTCCATGGCCAGTTCCGCCATGGGGTTGGTAGCAGCACAGATGGACAGGGCAATCAGCGTCTCGTCGGTGTGGAGACGGGGATTGCGGTTGCCTAAGTGGTCAACCTTCAGGTGCTGGATGGGGTCAAGCACCACCGGGGAAATCAGGTGCAGGCTGTCCCGCATACCCGCCAGCTTTTTCAGCGCGTTCAGCAGCAGCGCCGAGGACGCACCCAGAAGGTCGGAGGTCTTGCCGGTGACGATGGTGCCGTCGGGCAGTTCCATGGCGGCGGCAGGCGCGCCGGTCTGCTCCGCCCGCTGCAGGGCAGGGGCGACCACCTTCCGCTCCGCCGGGGTCACACCGGCCTTTTTCATCAGCAGCTCCAGCTTGCGCACCGTTTCGTCGCTGCCCTTGCCCTGCTTCTGCTCGCACATGGCCACGTAGTATCTGCGGATGATCTCCTGTCGGGAGGCGAACCGGACGGCTTCGTCATCCACGATGCAGTTGCCCACCATATTCACGCCCATATCCGTGGGGGATTTGTAGGGGCAATGCCCCAGAATTTTCTCAAAAATCGCCACCAGCACAGGGAACGCTTCCACGTCCCGGTTGTAGTTGACGGTGGTGACCCCGTAGGCTTCCAGATGGAAGGGGTCGATCATGTTCACGTCGTTCAAGTCCGCCGTGGCGGCCTCGTAGGCAAGGTTCACCGGGTGGTTCAGCGGCACGTTCCAGATGGGGAAAGTCTCGAATTTGGCGTAGCCCGCCGTGTTGCCCCGGATATGCTCGTGATACAGCTGGCTCAGGCAGGTCGCCAGCTTTCCGCTGCCGGGGCCGGGGGCCGTGACCACCACCAGCGACCGGGTCGTCTCAATGTAGTCATTTTTCCCGAAGCCGTCGGGGCTGACGATGTAACCGGTGTCGGAGGGGTAGCCCGGAATCTCAAAATGGTGATAGACCCGGATGCCCAGCCCTTCCAAGCGGGACTGGAACGCCTTCGCCAGCGCCTGTTCATGGAAGCGGGTCAGCACCACGCTGGAAACGTACAGGCCGAAGCCCCGGAAAATGTCGATCAGGCGAATGACGTCCCGGTCATAGGTGATGCCAAGATCGCCCCGAACCTTATTCTTTTCGATATCGTCGGCGTTGATGGCAATGACCATCTCCACCTGCTCCTTCAGCTGCAGCAGCATCCGCAGCTTGCTGTCCGGCTGGAAGCCCGGCAGGACGCGGGAAGCATGGTTGTCGTCATAGAGCTTGCCGCCGAATTCCAGATACAGCTTGCCGCCGAACTGGGCAATGCGCTCCCGGATGTGGGCGGACTGCATTTGCAGGTATTTATCGTTATCAAACGCCGCTTTTGTCATTTCCGTTGCCTCTTTCCCAAAAACTTTCCACCATTTTACCCTATCCGACGGGAAATAGCAAGGCCATTTCGCGGGAAAATCTTCTCTTTCGCGGGATTGCTTCTTGTTTCGGGAACGGCGCCGTGCTATAATGAACGCATCTATTTTTTCGGAGGTGTTTCCATGGAATTCAGCGTCAACCATCCGGTGCTTTACCTGCTTGCCGGAATTCTGATTGCCGTGGTTCTGGCTCAGTCGGTTTTCTTCCTCGTCAAGGCTCTGCGCCGCAGTAAGGAGATCGGCATGGATCAGGCCAAAATCAAAAAAACCATCAAAACCGCCGCGCTGTTCACCATCGCCCCGGCCGTGTCCATCGTCATCAGCGTCATCACCCTAAGCAAAAGTCTGGGTATTCCCCTGCCCTGGCTGCGGCTTAGCGTAGTCGGCTCATTGAGCTATGAGGCCATCGCGGCATCCAACGCCGTCAGCGCCATGGGCTTAGAGCTTGGCAAAATCAGCTCCCTGACCGCCCAGCAATACGTCAACATCGCGCTGGTGATGACCCTGTCCATCATGGTGGGCATCTGGCTGGTGCCTGTCATCGGCAAGAAGCTGCTGCGGGGCATGACCGTTCTGGAAAACCGGGACGCCAAATGGGCGGATATTTTCCAGAATGCCATGTTTATCGGCATGATCTCCGCATTTCTGGGCTATGTGTTCTGCGATTTCTCCCGCCTGTGGACGCCGGGGGATTACGCCGCCACCTCCGGGCTTGTGCCGGTATGCGTCATGGCGGTATCCGCTGCGATCATGGTGGTCTGCGGGCTGCTCATGAAGAAATTCAAGTGGAGCTGGGTCAACGATTACGCGCTGCCCATTTCTCTGGTGCTGGGCATGGCTTCCGCCATTCCCCTCACCGCGTGGCTGGGTTAAGGAGGTGCCGATATGAAAAAGCAGCTTAGCTACACCGACTCCGTTCACCGCAGCGGCACCATCTGGAACATTTCCGTGATGATTTTGCTGCTGGCCTTCCCCCTGACGGTGGCCGCCCTGTTTGGCGCCGCCCCGGACTGGGGCGCGCTGGTGGTGGGTCTGATCGCCACCGCGCCCATGTATTGGGCGGTGGGCGTCATTGAGACAATTACCTTCGTTCCCATGCTGGGCGCGGGCGGCTCCTACCTCAGCTTTGTCACCGGCAACATCTCCAACCTGAAGCTTCCCTGCGCCATCAACGCGCTGGAGCAGAACAACGTCAGCGCCAATTCCGAGGAGGGCGAGGTCATCTCCACCATCGCCATCGCCACCTCCTCCATCGTCACCACCGTCATTATCATCATCGGCGTCATTCTGATTGTTCCTCTGACCCCCGTTCTGGAAGCGCCGGTGCTGGAACCGGCCTTTGCCCAGATGCTGCCCGCCCTGTTCGGCGGACTGGGCGTAGCCTTCGTCAGCCGGAACTGGAAGATCGCCGTCGCGCCGGTGGTGCTGATGCTGGTTCTGTTCATTTTCGTCCCCGCCCTGAACGCCGGTACCGTGGGTATTATGGTGCCGGTGAGCGTGCTGTTCACCATTGCCGTTTCCCGGCTGCTTTATAAGAGAGGAGTTCTGTAAACATGATCGGATATTGGATTCTCGCCGTTCTGGTTGCATTCATCGCCGTGGTCGCCATCCGCACCATCCGCTTCCGTCCCAAGCCCCAGCCCGAAGTCACCAAGGAAGAAATCGCCTTTGACCGGGACGCCGCCGTGGATTCCCTCGCCCAGCTGGTTCGCTGCAAGACCGTGTCCTACAACGACCATTCTCTGGAGGACGAGGGGGAATTTCAGAAGCTGATCTCTCTGCTGCCGACACTTTACCCCAACGTGTTCGGCACCTGCACCTTCCAGCAGCTTCCCGACCGGGCGCTGCTGCTGCGGTGGCCGGGCAAGCAGGAAGGCGACCCTGCCGTTATGATGGCGCACTATGACGTGGTGCCTGTCAACGAGGAAAAGTGGGACAAGCCCCCCTTCGCCGGAATCATTGAGGACGGCATTCTCTGGGGCCGCGGCACGCTGGACACCAAGGTCACTTTCAACGGCGTTCTTGCCGCCGCCAATTACCTCATCGGTCAGGGCTTCCAGCCGGAAAAGGACATTTACTTTGCCTTCTCCGGCGGTGAGGAGATCAACGGTCAGGGTGCGCCCAACATCGTGGCGTATTTCACCGAGCACGGCATCCACCCCGCCATTGTGGTGGACGAGGGCGGCGCCGTGGTGGAGAATGTGTTCCCCGGCGTAAAGCAGCCCTGCGGTCTCATCGGCATTGCGGAAAAAGGTATGCTGAACGCCCAGTACCGTACCGTCTCCGCCGGCGGCCACGCTTCCGCACCCAAGCCCCATACCCCGGTGGGCGTTCTGGCGGCGGCCTGCAAGCGGGTGGAGGATCATCCCTTCAAAGCCCACATTGACGGCCCCGCCGCCCAGATGTTCGACACCTTGGGTCGGTATTCAACGCCATTGTACCGGGTGATTTTCGCCAACATGTGGTGCTTCGGCTGGATTATTGACACTCTCGGCAAAAAGAGCGGCGGTGAAATGAATGCGCTGGTACGCACCACCGTGGCCTTTACTCAGATGGAGGGCAGTTCCGCCCGGAACGTGATCCCTCCCGAAGCGAAAATGGTATCCAACATCCGTCTGAACCCCGCCGACAGCGTCGCTTCCGCCCTGGCCTATCTGGAAAAGACCGTCAACGACCCTGCCGTGGAGATCACGTCTCTGGAATCCTTTGAGCCAAGTCCCGTCTCCGAAACCGGCTGCGACGCATGGGCGAAGGTCGCCTCTGCCGTGGCGAATACATGGCCGGGCTGCATCGTCTCGCCTTATCTGATGGTGCAATGCTCCGACTCGCGGCACTACCGTGACCTGAGCAACCACGTTTACCGCTTCTCCGCCATGGACTTGACCGCCGAAGAGCGCTCAACCATCCACGGCAACAACGAGCGCATCCGTCTGGAAACCGTCGCCAAGGCCGTAGAATTCTACATCCGCCTCATGCGTCAGTGCTGAAACAAAAAAGATGTCCCCCAACCCGGGAAAATCCGGGTTGGGGGATTTGTCTTAATTCAGCAGATACGCCAGAAACGCGCCGCCGGTGATGGCGTACACCAGAATGGTGAAAGCCACAACGATCAGCGTCAGGATAAACTGGGCGATCGCCCAATTTTTCCGGGAGCGCTTCTCCGGAGAGCTGCTCACCGCCCAGACGATCAGGCAGATGAAGCCGACAATGGGAATTGCCGAGAGGATCAGCGTGCCGATCCAGGAGCCGACGGACATGTCCGTGTCCTGCCGTGCGTAGGTATTGCCGTTGTAGTTGTCCATGTTATATTCCTCCTGCTTTCCAAATTTAGGGGATATAATGATTATAACACATATCTGTGAAAATGGGAATACTTTTTCGGCAAAATCTTTTCTGCAAATCGCCCCGCACACCGCAAAAAATCCCGACAGCCGAAGCTGTCGGGATTTTTTAGCTTAGCGTATTCTCGATTACCGGGCGCTGCGCTTCTTGTTGTAGAAGTACACACCGGCAATGGCGGCGCCGGAGACGACCATGAAGATCACGGGAATGAAGATCATATCACCGGTCTTGGGGTTGGTCTTGTCGGCCTTCTCGTTGGTGGTGCTCTTGGCGTTGGCGTTGGTGATCATCACGTTGATGTGGACTTCGCTCTCCTTGCGGAGCTCGTTGGTGTCGGAGATGGTGTCATACTTCTGGGTGTCGTTGACAAAGTTTCCGACCCAGTTGCCCTTGGCCATGTACATGCCGTCATACTTGATGCCGTCGCTGGTCTTGGCGGTGTAGTAGTTCTTCACAACGGTCTTGACCTCATCCAGTGTGACCTTGCCGTCCAGAGCAATGCCCTCGGTGATATTGATGGTCTTGGCGGGATCGTCGACCTTGTTGTCCTTGAAGATGTGCAGGTAAACCTTGTAGGGGAACTTGTTGTTGGTAGTGGTGGTGTCCTTCTCGAGGTAAGCGTAGAATTCTACGTTGCCCTTGATGACGAGCTTGGCAACCTGAGCGCTGGTGTAGAGGTCACCCTTGTTGTCAATCTTCCAGCCCTTGAAGGTGTAGCCGGTCTTGTTATCGGCCTTGCTCTGAGCGTCGGAAACCTTCTTGCTGTCAATGCTGCTGCCGCTGGTCACGTTGTAGGTGGAAACGGCCTTGCCGTCGGTGCCGTAGAAGGTCACTCTGACAGTGTCGCCCTCGGGAGTGCTGCCGCTCTTGGCCTTCAGGGTGACGGTCAGGGAGTCGCCGGCATTGATTGTGGTGGACAGGGACAGGTTGTTGCCCATTTCATCGCTCTTGGCGGTGACGAACTCATAGGAATCCTTCCAGTTGCCCATCCAGCGGTAGCTCAGGATGTCGCTGATAACGGAGGACTTACCGTTCACAGGCTCGACCTGGAACTCTCTTGCAATCGCGTTGCCCTTGTCGTCAATAATCTTAAGAGTGATATACTTGGCGGGCTCTTCCGCCTTCTTGGTGTTGACAAACAGCTTCAGGAAGTAGCCGTCGTCGATACCGGCATACTTGATGGTGACGTCGGTGGCCTCATTGTCGGAAGCGCCGGTCCACTTGACGAACTCCTTGTCGGAGTTGACCAGCTTCAGACCCAGCTCCTTGGTCAGCGTCACAGCGCCGTCCACGGGAACGGTGATCTCGCCGTCTCTTGCGTAAGAACCGTCAACATAGATCTTAACGGGAACCTTCGCGTCAACGCGGGTATCCTCGACCTTCTTGTTGAGGTACAGGTTTACGTAGTAGCCATTCGCATTTGCCTTCTTCAGGTTGTCATAGCTGATGGGGCCGGTGGTCTCTTCGTCCTTCATGTTCGTCCACTTGACGAATTCCTTGTCGCCGTAAATCAGAGTCTCGGCCAGTTCCTTCGTCAGTTCCAGTTTCTGACCGGGCTTCACGGTAACATACTTGTCAGTGACATACTTTCCGTCAACGTAGGTCTTGACGGTCAGGGTTTCATCAGCTTCCGTAGCAGCGGCCTGGAAAGGAACCGCGCAGACCAGCAGCATAGCCACCAATACGAGGCTAAGCAGCTTCTTCATCGTGTTTTTCATAGTTTCTAACCTCCTAGAAAATTGGTTGTTTTAGAAATGCTGCCGGCTCTGGAACCTTTGGTGTCGCCAATCGGGGAGGCTTTCCGCCGCTTCCGCACCCGGCATCTCTTTCATGTCTGCATGATATCACATCCGTTCCCGGATGTCAATAGGAAAATTACAAAATGTAACAGAATTCTTTACACTTTATAACATTCTTAAACATTTGCCCTTATCTTAAGAAATTTCCTCCAAATTTTACCATAAAATTCGTTTTTTACCAGCTACGAAAAATGACAATCTCTGATTTCGATATCTTTTTTCTTTCAAAGGTTACAATTTTGTTGCAGCCGTCTGTGGTCTCCCGAAGCGGCCTCCGCCGCCCAGGGGGGGTGGAAAACCCCGGTGCCAGCATGGCACCGGGGTTTCCGCGAAAGGGTTTGGAAAGAAGAGAGGTAGAAAAGAGGATCTACGGAGTTGAAAGGGAGCGGCTCACGGCTTCCGCAACCTTTCTGGTATTACCATACCTTTGGGTTTTGAACAGGCAATAACGGAAATGAAAATAAAAAGCGACGAAATTGTGAACAGTTTTTCTTCATGCCGGAATATCTCCCTGTTTTTTGCGCCTATTCCTTCGGCAAAAGGGGCGGCGCGGGATTTCCCGCGCCGCCCTTGGCCTATTTCATTCCGTTGCTCCGGGAAAGATCAGCGTTACCTTGAACAGATCGCCATCCACCAGCAATTGCAGCTGTCCCTTCTGCAGCTCCATCAGGGTCTTGGCAATGTTCAGGCCCAGACCGCTGCCTTCGGTGTTCCGGGAGTCGTCGCCCCGGACAAAGCGCTCCATCAGCTCGTCGGCGTCCACGTTCAGCTCGTCACGGGAGATGTTCTTCAGGGAAATGATGACCTTCCCCTCCAGCGCCATCACGTCGATATACACCCGCGTGCCGGGCAGGGCATATTTCACGGTGTTGCTCAGGAGATTGCTCAGCACCCGCCAGGCAAGTCTTCCGTCCGCCATCATGGCAACGCTTTCCTCCGGATGGCGGAATACGGGGGTCAGCTGGGCTTTTTCCAGCTTGTCGGCAAATTCTCCCAGCGCCTGATTCACGGATTCCACCGCGTCCAGCTTCGTAATGTCCGCCGTCAGGTTCCCCGTGCTGGCCTTGCTCATTTCCATCAGATCCTCAATCAGCTTTTTTAAGCGCTGGGACTGCCGGTTGAGGACTTCCAGATAGGTCTTCTCCTCCTCCGGCGTGTGGGGCTTTTGCAGCAAGTCCACATAGTTGATGATGGAAGTCAAAGGCGTTTTGATATCGTGAGAAACATTGGTAATCAGTTCTGTTTTCATACGCTCCGATTTTAGTTGCTTCTGCGCCGCCACCACGGCAACGCCGGCCAGGTCATTCAGGTCACCGGCAAAGCTCCTGAACGCGCCGGTGAGATATTTGTCGTCCACCTTGGTGTCCAGGTCGCCCTTGCCCATGCGCTTGGCGCTTTCCAGCAGGATGCCGAAGCAGTACGCCCCATACAGCACCACGGCCACGCAGGCGCACAGGCTCAGCACCACCATCAGATTCGATCTGCCCGCAAGGGCGGCGAATAGGAGCATCACCATGATGAAGCCCGTCAGCAGCCACTGCCATGTCAGCGGCATCATGGAATACACCCGGTTGACGGATTTTCCGATTTTTGCACAAGTCCTCTTTATCTGCTTCCACAGCCATCTCAGGGGTGTAAGCAGCATCAGCAGGAAGTCCCAGAATACAGCCGCCGCCTTGGGCAGCTTCCGCAGCAGCCAGCCGCAGCCGGAGAAGCAGCCCTTGACGCACTTCACCAGCAAATCTAAGCACCGCCAGCAGACGCTGTTGCGCCACCAGTAGCCGCCGGGGGTCTTGAACTGGGCGGCGCAGGCAAAGCAGAAGCCTACGAAAATCAGGCTCATGGCGTAGCCCGCCATCAGCATTCCGGCGCAGAGCGTCTGAATATTCTGCGTGAACAGGCCGGCGGCATCGTTGAATTGGACGATCACCATGAAAAGGCCGAAGATGATCAGCCCGCCACCGGCAAGGTAAATGTCCAGAGGAATGCAGTTGAAGCCCGCGGCTTGGACTTCCTCCCTGCCGGGCTTTCTGCCCGCCGCGCAGCAGAGATACACGGCCAGCACGGCAAACAGCAGCAGGCACGCGCCCATAATGAAGAACAGGCTGTCGCGGTAGCTCCACACCTGGGTAAGCAGAGCGTACCCGCTGTCAAAGCGGTACGCGCCGGGAGCCAGGGTCAGCTCCACGGTATAGGCGGGCAGCTTCGCGTAGCGGTACTCCACCACCATGGACTTCTGGGCGTCGTCGTCCCAATATTCCATGGTGTGAGCTTCGCCGTCCGCAAAGATCACGTCCGGGTCTGCCGTGCCGGTTGCCAACGGCTTGGTGGGGTTCGCGGACAGCGTCTCGAGGGGGAGGGTCTCCTCCGTCGTATCCGGGACGGTCTCGGCGGCCGTCTCCGGAACCGTTGCGGTAACGGTGGTTTCGTCGGTTGTTTCCGGCACCGTCTCTGTGGTGGTCTCCGGAACGGTCTCGGTCTCCAGCATCACCTTCTGCGTCAGGCTGGGTGTTACCAGGAATACGACTGCCGTGCCGTTGGCATCCCATTCGAATTCGCCTACGCCTGACGGGTTCGCCGCCTTGTAAATCAGGGAGTCGTCCTTGTCCCGGAATTCCACGGCGGTGACGACGGCATCCTCCGGCATATTGTCCCGGTAGAATGCGTCGCCCGACTGAAAATACAGGACGCCCGCGTCATTGCGCTTCAGCACGCCCACCGGGCTGCTGCCGCTGTGGGTATGTTCCCCCTCGCCTGCCAGCTCCGATTCCGTGGAGAATGTTACCTTATATATATCTGCGCCCTCAGTGGGAACGTCGTCCATCAGAATTTCGCTTTGGCTCAGCTCCCGGGTCGTGTCGAACACCAGATAGCCGGATTCGTTTTCCGAGAAGCAGTCCGATACGTCATTGTAGGTCTGATACAGGACATTGCCGTCTACACCAACGAACGTCACGCACGTGGTAGGCGCGTCAGGCAGGTCTATCATACCCATCGATGGATTGGCCTCAAAGCGAACGCCGTTGCCGGTGTCGTAGATATTGCCGATCGGTTCGACGCTGTCCACGCTCCCACTGGAGTCTTCCGTTTCAATGCTGAGACTGAGAACCAATGCCCCGCCCTCCGGGATGGCGTTGTAGGTGCTCGCGTCCGCCTGAGGTGCTGTTTCCGACTTTTCCGTGATGGACAGGACGTATTTATAAGAGCCGCTGACGGGGAAGGAATAAAATTCGGCGTCCGACAGATTTTCTGCGCCGCCGGATTCCAGCACATTTCCTTCGGCGTCCTTCAGCACGTAGCCCGCCAGCGCCGGGTTGAACACGCCGTAAAGCCAGCCGGTCTTCCCCGACGGCCCCAGATCGTACACGGTCGGCCCCGCGATCGCCTCCGGCACGCCGCCTAAGTTCGCTTCGGCGTAGTCCACGGCAATGCGGCCTGCCATGGAAGTACCGTCCGAACGGATATATCTGTCCCGCAGTTCCTCCACGGAGATGTCGTACAGTCCCGATTCCGTCATGCCGATGATGGCGGCGGCGCTTCCGGCGGCTCCCAGAAGCATCAGGGCGCACAGGGCGACGGCGAGGAATTTGAATACAATATTGTATTTCAAATTATTTTCCTCCTTCCATTTTATAGCCCTGTCCCCACACGGCCTTCAGATAGCGCGGCTCAGAGGGGTTGATCTCGATTTTCTCCCGCAGGTGACGGATATGCACCGCCACGGCGCCCTCGCTGCCCAGCGCCGCCTCCTGCCAGACGGATTCATACAGCACCTTGGTGGAGAACACCTTCCCGGGATTCGCCATCAGCAGATGCAGAATGGCATACTCCGTGGGCGTGAGGGACACAGGTTCCCCCTCCACAGTGACGGTTTTGGTGCGGTCGTCCAGAATGATGCCGCCGATGGTGATGCTGCCGCTGCCCTCCTCCGGGCGGCTGCCCAGCTGGGCATACCGGCGCAGCTGGGAACGCACCCGCGCCAGTACCTCCACCGGCACAAAGGGCTTGGTGATATAGTCGTCCGCCCCCACGTTCAGCCCCAGCACCTTGTCCTCCGTCTCGGACTTGGCGGTGAGCAGAATAATGGGCGCGTTGGAAAATTCCCGGATCTTGGAGGTCGCCGTGATACCGTCCATCACAGGCATCATCACGTCCAGCAGAATCAGGTGGATGTCGTTGTTTTTCGCGATCTCCACCGCCTGCGCGCCGGTGAACGCCTCGAACAGATTGTACCCCTCGGGGGTCAGGTATATTTTCAGCGCGTTGACGATATCCGGCTGGTCGTCGCAAATCAGAACATTGTACATGTGGTTTTCCTTCCTCTCGTCATCTTTTTTTCTTATTATATCACCGGCTTCTTTAAGATGAAAGAGGTCTATTTCTTAAAATGGGATTAACATTTGAAAAAGCGCCTTTTGCCAACTTCTGCGCCACATTTTTTCTTGCTATTTCCCCGTTCCCGTTTTATAATTACATCATTCAATTGTTACACTGAAGGAGTTGTTTTCCATGCTGAAAGATTTTTTTACCACTCTGGGAACCAGCGCGCTGGATAAGGTGCTCCATGCCGTTCTCGTGCTGGTCATCGGCATTCTCATCATCCGCATTGTCACAAAGCTGCTGCGCGGAGGGCTGGAAAAATCCCATCTGGAAAAGGCCGCCCACAGCCTGATTCTGTCTCTCGCCAAGGTGGCCATGTATATCCTGCTGGGTCTGAGCGTGGCCTCCAGCCTTGACATTGACGTCACCGGCTTCGTCGCTTTGGCAAGCGTCCTGACATTGGCCGTTTCCCTGTCCCTGCAGAATATGCTCACCAACGTCATCGGCGGCTTCACCATTCTTTCCACCCACCCCTTCCACTCCGGCGACTATGTGGAGATCGCCGGGCAGTCCGGCACGGTGCAGGAGATCAACATGACCTACACCCGCCTTGCCACCTTTGACAACAAGCTCATTTCCATTCCCAACAGCGCCGTGGTCGCGGCGCAGATCGTCAACTACTCCGCCGCCGACACCCGCCGGGTGGATATCCCCGTCTCCGCCTCCTACGACGCTCCCACCCAGAAGGTCATCGACGCGCTGGTGCAGGCCGGAACCATGGACAATGTGCTTCTGACCCCCGCTCCCAGCGCCTGCGTGAGCAGCTACGGCGACAGCGCCATTGCCTACACCCTTCGCGTCTGGGTGAAGACCGAGGATTACTGGGACGTGTATTTCGCCCTGACCCAGCGGGTCAAGGACGTCTTCGACGAGCAGGGCATCACCATGACCTATCCCCATCTGAACGTACATCTGGATAAGTAAAGCATACCGCCCTCCCCATTCAGGGAGGGCGGTACTGCGTTAAACTACATCGACAGCACTTCCAGCAGCGCCATAACGCCGATTCCGGGCAATCCCAGAAATCCCGCCACCAGCACCGTCACGGCGTTGATGGGGAAATACGCCCCCGTGAATCCCGCGACGGAATTCAGCAGCCACAGGCACAGAAAGCCGCACCCGGAGTGTATGCCGATTTTGAAAATCAGCTTCATGGGCATCAGCAGCAGCCGCACCAGCACCAGCGCGACCAAGGCAGGGATGAGCAACGTAACAAATTTTTCCATAGGCACCTCCGAATAATCAGGCTTGTTCCGGTTAAGCTACCTGCGGACAGCAAAGGAACGGGAACCAAACGTGACGACGGTTGCTTTCGCCCATTTCATTTACTGTCAAGTGTGTCGCCGAATGCGCAGCGGTATGACGCGAATTAGGAACTCTGAAAACAAGCTTCTTCTGCTTTCTCGCGGCATCAGACAGAATGTATTTTCTCTTTGATACCCTTTTCTGATTAAAATACTTATTTTAATCAGAAACGAGCGGGCAAAAAAGATTTGCGTTCAGCGATTCCTGCGCAGGGAGAAGGGAACGTCTCACCTGCGTACATTCTGCCACAGAAATTTTGCGAATAAACGAAAACCGGAGTACAGCTGCGCACGCGATTGGTGCCCTGACTCCGGTTTTTGTACTTGTCCTCTCCCCTGCCCACAACATCCTGTGTCCTGCCAAAAAAAATCTTCGTTTTTCTGCGAAATTCTCTGCTGCCCCGCCGTTGTCCCCGTTGGGAAGCTGTGGTATAATGACGGAAAATGACGTTTTCTGCGAGGCACCGAAATGATAACCGAACCTGTCAAAATTTCCCAGAGCGACATCCGCAGGCTGCTCTCCGCCGCCAATCCGGATGCAGCGCTGCTTTACCTTTACATAAACAGCGGCAACCGCCCCGAGGGCGCGGAAGCCGATCTGCATTTCAGCGCCCCCCGCTACGGCTGCGCCGCCGCTACCCTGCGGCAGCTGGGTCTGTGGCCGGAAGACCGTCCCAGCCACATTGCCCCCGGCGAGCGTCCCAGCTACTGCGAAAAGGACGTGCTGGACGCCATGGATTCGGACAACACCTTTAGGAGCCTATACGGCGAGGTGCAGCGTCTGCTGGGGCGGAGTCTGAACACCGAGGAACTGAAAATCCTTCTGGGCTTTGTGCGCTACTTAGGGCTGACCGCGGACGTGATCTCCCTTCTGGTGTGCTACTGCAAGGAACGCGCCCGTCAAAGAGGGAGTCTGCGCAATCCGTCTCTGCGCACCATCGAGAAGGAAGCCTACAACTGGGCGGAACGGGGCATCGACACCGTGGAGGAAGCCGCCGCCTTTATCCAGGCACAGAACGTGCGCAATTCCCGGCTGTCCCGGCTGATGAACCTGATTCAGATCCGGGGGCGGAGTCTCACCGCCGCCGAGGAGCGCTATGCCCAGAGCTGGCTGGACATGGGCATGGACGACGAGCTGATCTCCATGGCCTATGAGCGCACCTGCCTGAACACCGGCGGCTTAAACTGGGCGTACATGAACAAGATTTTGCAGCGCTGGCAGCAGCAGGGCTTCCACAGCGCCGAGGACGTCCGCACCGGCGACCGGAAGACGGGCGTCCCGAAAGGCGCCTCCGGTCAGCTGGGCGAAGCAGAGCTGGAAGCCATTCAGAAAGTATTGCAGGAGGGATAATTCGTGGGATACAGTGCGGAAGTGGTCCAGCGTGCCCGGGCGCGTCTGGCCCAGGCGAAGGAAGACCGGGAGTCGGAAAACAGGCAGCATCTGGCAGAAGCCTACGCCAAAGTTCCCCGCATCCGGGAAATCGACATGCTTCTGCGCCGCACCATGGCGCAGGCCGCTCAGGCGGCCTTTTTGCAGGGTTCTGACGGTCAGGCGCTGCTGGAACAGGCGCGGCGGGAAAACCTCAGCTTACAGCAGGAACGGGCAGCGCTGGCCGCGGCGAACTTTGAGGATGGCTTCTTGGACGAAAGCCCCATTTGTGACAAATGCGGCGGCAGCGGCTATGTGGGCACTACCATGTGTGAGTGCCTGAGCGAGCTTTGCCGTCAGGAGCAGAAAAAGGAAATTTCCGTGCTGTCCAACAGCCGGGAAACCTTCAGCCAGTTCCGGCTGGACTACTACCCCGACGCCGTTGACCCCAAATACGGCGCCAGCCCCCGCACCATTATGGAGCGGACGCTGAACATCTGCCGCCGGTATGCCGCGACCTTCACGCCCAACGCAGGAAATCTGCTGTTCATCGGCGGGACGGGGCTGGGAAAGACCTTCCTGTCGGCGTGCATCGCCCGGACAGTGACCGACCGGGGCTACAGCGTTGTCTATGAAACCTCCAGCCACCTGTTCTCCAAGCTGGAGCAGGCAAAATTCAACCCCAGTGATGACACCCGCCGGGAAGCGGCCAAGCTGACGAACAGCGATCTTCTGATTCTGGACGATCTCGGCACGGAAATGCCCGGGCAGTTTGTCACGGCCGCGCTGTACAGCTTACTCAACGACAGAATGATGGCCGTCAAGCCCATGGTCATCTCCACCAACCTGAATGTGGACGAGCTGAGCCGCCGCTACTCCCCCCAGATCGCGTCCCGGCTCCACGGTGACTTCCAGCGTCTGACCTTCGTGGGAAACGACATTCGGGTACTGAAAAACAGAGGTTTATGATGAAAACAGGTATTTTATTCGATTTGGACGGCACGCTTCTGGACACGCTGGCAGACCTGGCCGACAGCGTCAACCACATTCTTGCATCCTTTGGTTATCCCCAGCGCACGGTGGAGGAAGTCCGGCAGTTCGTGGGCAACGGCGCTGCCCGTCTGATTGCTCAGGCCGTCCCGGAGGGTGCGAACCCCGCCCCAGTGCTTGCGGCGTTCCAGCCCTATTACAGCGCCCACTGCCAGATCAAAACCAAGCCCTATGAGGGCATTCCGGAAGCGCTGGCCGCCCTTGGGGAGCGCTACCCCCTCGCCATTGTTTCCAACAAGCCGGACGCGGCGGTAAAAACCCTCTGCGCCGACATTTTCCCCGGCATTTACGCCCGTGGGGAAAGCCCTGACTGTCCCCGTAAGCCCGGCGCGGACATGGTTTACAAGGCCATGGCATCCATCGGCGCCGATACGTGCATCTACGTCGGCGACAGCGACGTGGACGTCCTGACGGCGAGCAACGCCGGTGTCCCCTGCCTCAGCGTTCTCTGGGGCTTCCGGGACAAAGCCTGCATGGAGGCAGTCGGCGCGAAGCATTTCTGCGAATCCCCCGCGCAGTTGGTCGCGGACATAGAGGAGATCATCCATGGCAAATGAATTTTACGCTCTCATGGGCCGTATGCGCTACATAACCCGCTGGGGTCTGATGCGCAACACCTTTTCCGAAAACATTTCCGAGCACAGCCACATGACCGCGGTGCTGGCCCATGCTCTGGCGCTGATCCGCCGGGACATTCTGAACCTCCCCGCCCCCGACCCTGACCGCTGCGCCGTGGCGGCGCTGTACCACGACGCTTCGGAGATCCTGACCGGCGACCTGCCCACGCCCATCAAATACTACAATCCGGACATCAAAACCGCCTACAAAGAGGTGGAGCGCATTGCGGGCAACCGTCTGCTGGATATGCTCCCCCCCGAGCTGCGTTCCAGCTACACCCATTATGTGCTGGAGGACGACGCGGAGCTGGAACCCTTCGTCAAGGCCGCGGACAAGCTGTCCGCCCACATCAAGTGTCTGGAGGAGCAGAAGGCGGGCAACACGGAATTCGACTCTGCGGCGCAGCAGACTCTGGACGCGCTGAAAGCCATGAACAGCCCTGAGCTGGAATGGTTTCTAAATAACTGTCTGCAAGCCTTCACGCTGAATCTCGACCAGCTGTAGCACTTGACGGTTGACGGAAAATATGCTACCATAGGCTGTGTCGATGTGCTGACATTTGTTATGTAATTTTATATCCCCCGTCATGGGGGGACATGCCGCTGTGGTGGAATAGGTAGACACCCGAGACTTAAAATCCCGCGGGCCGGATGCAGCACCCAATCCGAAAAGTGCTTGCAAACAGCCAACTTTTTCAAATTTGATTATCTCTGTTTCGGAGCATCCCTCCAAAACATCCCTCCAACTTCATATCCCTTCATTTGAAGGGATTGAATACGCCGCTATGGTGGAACAGGTAGACACTGCAGACTTAAAATCTGCCGAAGAGTGATCTTCGTACCGGTTCGATTCCGGTTAGCGGCACCATCTGGAATCTCAGAGCAGGTTTTCTGCTCTGAGATTCTATTTTTCTGGCAAAATGGAAAGAATTGCGTTTGCGGACGACAGCTTATTATTTTCGTCCAGATGCGTGTAAATATTAGCGGTTGTACCTATTGTGCTGTGACCAAGCCATGCTTGAATTTCTTTTAAGCTGACGCCCTGGGAAAACAAAAGTGAAGCACAGCTGTGCCATTACGGTATAATAACGACAAACGGAAAAAGCCTTGATTTTCAAGGGGTTT
>ERZ780149.968-NODE-968-length-33958-cov-2.604430_pt1 | contig 33958 bp, 24 predicted proteins | sample MGYA00511367_ERZ780149 | MGnify/ENA primary metagenome ERZ780149 (study PRJEB29588, sample SAMEA2153852) | human gut metagenome | biome: human gut; feature: human-associated habitat; material: faeces | place: Denmark | collected 2008/2010 ... | reverse complement strand
ACTTCGTTCCCGAAGCAAAATAAAAGACGGCGGCACCGTTTACCTCTTCGCCACCACCCTCAATGACGGGCGGGCTGTACTCGTGAGGGCAGAAAAATAAATTATCTTGAATCTTTTCTTTCACCTCTTCCGTATAGGGCAGAAAACTAAACTGCACCAACATGAAAATACAAACCGGCCATGGCACGATCACGCTCACGGCACTTCTTGCCATCTATTCCATATCGATGGTAACTTCATTACCCGGCTTGGCTATCTCGCCGATTCTCGGTGATCTCAAGAACATTTTCAAGGACGCCAGCGATTTGGAACTGCAAATGCTTGAATCGTTGCCGTCGTTTATCATCGTCCCGTTCATCTTACTGGCAGGACGACTATCGCTAAGGATTAACAAAAAAAGGATCCTCATTATCGGGCTATCCATATTCTTCGGGTGTAGCGTGATTTACCCTTTCAGTAATTCCCTGTGGCTACTGCTGTTGGTCAGCGCCTTGTTGGGCGTTGGGGCCGGAATGGTCATCCCGTTTTCCACGGGACTTATCGCTGACAACTTCACGAAACGTTACAGGACCCGTCAATTGGGTATCGCCTCGGCGATTACCAATATCTCACTGGTTTTCGCAACCTTTCTGGCTGGTGTTCTCGCCTCCATCAACTGGCGCTACGCATTCCTCGTGTATTGCCTGTCAGGAATCTCGCTGCTGTTCGCTTTTAAACTGAACTCCACCCCTCCCGCGGTACCACAAAGTGACAAACACTCGAACGATACCCCGGTGACAACAAACCACAACTGGCCGATAGCACTCATGTTTCTTTACTACTTTATCACGTTTATTGTACTAACAGTACCCTTTAACCTGTCGATCTACATGGAAACGCTGAAATTCAAGGATCCGGACATTTCCGGCACATTTATTTCCATATTTTTCCTTGCCATGACAATCCCCGGTCTTTTTATCAACAACATCATCGGCTGGTTACGAGGTTACACGAACGTGTATTCCGCCGCAGCCATTGCCCTTGGCTTTGTGCTTTTTATCGTGAAAGGCGGACCGATACTGTTAACCATCGGCGTTCTCCTTATCGGGATTGGGTACGGGTGTATGCAGCCCATTATATACGACAAAACATCCACGAGTACCACCGAATCACACGCAACATTCGCGCTGGCTCTCGTGATGGCCATGAATTACATAGCGATTATCACCTACCCTTTCATCCTCGAAATATTACAAGAAATATTCTCCACGGATGCCTCTTATTTCCCATTTTTACTCAGCACGATACTGGCCTGCATATTTGCCGTGTTCACCTATCTTAAACGAAATACGAACACATTGGGAATGCAAATTCAACGTTAAATATGGTATGGAGAAAAACCTTCTCGTCTTTTCCCCCGTATTTACTCCATCAAACAAGACAGATACAACGAATCAAAATTTCTAGATTATAAATTCTAAACTAAATTAATTCAAGATGACAACAAATTCAAACACAAAAGGGACCGCGATGAAACTCGGCGTGATGACCCTCGCGATTATGAACGTCGCAGCGGTCGTGAGTCTTCGCGGCCTACCGGCAGAAGCCGTTTATGGATTGAGTTCTGCATTCTACTATTTATTCGCAGCCATCGTATTCCTAGTTCCCACGGCTCTCGTGGCAGCCGAACTAGCCGCTATGTTTGCACAAAAAGAGGGTGGAGTTTTCCGCTGGGTTGGAGAGGCATACGGCAAACGGTTCGGATTCCTGGCGATATTCCTGCAATGGATTGAGAGTACGATCTGGTACCCGACAGTTCTGACATTCGGGGCCGTGTCCATCGCGTACATCGGTTTGAACACCTCTGAAGATGCCTTGTTGGCATCCAACAAAATCTTCACGCTGGTTACCGTGCTGGCCATTTACTGGGTAGCTACTTTTATCTCGCTAAAAGGACTGGGATGGGTAGGTAAAGTTTCCAAGATCGGGGCCATGGTCGGGACAATCATTCCCGCCGCACTTCTGATCATCTTCGGGATCATCTACCTTTCCACGGGCGGACATAACAACATGGACATGAGCCAAGGTTTCTTCCCCGACTTGAGCAAGTTTGACAACCTCGTGCTAGCCTCGGGAATCTTCCTTTTCTACGCCGGAATGGAAATGATGGGTATTCACGTGATGGACGTGAAGGAACCCGCATCGAAGAATTACCCGAAAGCAATCTTTATCGGTGCCGGAATTACCGTGGTGATCTTCGTGCTAGGTACATTCGCGCTAGGCTTAATTATCCCGGCGAAAGACATCAACCTCACACAAAGTCTACTTGTCGGATTCGACGGATATCTCAAATACCTACACATCAGTTGGGCCTCTCCGGTAATAGCCATCGCCTTGATGTTCGGAGTACTTGCCGGAGTATTGACTTGGGTTGCGGGTCCGTCAAAAGGTATTTTCACCGTGGGTAAAGCCGGGTATTTACCTCCTTTCTTCCAAAAAACCAATAAAATAGGCGTTCAAAAGAATATCCTGTTCGTGCAAGGGGGAGTGGTTACAATCCTGGCGTTACTGTTCGTGGTCATGCCTTCCGTACAATCGTTCTACCAGATTCTATCGCAGTTAACCGTATTACTGTATCTAATCATGTACCTGCTCATGTTCTCCGCGGCAATCGTCTTGCGTTACAAGATGAAAAAAACCGCTCGACCATTTGCTGTGGGCCGGAAGAGCAACATCGGGATATGGATTATCGCCGGATTGGGATTCTGCGGGGCCTTGCTGGCTTTCGTGTTGAGTTTCATCCCGCCTTCACAAATCAACGTGGGTAGTAACACCGTTTGGTTTGCCGTGCTGATTATCGGGTGCGTTGTGGTTATTGCCACGCCGTTCATCATCTATTCCTTGCGCAAACCGTCATGGAAAGACCCGAAAGCACAAATTGCCCCATTCCACTGGGAAGAACAACCGGTTGCTCCAGCGACTTCTGCTGCTTCAACCACAGCGGAAACGAAAAAATAAAAAGGGAAAAACTACAATTAACCAAGATGAAAAAAACAATTACAAGCCATGACCTCAAGAACTTAGTGAACGAGGCTCATGCACAAGTAAAGGATTTGAAGGGTGGTAAAAATGCAAATTATATTCCATTCTTGGACAAGATCGATTCTAACTTATTCGGTATATCCGTTTGTCTCCCGTCGGGAGAAATCATTGAAGCCGGTGACACGAATTACGTTTTCGGTATCGAATCCGTATCCAAGGTGTACACCGCAATCCTGGTGTTACGCCAATACGGGGCTCAAGCTGTGTTGGACAAAATCGGGGCAGATGCCACGGGACTGCCATTCAACTCGATCATGGCAATCCTGTTGGAAAACGACCACCCGAGTACCCCGCTCGTGAACGCCGGAGCCATCAGTGCCGACAGCATGGTAAAACCCGTGGGCAACAGTGATGCCAAATGGAAGGCTATCACCGACAACATGCGGGAATTGAGCGGTAGCGACCTAACATTACTGGATGAACTTTACAAGTCAGAATCCGAGACAAACTTCAACAACCGCTCCATCGCGTGGTTATTGAAAAATTTCAACCGGATTTACGATGATCCGGATATGTCACTAGACCTATACACACGGCAATGCTCAATGGGTGTGACGGCCAAACAATTATCCATCGCCGCCTGCACGATAGCCAACAACGGTTTGAATCCCGTGACAAAACAACAAGTATTCGACCCGTCATTATCTCCTAAAATCACCTCCTTAATTGCCACCGTGGGATTCTATGAACACACGGGTGATTGGTTGTACACCAGTGGTGTCCCTGCCAAATCGGGAGTTGGTGGCGGTGTACTCGGGGTAATTCCCGGTCTGTTCGGTATCGCCGCTTTCGCTCCTCCACTGGACGAGGCTGGCAACTCGGTGAAAGCACAGGCTGCCATCAAGTATATCGCGCAGAAATTAAACGTGAATGTCTTTGGGGGAGACTACGTGGAAGTAATCAATTAGTTCATAACGGGAGTGCATTCTATGTTTTTTTCGAAAAAAAAACATAGAATGCACTCCCTCTTTTCACTCACGCTATGAAAAGAAGTAAAATTTTCGAGCAAATACTCAACGGACTTGTATTATTGGGCAGTTTGGCTATTATCATTGTTGCCTCTATCGAGTTGCTGGATGGGAATAACGCGCTCAGCGAGACTTTTATATTGAAATTCCATCTCTGGGTGTGTGGACTTTTTCTAGCCGACTTCTTCGTTCGATGGTACACGGATAGATGGAGCGGACATTTCTTCATTCATAACCTATTTTTCTTGTTGGTCTCGATTCCTTATCTCAATATCGTGTACAGTCTATCAACTACCATATCCCATCCCATGTGGCTGATCCTACGGTTAATCCCACTGGCACGAGGCATTTACGGGGTATCGCTCATCGTGAGCTGGATGACACGCAGCCGGATCACCAACTTATTTGCCACGTACCTGACAATTCTTTTCACGACTATTTATTTTTGCAGCATCATTTTCTACTACATGGAACACGGTGTCAACCCACCCGTGAAAACGTATTGGGACGCTTTCGACTGGGCGCTGATGAACGTCACCACGGTCGGATCAAATATTTTCGGGGTCACTAAAATCGGGCAAATCCTTGCCGTCATTCTCGCTGCTGCAGGTATGATTTTCTTCCCGATATTCACCGCTTACGTCACGACAATATTCCAGCGAAAAAGAAAAGAAACAAACGGTACATCCGATGAATAAACACCCCTCCTTCAGACTAACGGCTTATGTCGTTTTTTATAATTTTCGATGCGAATCTCCCTCTCCTCTTTTGATAAGCTGGCCGGGAATTCGAAAGTCGTGCGCTCGTTGATGGCGACGTACTCGACCTCACCGACTCTTTTTTTATGTTCCTTCAACGCGTTCTCCGCCTGTTGTGCTTGTGATAATCTTTCAAAATGATTTGTATTCTTTTTCATGTGATCCAATTTAGACTACCAATTAATTATTTATTGTACAAACATTTACGGCATTCATTCCACGTTTCCCTCGTTCCAAATCAAACGTCACGATGTCATTCTCCTCGACATCAACAAGAACATTATTGACATGAAAAAAGTACTTGTCCGTTCCTACCAGATTCTTAATGAAACCATACCCTTTCTGCGTGTCAAAATACTCCACCCGTCCTTTCAGAATGGCGGGAGCTTCCTGCCTGGGAATTGAAATCTGTATATCTTCTTGCACAATCTCCTCCTCGTTCTGCCTCTCTTCGGGCGGTATCGAAGTGATCATTCCATGTTCATCAACGTAAGCGATCATCTCGTCGAAACTGCTCGCTTTGCCAGATTGCTTTCTCTCTTCTTTCCGGTTTTGTTTCGCCTGCCTCCGGGCTTGCTTTTTCTTCTCGTTTTCTTTTTTACCAAATGTAGTAGGTTTTGCCATGCAATCTATTTTAATTTATAAAATGACAAATTAGAGATAAGGGGAATTAAAGGAGAAACCTGATTAACTTGTAAAAACGTTCCGATCAATAATATTCTAGATTCTAATTGAAACAAAGATAATGCAATTTACCGGAAAAACAATTTTTATTTCCCGATTATCACCCGGCCGTCACGTTAGACATCAAACAACAGAAAAGAAAGTGTCCAAAAAAAATGAAGAAAAAGGCTGTCTAAAAATAAATAGACAGCCTCCATATAGTAAATAGTTGACAAACAGTATATTTACCTGGAATGATTAAAACCTCTCGGTTTTTGCGGCTCTTTCTTCGCCCACATCAAGGCGCTATTCGTCGGCTCCTTCAGGGTATCCAACTGTTTCACGCAATGTTTGATATCCTCCATCAACAGGTCGGCCAAATCAAACCCCGTCCCTTGGCGAACAACGACACGCATGATTATCACATCCTCCATCGCTTTCGGCATCGTGTAAGCGGGCACCTGCCAGCCTTGCACGTGCAAAGCATCCGACAAATCGTACAAAGTCCACTTCCGGTTTGGATCATCTTTCAATTTCCAGATGAACAACGGGTTCGGCATATCATCACTGAAGAACTCGAAAATACCCATCTTTTTCAGTTGCTCTTTCAAGTAAAGACAAACGTTAAGGCAATTTTGCTGCACCTTCTTGTACCCCTCCTTACCCAAGCGCATGAATTGGTAATACTGGGCCAAAACCTGGTTACCCGGACGAGAAAAGTTGATGGAAATACTCGGTATATTGGCACCCAAATAGTTCACGGCAAAGTTCATCTCCTCGGGCAAATATTGCTTGTCTTTCCAAACCACCCAGCCCACACCGGGATATACCAGACCATACTTGTGGCCGGAAGTGCTGATGGAAAGTACCCATTTCAAGCGGAAATCCCAAACCGTTTCAGGATCAATGAACGGGTGAATAAAACCACCGGTAGCGGCATCCACGTGGATGCAAATCTCCCAACCTTTCTCGGTGTTCAACTTGTCGAGGGCATCGTTAATCTCCTTCACGTTATCGTTCAACCCAGTAATCGTCACCCCTTGAATCGGCACCACGCAAATGGTGTTCTCGTCGCAAGCCTTGACAACGTCCTGCGGGTCAAGCGTGATCTTCTCCGCCGTCACGGGAATCATACGCATTTCCACATCCCAGTAGATAGCGAACTTCTCCCACACCACCTGCATACAGGTAGAGATAATGAAATTCGGTTTATCGATCGGAAGACCTTTCGCTTTACGTCTCTTTTGCCAGCGCTTCAGGGCTGCAATACCCCCCAGCATACAAGCCTCGGAAGAACCCACGGTACTCGTACCCGTGCAATACGGTTTTTCCGGCGAATTCCACAACTTGGCAAGGATATTCACACATCGACGCTCGATCTCCGCCGTTTGCGGGTACTCGGTCTTGTCGATCATGTTCTTATCCATGTTCTCGGTCATCACTTTTCTAGCGTAATCATCCATCCATGTAGTCACGAAAGTCGCCAAGTTCAAACGCGAATTACCATCCAACATGGCCTCGTCGTGCACGATTTGATAGGCAACTTCGCCCGGCATCATACCCGCCGGCATCTCGTATTTCGGTGCCACCCGGGCCTCTTCATCCGTCCCAAAAACCGGTGTGATAGGATTTTCTGTCTTCATAATTAATTAGTTTAGTTTATTTAAAATTTTCAAAGGTCGTGCCAGTCAAGACACTCGTGAATAATTACGGCATCACGGGACGAAAGTTTCAACTTCTCGTCACATTTAACAATCCTTGTACTTTGCTGGTATCGCTTCAACGGAGTTCTCCCGAACTCCACCTCCGTCAAGCCTCTTCCCGGATAAAAATAACCTGATAGAAAAACATTTCAAGTTAATTCTCAGTATAAATAAGAGAACATTAATTACATAACATCATGGAAACGAGCTTCTTGAAACTTATAGAACACAGCATAAAAGAACACTGGCACCTTCCTTCCCTCACGGACTACGAGGGGGCAGAGCACAATTACAAAGACGTGGCGCGATGGATCGAAAAACTACATATCCTTTTCGAAAAAAGCGGCATTCGGCCGGGAGACAAAGTGGCACTATGCAGTCGCAACACATCCAACTGGGGAATAGCCTTCCTTGCCACCGTCACGTACGGGGCCGTGGCCGTCCCTATCCTCAACGAATTCAAACCCGACACGATCCATCACATCATCAACCACTCCGGAGCCCGGCTTCTCTTCGTGGGAAAATCCGTGTGGGACAAAATAGACCACGAAAACATGCCCACCTTGGACGGGATTATCGCCATGGCAGACTATTCCGTGCTTTCCTCCCGTAACGCGAAACTTGCTGAAACCGCACCCCGACTGGAAACGCTGTTCAAAACACGACACCCCGAAGAACTACAAATTGACGACATCCACTACCGCACCGAACAACCGGAAGAACTAGCCATGATCAACTACACGTCGGGAACCACCAGTTCTCCCAAAGGCGTGATGCTCCCCTACCGCAGCATGTGGTCCAACCTCCGCTACGCCCTCGACCAAATGGGGTACACGCCGGGCGAAAAACTCGTTTCCATCCTTACGATGGCCCACATGTACGGGCTGGCCTTCGAATTCATTTATCCTTTCGCCAGCGGAATACATATCTACTTCTTACAAAAAATGCCCACACCCAAAATACTGAAGGACGTTTTCGCCGACATTCATCCGCACCTGATCGTTGCCGTACCCCTGATTATCGAGAAGATCATCAAAAGCCGGGTATTCCCACAACTGGAAAAATTTCACATCAAACTGATGTTAAAAATGCCCATCATCGGGGGAAGAATCCGCCACAAAATCAAACGGCAGATTCTTGACGCCTTCGGGGGGCGTTTCAAGCTACTCGTCGTCGGGGGCGCCGCCCTCAACAAAGAAGTCGAGGCCTTCCTCCATTCCGTGAAATTTCCCTACACCGTGGGCTACGGCATGACCGAATGCGGACCAGCCATTGCTTTCGACCACTGGCAGACATTCCGTCCCACCTCCTGCGGGAAAGCCGTGGACCGCATGGAAATCCGCATCGATTCACCCGCCCCCTTTAACCAAGTCGGGGAAATCCTCACCAAAGGCATGAACGTCATGGACGGGTACTACAACAACCCGGAAGCATCCAACGCCGTGCTTTCCCCCGACGGGTGGCTCCACACGGGGGATCTCGGCATACTGGACCCGGACGGGTACCTTTACATCAAAGGCCGTAGCAAAAGCCTCATCCTCGGTCCCAGCGGGCAGAACATCTATCCCGAAGAAATCGAGGACCTGCTCAACGCCCAACCCTACATCGCCGAATCACTCGTGATCGAACGGGAAGGCAAACTCGTGGCCCTAGTCTATCCGGACTCCGAAGCCATGAAACAACATAAAATATCCCGTGACACGCTTCTCAAAATCATTCACGAAACCCGTAAACAGATCAACCAGCAGATCCCGGCATACAGCCAAATTGCCCGGATAGAAATTCATGACGAAGAATTCGAGAAAACCCCGAAACGAAGTATCAAACGATTCTTGTATCAGTAGCGAGGGTGTAAAATTTGCAAATGTCCCTTATTTTTACTATATTGTGAATTCATTCGGCAAACGATGGCACGTGGTACATGATTTGCTATACATTAAAATAATATTTATATTCACGAAAAAACAACAAGGACATGAAAACACTGAAAACAATCATTCCAATAGGAATACTTCTTTTTACCTGCCTCTTCGCGATGGGTGAAAAGAAACAGAAGAACGACACCGCGGGTATCACCAAAATCGAACAACTCATGAAAAGCCGCGAATTCTACATCGAGGTCGATCAAGCCTTTCCGACAGGCAACAGCAGCATCACCATCGACTCCAAATACGGACAGAAACGCATTGGTGGCGAAGGCTACATTTCACTAGCCACCAACGAGGGGCAACTCTTCATTCTTGACTCCGTGGCCACGGGACACCTACCATTTTTCGGACGGGCTTACTCCACGGAATACGGCCAGGGCGGCGGAATAGAATTCGAGAATGCAAAGATCGAAAACGAATCATTCAAGGTGATCCACAAACGTAAAAAACATTACATCGAATATAAATTCAACGTGAGAAACCGCAACGATGTCTTCAACTTCTACGTGGAAGTCTACGGCAACGGGAAATGCAGTGTCAACGTGACCAGCAACAACCGGGCAAGCATCTCCTATGGCGGCGATCTTACCCCGATCCCGGAGAACAAGAGAAAAGCTTTGGGAATATAAACGAAATCATAAAGTTGGGATATGTCAAAATTCCACATTCACGTTTATTAAAGCCTATTGTATCAGACAACCACCCCGAGTTTTCCCTCCCGTGTAAGGAGAAATCGTTTGGAAATCAACCCTCCCCCTGCGTAAGGGGGAGATGGAGGGGGTAGTGATTCTTCTCCTAAAGGAACTTTTCCTATTTTTCCTTTAAAAAATTGCATTGGCGAATTGCCCCTCCCGACTTCACGAACTTTCCCCTTCAACTCGAAATATCAAAAAATATTTGTAACTTTGTCATTTGTTTGATAGTATACTGACAAATGGAAAAAAGTTTTATATATTATATCGAGAGTAGTATCAAGGAAAATTGGGATCGTCCGGCACTGACCGACTATCACGGAATAAATTGTAACTACAAAGACGTGGCCCGCAAAATAGAGAAATTACATATTCTTTTCGAAAACGCGGGCATTAAAAAAGGAGATAAAATTGCGTTATGCGGGAGAAATTCCACGAATTGGGGAATAGCATTTCTTGCCACACTAACCTATGGGGCTGTTGCAGTTCCCATTTTGAATGAATTCAAACCGGACAACATACACAACATCGTGAACCATTCCGAGGCACGCCTGCTTTTCGTGGGAAGTGTCGTGTGGGAAGGATTGAACGAAGCTTCAATGGAAGCGTTGGAAGGCATCATAAGCCTGGAAGACAATTCGATACTCGTATCGCGTAGCCAAATGTTAACACACGCGCGGGAACGCCTGAACGAGCTATTCGGGAAGAAATATCCCGATCGCTTCCGCCCGGAAGACGTAAGCTACACGTATGACAATCCGGATGAACTTGCTATTATTAATTACACGTCGGGAACCACCAGTTTCTCGAAAGGAGTAATGCTCCCCTATCGCAGTCTTTGGTCCAACCTCGCGTTCGCCTTCGGAGTATTCGGGAAACTCCCCGGAGAACAGGTTATATCCATGCTCCCCATGGCACACATGTACGGGTTGGCTTTCGAGTTCATCTACGAGTTTGCCAGCGGGGCACATGTATTCTTCTTGACGAGAATCCCATCCCCAAAGATCATCGCGGATGCCTTCTCCACGGTAAGACCCAACTTGATTGTTTCCGTGCCCTTGATTATCGAAAAAATCATTCGGAAAAAAGTATTCCCCGCGCTGGAAAAACCATTGATAAAACTCATGCTTAACTTGCCGTTACTCGACAAGAAAGTAAAGAACTCCATCCGCCAGAAAGTCATCGATGCCTTCGGCGGTAATTTCAAGGAACTCATCGTCGGCGGGGCAGCCCTGAATAAAGAAGTTGAAGAGTTTTTACACTCGATAAACTTTCCCTATACCGTGGGTTACGGGATGACCGAATGCGGACCGATTCTCTCGTATGCCGGATGGGAAACTTTCAAAAAAGGTTCCTGCGGAAAAGCGGCACCTCGCATGCAACTAAAAATAGACTCCCCGGATCCGGCGCACATCGTTGGTGAAATCCTTGCCAAAGGAGACAACCTCATGATCGGGTATTACAAAAACGAAGCCGCCACACAAGCCGCTTTCACGCCCGATGGATGGCTCCGCACGGGCGACCTCGGCCTGATTGACGAGGAAGGTAATCTTTTCATCAAGGGACGCAGCAAAAACATGATTCTCGGTCCCAGTGGCCAGAACATTTACCCGGAAGAAATCGAGGATCATCTGAATAACCTTCCCTACGTATGCGAATCCATCGTTGTCGAGAAAGAAGGCAAGCTCACCGCCCTAATCTATCCCGACTTCGAGGCCATCAATGCCGACAATAAAAACTCGGACGAGGCCATCACCGCCATCATGGAAGAAAACCGGAAACAAGTGAACGAAACCCTTCCGGCATACAGCCAGATCGCGAAAATCACGATATACAACGAAGAATTCGAAAAAACACCCAAGAAAAGTATTAAACGGTTTTTATATCAATAACGGTTAGCCGTTATTGATATAAAAATTCACGAGGTTTGCCCTTATCATAGATGACATACAGGGTATTTCCTTTCATTAAAATTCCCCGGCCTTTACCAGACTCTCGATTTTTTTGATTATTCACGTTTACGGCCACGACTTTCCCGTTAAAAAAAGCTGTCACGTCATCAAATATCGTGTGTCCCACAAATATACGGTTTACACCGTATTTCTTCAAGATGCGATTCACATCCTCCGGCGTGGAAGGACGATATTTTTCCTCACCTTTTACCATTCCCCGAAACCAAAAAGGCCCCCGATCACAATAGATAGAATCAGACAAGGCAGACAACTCCTGCCGTTCTTTTTTCGATAAGAATATAGATTTCGCCGTCTCTTCATTCACCCCTGTCACGGCATTATCCATTCCAGTGAACTCCTTACTCAGTCCGGCATGAACGAACAAATTCTTTCCCACGACTTGAATTAAATTACGAGAACGCAACCAACGCCCTAACTCACTTTTCTCATGCCATAAGTCGACATATTCCATTCCAAGTGATGTTGCTAAATCCTTATACTTGCTTCGAGTATATTTCAAGTTACCTCGCAACACCATTTCTTCGTGATTCCCTAACATAAAAGTCATCACTCCTCCCGCATCCTTCGCCTCCTGTTCCAATTTATATATCAACCAAAAAATCGGTAATACATCTTTTCCTCGGTCAAAGACATCACCGATAATAATCACTTGATTCTTCCCGAATTTCCATTTATAATTCTTTCCTATCACACCATTATTGCGCAGCACGGAAACGAAACTCTCCAAGTCTCCGTGGGGATCAGAAATAATTAATGTTTTCTCTCGCTGCTCGGATTTCCAAAGTGGACGCTCCACGGGATGCAGCTTCACTTGAAAATGATGGTTCCCTTTATGAGAAACCACGTTCAATTCAAAATCTTCCGGAACGTCACGATAAGTACTATCTTGTATTTTCCCCTGCTCGTCAACCCAGATCACTCGCATATCTCCCTCTTCACCATATAACACATAAGGTCCATCTACAGGAGCTTGCTTTTTCTGCTTTTCATTTTTTTGCTTCAATGGACTATCACTATAAACAGTCCCCCAAACAAAGATAAAGAATAACAAACAAGCAATTATTTTCAATGTTTTCATCTCATTTTAGCTTTCAATTTTCATTTCCCAATTATAAACTCTTCCGTCTGTTTTACCATACTTTCTCTATGAGCAAGGGACTGAAAAAGTCTCATCGACAAGAAATTATTATCCCCGCCAACTTTCCCTTACACAGGGAAGGGAAAGCTGATCATCAAGCAGTTTTCCCTCCTGTGCAAGAGAACTACTAATTCTCTTCCAACTTCATCCAAACATTCGGATCTTTCAAACTTCTAATCCAATACACCGTATCTGAATCCCGAATCACGACAAATCCATCTTCAGAGAAGAAAGCATCATAAATAGCCTTTGTATTCTTGTTCTTCTTAATAGAATACAAATCCTTATCTGTAAAACCAGAGGTTGAAGATGATGCAGATTGGTCATTAAAAACCACCTTATTCACACTATTATCCAACAATTCGAAAGTTTTGAAATCATAATTATAATATTTCACGGAAGTTCCTTGATAAGCACCTATTCGAAAAGAACCCTCGTAACCATCTTTCCGATTCAATTCCAAATAAAAATTTATGAAATTCGGCAAGCTACTTCGAACAATATCCCGTTGAGTCTCCAATTCAGAACTCATCTCGGTAATCACGTAACGAGCATTATTCCCGTTCGTTGTTCTTAATAGATCAACAGATGCTATATTCTTGTTGGGAACATACGTTGGAATCTGGTCTTTCGATAAATTCAACGGGGCAAAATTCTGGATAAAGAACCGAATACTCCCGCTCTCATCATTAGAAACAAATTCCCGGTTATTAAAACCTGCACTCAAATCAACATTCAAACCGGAAAACTTAATTCCTGCCACTTCAATCTCCTGCATAAACTTACATCCTTTAGGAGTCATGATGTAAGGGGACTCAACAGATATGGCATCTCCCTCCTCATCTTTATAGGAGATTTCACAAATATGATATATATCATCTAATTCCACCAGTCCAGATGCCATCAATGTTCCATTGATTGACATGCCTAATCTCTCGTTCTCACCCAAAGCAAAACAGGAAGACATCTCGGCCATCGTGCCGACAAGCTGCCAATCTTCTCCGGTCGCTTTCGTCAACGGAACTTCAACCCGATTCTTTTTCCCCACCAAATATAAAGTATCAGAAGTCACCTTTTTTACCACAAACTCAAAATCCCCTTCAACCCCATAACCCTTTTTACCCGAATAATCGGGAGCTGGATACTGCGGGTCAGCCAAACGATGTAAAGGACTATAAGAATCAAACGTAAGTACAACACTTTCCGAGGTGTTAAAATTATAAGAATAATCTGTATCTTCACTTATATCAAAATCACTGACCATCTGCACCCGATTCTTCGCCCCGAATTTGAAGAGAAAAGTATATCCCCCATAACTTTCCGCCTTCGGGTAATACACCATCTTCCAACCATTCTCGGCACCTCTTAACGTCGTGTTACACTCGTCAATCACGGTTTGCAAACGTATTCCCGATTCTTCCGAGAACACATCATCATCATCCGTACAAGCTACAGGCAATACCACGCTCGCCAACAACCATAAATATATTAATTTTTTCATAAGTATCAAGGATTAACATTATTAACAACCTCGTAAATAGCTTTCTCACATTCTTCTTGTAAAGCATACAAGTCAACATTCCATACATCCCGGTAATAATTCAATACCATTTCCAATTTATTCTGCAATTTATCCTTTCCGTCCTGCGTGGTCGGTTTGTCCAATAAGGCCTCCCACTCAGCACGGCTATTGGAAAGCATGATTCCGACCATCTCGGCAAAATCTTCCGAAGGTTCACTCATCGCATAAGGAGAAATAAATCCGGCATCATAGGCCTCTTGATCCTTCATATTCTTCCATTGTTCCACGTAACCGGGGCTGATTAATTCATATTCCTTCGGGAATTCAATCGTTTGGTTGGCAATATGCGTAAACTCATGGTGGATTGTCTTCATGTAACGCTTCAAGCGAGTCGCATTCGAACGGTTAAACTGATTTACTTCATAAATAATAATTTTCCGTCCTCCTTCTGCCGACCCTTTCGTGACAGTTCCATCCGAATTATAACGGGAAGAACCTATAAACATCAACTGCTTGGGAGCCAACTTGCAGAAAAACTCATTACCGGCAATATTCACGTAAGGAAGACACCAAATCTTTTTCAACACATCGGCTAACCCCGCTGCATTATCCTCTGTCGGGGGAACCAGAGTTGCCGCCATATCCGACTCAATATCCAACCATTTATAAAGAACTTCAATATTATAAGGTTTCGTGAAATTATCTTGCATCCACAGGTCTAACTCGGTTAACTCTTCCGTTGAAGGATTAAAAATAGACGGTCCCAAATCATCGTCAGAACAAGCTGACACGGAAAAGAGTACAACCAGCAAAAACAAATTCAATATATATTTTTTCATCATCTAACGTATTTACGGTTAATACTAACGAGGATTAGGTTCTACTCCAAATCCTTGAGCCTCTGTCGGAATCTGAATTGCCCGACGTAAATCATCACCCGTGAGAGTTATTGCGGGATCACCCGTGAACTTGAATTCGTGAACTACCGGCAAATGGAAGCGTTTGATGTCAAACCATCGCAATCCTTCCTGCATAAACTCCCGACGTCTCCAATCCACCACACATTTCAATAACGACATCTGGTCTTCATCAATCTCCGACGCATAGAACGGGACTAAATCAAGGTACTTCTCGTTATTATCATAAAAAGCTTTAATCTTTGCCAGATTCACCCGATAAGCCGTGAAGTCTGCATCTACATCATTCTTATTCACCCATATTCTTTCACTCAGTAACAAATTAATATCTTCCAATGCCAAATCAAACTCATGCTTCATGATATAAGCCTCCGCCCGATTCAACAATGCCTCTTCTGTACTTAACAAACATCCCACCGCATATCCTTTCCCGGTTGTCGATCCCACTGAATTATATTTGAATAATTCCTTGAATTTACGCATTTGTGCGGCATCAGAAGGAGTGTAAGTAGAAGTAATATAAAAAGTTGCAGAACTTCCTGATGTACCACAAATATTCTTGTCATAATACAAGTCTAGGTATATATCACGAGTCATTCCGAAACGCAAGCTAGTAGAATAGTTATCGCGAGCCCACCAGCTTATTGTCGATACCATCAATAAAGTAGAGGCATGCTCCCCATAGAAATAATCCTGCTGATAAGCATCCTTATCCGAGCGATTCTTGATGTGTCGTAAATCACGTAATTTTTTCTGAGGATTAGCCCCCAATACGTTAGAAGTATACTCGATCACCTTATCCCAATCTCCCTTATACTGGTAAAAACGAGCTGCAAAAGCATAGGCTGCCGCTTTCGTGAAATGATATTTCGGCACCTCGTAAGTTTCATCTTTCAACAATGGTAATCCCTTTGTCAAGTCATCCTCAATCAATTCATACACCCGTTTCAAATTATCACGGGTATAATAAACAATAGCCTGCGTTTCCGGTTTTGTATTGTACGGAATACCCAACATATTTTCCGCTTTATTCGGATCATAGTGTTCTGCAAACAAATTGACTAGAATAAAATGATTAAAAGCCCTACACACCAGCGCCTCTCCTTTGGCAGCAGAATACTCTTCCATATCTCCGGCCTCTTCTATTGCCTCCAAAGCCATATTGGCCGCAGCTATCGCTTCATAGTAATTCGTCCACACGTATACGGGATTATCCTGTGATGTTTCCGTTCCGTCATCCCAATAATACATCTGTTTATTTAACGTCGCACGGCTATGCGTGCTACTAACTTTTCGTTCCTGCGCATTATCACTCATCACCTCACATATATGATAATAATGAGCCTGAGGATAAGCCGACACCAAAATTTCTTTCACGGCATCGGGAGAGTCTAATAACGTCCGGTTATCAGGCACCACATCCAGAAACGAATTACACGATGCCGCCAATAACACCATCATTAGACCGCCTATTAATATATTTGTCTTCATATATATTCGATTTAATTCATTCATCAAATTTTTGTTAGAATCCTACCCGCAAAGAAAAGGTGATTTGTCTAGGTACCGGCATAGCCACACCCCCAGAACGGAAGAACTCCGGATCTTGCCCATGCAATTTTTTGTCTCGGTATAATAATGCCACGTTAGAAGCAATACATTTCAATGAGGCGGACCCCAAACCAATCGTCTTCATCCAACGATCTGGAAGTTTGTATGTCAAACTAATGTCTTTCAATCGGATGAACGAACCGTCAGCAATTCGCTCCGTTGAAAAATTATAAGCATTATAGGCCTCTTTGTATTCATTTTTCGGACGTTGGGCTTGACGCTGAGAAAGAATTACCGGAATATTGGTTTTCGTTTCATCTCCGGCCAATACCCAGCGATCATCAAATTCTTTTGGCATCACGGTCATATCAGAATACTCACTCTTGAAGTAATCATACAACCGGACTTTATTACCAAATTGGTAGTTGATGAAGAAACTAAACGTCCAGTTTCGGTATTTAAATGTATTTTCGAATCCGCCAGTAACTTTCGGGTCTACCGGTCCCTCGTATTTCAAAAATCCTAAATTTATGGTTTCCTGAAAATCAATATCTCCAATACATGGTTGTCCGTCAGCATCCATCAGTATCGGCAATCCTTCCTCATTCAATCCCAAAAAAGGTATCGAGAAAATGCCTCTCACAGGATAGCCTTTCAACGGAGCCCCTTCTGCCTGTACCAAATCTATTACCCGCGGACGAGACTCCAGTTTCGTAATCTTATTCTTGTTAAAAGCAAACGTCCAGTTGGTCGTCCAATTAAAATCGGAATAAACTAAATTCTTCGTGTTCAAAGTAAACTCTACACCATTAGATTTCATATTTGCATAATTGGCTTTCTTGGTCTGTTGTCCGCCAATTCCGGAAGTCCGCACGTTACCAATTAAATCAAATCCCTTTCTCCAATATACGTCAGCACTCAAGCTTATACGATTATCAAAAAGCCCCAAATCAATCCCCACGTTCGTTTCATACTGTTTTTCCCATGTCAATTCGCTATTTTCCAAAGAACTGATATAAATTAAATTTTCCCGGTCGCTCTGGTTTGGACGATAAGCCACATCGTTATACAAAACGGCTATCGAATTACTTGACGGTCCCATGCTTGCCGTCAACCCGTAAGTAGCTCGTAAGGTCAAACGAGATATCGTCTCTATCGGTTCCATGAACTTTTCGTTCGTCACGTGCCATGCTCCGCTCACGTTCCACGTCGGTAACCAACGAGCTGAGCGGGATTTACCCAATTTATTAGAACCATCATAACGTCCTGTCACGTTAAAAATATAAGTACCGTTATAGCTATATCCTACCGTACCGAAAAACGCCGTAAACCGATCATATTCTTCCTCCATCCCGTAATAATCAACCCCATTCTCAATTTGTTGTTTCAGTAAATCCGGATCTAGAAAAGGTACACCGCCACGATCCCATTGATAACCAAACCCCTTATTAAAAGCTATCGTTCGATCCGTGTAACGTACTTCCTCCCCCGCCATCACGTTCAAAGTATGAATTCCTTCATTAAAAGAAGTATTATAATTCAATATTCCCCGCTGATAATAATTTAGCATCGTATTCTCGTCACGATTATAAAAACCTCCCTTAGGCATCACAACCTTAGCCGGATAACCCGGATTCTCCGGATCTTTATACAAGAATTTATTATTATCCCGAATCTGTGCATCCATATCAGCCCGGTAAGCTTCCGCCGCATTCGATTTATCATTAATACGATGTTCTCGCGTTGTCTTCACGTAACGCACTGCCCCCAAAGCTTTTACTTCCAGTCCCTTCAATGGACGAACCTCCAACTCGGCCTGAAATTTAGCGTCCAACATATCAATATTCAACTTATTCGTGTTTAACTCGTTCAATATACTAAACGGGGCATAATTCATCGTGTAATACTCGTAATTTCCATCATCATCATACGGTCGCAACGTACGGCTTGTATTTAAAGCATAACTGAACGGGTTAATGTCAAAATCTCGTTCAAAAGTCCCGTCCACCGCATTTGTCCTGCGGCTATTAGTCCCCGGAGCCTTTTGTATTCGCAATGAATTTGTTGTTAGCAGGTTAACAGAAATCCACGGTTTTATATCAAAAGAGGCGTTCATATTCGCCGTGTAACGATTTACTTTATCGGCAAGTGTCCAACCGGCATCATTAAAATAACTCAAAGAGGCATAAAAACGGGATCTTTCCGAACCGGAAGACAAACTTAAAGAATGTACCTGTTGCAATGAATTCCGGAAAAGCACATCAAACCAATCCGTGTTCGCCATCTCGTACTTTTGTAGAAAAGCGGCTTCCGCTTGAGGAGTATTTTCTAATCCGAACTTACCAGTTATCGGGTTATAGGTAGAAATCAAATCAGCCATTTTCTTGTACACACCACCATTTTTAGCCCGAGAAATATCCGCATAATTCAACCAGCCTTTCTCTTCCATTTCCTCGTAAACCATCATTTGCTCCTGTGAATTCATCAAGTTAAATTGAGAATAGCTAGGTTTCACCCGAATCGTGAATTCACCACTATAATTCACGGTCATCGAGCCTTTTTTACCTTTCTTGGTCGTGATCACTACGACACCATTCATCGCTCTAGCCCCGTACAACGCAGTGGCTGAAGCGTCCTTCAATATCTGAAAGCTTTCAATATCATCTGCATTCAACCCGGCAATAGCTGAACTGATCAAGGTTTCCGAATTTCCGGACGATAAATCATCGGCAGAAATCTCAACTATATCTTCCAACACCAATCCATCCACCACCCACAACGGCTTTTGATTGCCATAAATAGAAGAAGCTCCTCTCACACGCATTTTCGGGGAAGCTCCAAACGTACCGGATACATTCTGAATTTGTACCCCCGCAGCTTTACCCTGTAACATCCGACTCACGTCAATAGCCCCCTCTACCATAGCATCCTCAGCTTTAATTACAGCAGCAGCACCAGTAAACAATTTGCGGTCTATTCTCTGGTACCCCGTGACAATTACCTCGTCAATATTCTCCACGACCTCTTTCAACACGATCTTCTTCAATGCCTCAGTATTGGCCACCGGAATGGTTTGAGAAACATATCCCACGAAAGAAATCTCCAATACAGATTTATTGTCCGGTACTTTCAACGAGAAATTACCATCCGGCCCCGTGACAGTTCCTCGCAACACCCCTTTCTCTCCGGCATTATCCTTTACCTTCACTGTCGCCCCCGGCAAAGGTTCACCTTTTTCATCAACAACTCGCCCTTTCACCTCGACCTCTTTCTTCGAATTATCATCTGCCCCATAAAGGATAATCGTATGATCCTTAATACGGTAAGTGATTCCCGAACCTTTCAGACACTTGGCAAGAACCACATCAATATTCTCCTGTTTCGCATGCAAAGTAATATTCGTCAATTTCATTACCATAGCATCATGAAAGAAGAACGTAAAATCAGATTGATTTTTTACCTGCTCCATGAATTGTCCAAAAGTCGCATTTTCCAAGTCAATGTCTAGCCTCACCTCTTGTGAATAGACCATTCCAAATGAATGACAAACCGTCAGTATAAGGAAAAGCAATGTCACTTTCATAATCCTACATGTTTTTTTCAATAACCCATACTTTGGAGGGTCATATTCTCCATTTTTTTTCATACATTTGTGTCGTTTAAGTTATTATTGCTGATTAACTTACTCTTGAAACAACCTTGTGTTCCAGCACCGGTTGTTTCTTTTTAATATACTATAATTATTCTGTCTTCTATCCTAAAATGTACGATTTGCGTCGACTCGATAACATCTAGCACCTCCGTAAAATCATCATATTTTTTCACTTCCCCGGTAAACGTAACTTCTTTCAATCGCTCTTCTGCAAACATAATATCAACATCATACCAACGGGCTAAATGTTTTAACATATCTCCTAAACGAATACTTTTAAACACCATACGCCCCTTAACCCAAGCGGTATACATATCCACATCAACCTCTCGCTTTGTTAGCTTACCTCCAACAAGACACCCCTGTTCTCCCGGTTTCAGCCGGATTAGATGATCTGAGCCACGCTCTTTCAAATCAACAACTCCCCGGACTAAAGTGGTTGCCACATCCTCCTCATCTGGGTAAGCATACACATTAAATGCCGTTCCATACACACGGACATGCGCTTTTTTTGTCTCGACAATAAATTGTTTCTGTTTATCATGTGTTACATCAAAAAATGCCTCCCCCTCCAAATACACCTTCCTTTCATTACCCACAAACTCCACGGGATAACGCAAACTTGTTTCTGCATTCAACCAGACCTGCGTACCATCACTCAAAATCAAAGTAAATTCACCTCCTCTCGGAACTGTAATAATATTATATTGTTCCTCTTTCTCCCCTTGAATCTCACAAACCTGATACCTTATCACCCCAGAGTCCTGCTGGATTTCCACGCCGTATTCCGGTTCTATACTCCGGGGAGAGTCTGAGGTTAGGTATACGGTCTTTCCAGATGCTAACTGCAAGGTTGCCTGCGGCTTTCCAGCCAACAATCTCGGAATTTCTTTACGTACCTGCTCTGCAATCGATGAATTTTTTGTTTGGATATAATAGCACAAAATCCCAATACAAGCCACCAACAACACTGCAGCACAACTTCCCCAACGAATAATTTGCCTTTTACGTCTGGCTAACCTCAATCTCCTTTTCTGTTCCAACAACTCTTTTAAAGCACCCTCCCAATCCACTCGCTCGTAGGCATGCATCTTTCCTGAAGCCACTTTCTGATGAATCAACTTTTCAAACAATAATTTGTTACGAGAAGATTTATTCAACCAAGCATCTAGTTCTTCTTTTTCCGATTCAGTCATAGTTCCCAACACGTACCGGGAAATAATTTCTGACATTCCCAAAGTCTCATCTGCTCTATTCATACTTCATATTATTTATGCCTTTATAAATAAAACAGCAATAGAAGAAAAACGGGGGGATCAAAAAATAGAAAAAATCAAAATATTTTTACAAAAAAATTCTAAATGAAAATAGAAATAAATAACCCTAACTCCAAAGATCGCAGACGAAGACTTAAACGCTTTTTCCCCTCTTTCTTATACTCCTTGGCTGTCTCCAATGCTATACTCATCTTTTCTGCAATTTCTGAAATTTTGTATCCATCCAACGAAAGCATTATCACGTTACGGTATTGTCGAGGTAATTCTTGCACCATTTCCCAAACCCGAGCGTAAGTATCCTCTTCCAAAACCCGATCCCAAAAAAGATCAACATCATCAAACTCCCGCAACACAAACGCCTCGTAACGCCCCTTGACCTGTTCATGCTGAATATAATTCACGCACCTGTTTTTCACAGAACGATAAAGATAAACTTTCAAGGCCGTTACGTTTTCAAAATCCTTCTTCTGGCCTAACATGGAAATTAAAAACTCCTGTACCACATCTTTAGCAGCCTCCTCATTATTGATATATTGGCTCGCAAAGAGCACCATTGGCACGTAAAACTGCTTGTACAGAAGAGTATAAGCCATATCATCATCCTTGGCCAAATGTTCTAAAAGTATCTCTTGCTCGCTCTGCATTAATTCTCGTTATCACATGGTAAAAAAACAAATAACAATATCAACAATCCTTCGTTTATTGAAATCAAAATTAAAGGAAATAACCTATTCTTCCTAAAAACAAATATTCTTTTTTTATCATTGATAGTGATTTTGTTAGCAAAAAATATAACAAATCACTCTTCTAGAATTCTTTCTCGTTTCATAACTATCAATAAACGAACGTTTTATCATATAACCCTTCCAATTCCACCCTCCTATTTTTACCCAACAATCAAATACAATGTATAAGCAATATAAATAACAAACAACACCGCCCCTTCCCCTCGTCCGATCTTGAATCCCGTGCGCATGAAAGGCAAAAGCAGTAAAGAAGTTCCGAGCATCACCAGCATATCCGTCCAGTTAATCTGGTTGGTCTCCACGGGCGCAATCGTCGCGGTTAATCCCAAAACAGCCAAAAGATTGAATATATTCGAACCGATCACGTTACCGATAGCAATATCCGTACGTTTCTTCAACGCGGCCACCACGGAGGTTGCCAGTTCCGGCATACTCGTTCCTGCCGCCACGATCGTCAGCCCGATCACCGCCTCGCTCCATCCCAGGGCTTTCGCGATAATCACGGCATTATCGACAAGCAAGCCCGATCCCCATACCAACAAAGCAAGTCCCACGATCACCAACACGACATCCAACATCCAACTCTTCGTGGGTTTGATTTCCTCGTCTCCTTCAACAACCTCTCCCCGCTTGGCCTTGTACACGCAGTAAATCGTATAAGCACATATCCCGGCAAAAAACAAGATTCCGGCCCATCTTCCGAAACTCCCATTACGAAATATCCCCACGAACAACAACGTGGCCACCAGCATCACGGGCGCATCCAAACGAATCAACCGGGAATTCACTCGCAACGGGTAAATCATAGCCGAAATACCAAGAATGGCGCAAACATTAAATATATTGGATCCCATCACGTTCCCCACAGCAATACCCGGATTACCCTCCAACGCCGACTGCACGCTAACCAACAACTCCGGTGCACTTGTTCCGAAAGCCACCACGGTCAAACCGACAACTAAAGGAGATATTCCAAAACGCACGGCCAAAGACGCGCTACCTTTTACCAAAAAATCAGCCCCGAAATAAAGTACAACCAAAGAGGCTGCCACGAGAAGTACAGGAATCAGCATGAAGATCAAAAGTTAAAAGTTAATACTAAAAGTTCACGATCGCGAGAACAAATATTCATCGTTATTCGTACTTTTGAGACCTCAAAAATAAGAATAAAATTACACGATCGTTTTTTAACCTTTAGTTTTTAGCTTTTAACTTGAACAATATGTTTAAACAATTCAAGGAACTACTGAACACGGCAAAACATACTCCCAAGCTCGGGGGATTGGAAATATTCAAATACATCGGTCCCGGTCTATTAGTCACCGTGGGCTTTATTGATCCGGGAAACTGGGCCTCCAACCTGGCCGCCGGAGCAGAATTCGGTTATTCACTATTATGGATGGTCACCCTGTCCCCGATCATGCTGATCGTGTTGCAGCACAACGTGGCACACTTGGGGATTGCCTCCGGCTTGTGCCTTTCGGAAGCCGCCAGCGAGTACCTGAAACCTCGTTATGCCAAAGGGATTCTCTACTCGGCCATGCTCGCCTCCATCTCCACCTCGCTGGCCGAGATTCTGGGGGGAGCCATTGCCCTGCAAATGTTATTCAACATCCCGATCCGGGCCGGATCAATACTCGTGTTGCTTTTCGTGGTCATCATGTTGTTCACTAATACCTATCGGGTGATCGAGAAATGGATTATCGCCTTCGTTTCCATCATCGGTTTATCGTTCATCTACGAGCTTTCCCTGGTGGAAATCGATTGGAACACAGCTCTACCCGCGTGGGTTACCCCCGCTTTTCCCGATGGTTCCATGGTCGTTATCATGAGCGTGCTCGGGGCCGTGGTGATGCCCCACAATCTATTTCTCCATTCCGAGGTCATCCAAAGCCGCCAATGGAATATACAGGACGACAAAATCATCAAGAAGCAACTACGCTACGAGTATGCCGACACGATTCTTTCCATGTTGATCGGTTGGGCCATCAACAGCGCCATGATCCTGTTGGCCGCCGCCGCATTTTTCGGGACTAGAACTCCCGTCACGGAATTGGAACAAGCCAATTCCCTGTTGGCACCGTTACTCGGGAATAATGCCTCCGTGATTTTCGCCGTGGCTCTCTTGTTTGCCGGCATTTCCTCTACTATTACTTCGGGCATGGCAGCCGGGTCTATTTTTGCCGGGATATACAAGGAACCCTACGATATCAAGGATAACCACTCCCGCATCGGTGTACTAACTTCCCTGATTATCGCTTTCGCCTTGATCATGGTGGTATCGAATCCTTTCCAAGGGTTGATTTACTCGCAGATGGCCCTAAGCGTACAGTTGCCGATCACGATTTTCACGCAGGTTTACCTCACCTCGTCTTCCAAGGTCATGGGAAAATACAAAAACTCAACTTACACGAAATGGCTCCTGTACGTGATCGGTGGAATTGTCACGTTATTAAATATTATGCTATTAATTAGTTTTTTATAACCTTGATAGGAATATATAAATGCTCAAAAAAAGAGGTAAAGACGACTTCACTTAATTTTAAGTCGTCTTTACCGGTATCATCCATTCCCGAAATATTTACAAGATATTCACGATTGAATTCAAATGATTCATTTACTTCACAAATTTATCCGGAACATCTATTAAATCCTGCCCCCTCAACTCTTTTGCCAAAATTTTCCCGTCCGGGCCGACCAGTATGATATGGGGTATTCCCTTGATGCAATAGCGATCCATCACATCATCCCCTTTTTCCAACATCAAGTGATCCCAATAACTACCATCCTCGTGAATTGCATCCAACCAAAGTTTCTTCACCCGATCAGAAGAGACACCTAGTATTTTGAAATTCTTCCCGGCAAAATGCTCCAGAGCCTGCTTCAATGCAGGTGTTTCTTCCCGACACCAGTGACAATACGAATTCCAAAAGTCAACCAGCACGTAATTTCCACGCAGATCACTTAACCTCAATTCATTTCCTAACGTGTCCTTTCCTATAATTTCGGGAGCCTCGTGACCAATAGCACAGTCCTCGTAACGCAACAAGTCTTTCTCCATCTTCATGAAAGAAGAGGAAGCTTGTGCCATTTCACCAAAACTCCGGATATATTCCCTTTCCATTGTAATCTCTTCTTCCGTGGGGAAATCTTTTCGCTGAAATACCCTGCTATAATAAAGATATATTCCCAACGGATTAGCTTTATTCTCTTGAATATATGAATCGACTAACATCCGCTCTCTTTTCACACCCTCATCGTAATAAGGCATGGACTCGTTCTTAATACGAGCCATTTCTTCTCGGTCCTGTCGTTCACGAGCCTTGTAAAACAGAGTGCTCAGAGAATCTTTTATTTGCCCGAATGTTTTATCATACAAATCTTTTTCGAACTTTCGATAAACTTTATTCAACGGGGATCCTTTTACCTCCCAAAATATCTGTTCTTCGGTCACATTCTCTAATGTCAATTTTATATCATTACCATCCAGAAAGACATATCCACCATGCCACGGGGAATCCCCGATAAAATACAAGTCCGGAGAAGTCTCTTCCTGCAGGTTAAAAACGAACTTACCGTTTTTCAGTATAGCAGAATCTATCGCTTGATGAATCCCTCTATATTCACTGATCACCTCACACAAATACAATTTACCCGTATTTAAGCCTTTCGCCTTTACCGTAATCACGCTCTGCCTTGAGGTGCAGGCAAACATCATAAAAAGAATCAAACTAAAAATACCTGTTCTCATGATAATAAGTTCACTACAATACTGAATTCAATATATCTTCAATTTCCTCCTCCGATGGACGGGGAGCATAAGCATTCACGATTTTAAAATCCCGGTCAATCAAAATAAAACGAGGAATATACATCACACACCAACCATCTTTTAACGCTTGATCTTGCGAAATATATTGCGGTAAATTTTTATGATGTGCTTTTAAATAGGATTTCCACGTCGTAGCCCGACTATCCGTGGACACGGGCAAAAAAACGATATCTTTCCCCTCGTATTTTTTACTTAACGCTTCGAAAAATGGAGATTCCTGAATACAAGGACCACACCATGTTGCCCACAAATCCATGTAAATCACCTTTCCTCGGAAATCACTCAAATGTTTCGTGTTACCATCCACATCCGTCATCATAATATCGATAGCAGGTTGACCTTCCACCAACTTTCCCGCTTGATCAGCTTTATGACGCACTTCTGTTGCCACATCTTGGTATTTTGCCTTCGCGATAAAAGCTTTTGCGTCATTCACGGTTGTTGCTGTAATCGCTTGACGTAAAGTCTCAACCCTGTCTGCCGCCTCGTAAAGTTCTTTCGTTCTCTCCGGTAACTCGATACCCTCAAACCAACCGTATTGATCTTCTCCAAAATACGAAAGGACGTCTCTCACGACGGCAACATTCAAGAACAACGTATCTGTCAATGTTTTATACAACCGATTCAATTCCGGGGCAATCGCCATTAAGTGAGCATCCCGCAATCTTTGTTGTTCCTCATTGATTTTTTCTTGTTCTTCCCGAGTGGCTTGTTGATAACCCTGCCAATCAAAACGAACGTCTTTCCGGTATGACGCGTAACTGATATAACTATTCACCACGTCTGCCGTGATCCGGGCCTCTTCCATTTTCTTGAACTCGGGTGACACCTTTTTCAACCCGGCTAGCTCGTTTCTACGCCCATCGGCTAAGCTATCTACCGTGGCTTTCGTCCGGGCGAAATCGGCTCTCACGTAACGTCCCGCTTCAAGAAAAGACCCGCCTTTCGGAAATAATCTCTTTTTCATGTAGTTATTCGCCTCGGCTCCGATCCCACTAAACGTGGCCTCTTGGTTATTCTCGGTAATCACGAGTTCTAGGTCATCCCCCGGCGTCAGGTACAGCGTGTTCCGACTGATAGAAAAATACTCTGGCTTTTTCAACTCGATAATCGTGTCAAAGTAACCATTTTCATCCGTGTGTATTAAAACATCTCGACTATCGCCAATCATGGAAGCCGTCCCGTTATAACGCATCACCTCCACGGGAACCATTCCCTTTAATTGACCTTTTAAATGAACTGTGGTCGGTTTTTCCGAACAGGAGAAACACAAAAACAATACAAAAAATGAATATACTATATTTTTCATCTTCCTTTTTTAATCATAAAACAAAGAAGTTACGGGTTAATCATCCGGCACCAGCAATACATATACATCATCTATTAACCCGTAACGATAATTTTACCTACCGTTCGTTCGGTTGCATATTTGGATTAAAACTCAATACCTTCGGTGGTATCGGGAATATGTATCTCGGACTATTAGGTTCCAACGTGTAAGTTTGACCATTAGCCACGTGAGTAATTGTTTTGGCATAACGAGACTCTCGATTCAAACGTTTTAAATCAATCACTCTCGTACATCCCAACATACACATCTCCTTTCTCCTTTCCGTCAACACCTTATCCAATGCCTCTTGATTCGTAGCTACAGTTTGTGGCTGATACCCCACAATTCTACACTCCAATAATTGATCCAAATAAAGCATTGCTTGATCCTTACTTCCCACACGAGCTTCACACTCTGCCGCAATCAAAATAATTTCCGGCACGGACATCGCCATATTAGCATAAATATAAGGCAACCACAAATAGTTGTCGTAATTTACACCCCATGCATAATTTGTAAAAAATAGTTTAAACCTCATGTCATTATCATGATCGTATAAAGCCACCAACTCATCAGAACCAAACGCCGAACCAGAAAAACCAAAAGTATAGGGAGCCAAACGAATATAAATATTCTCTGGGTTATCCGCTCCATAAGGGACATCAATACGGCCAATACTTTTATCCGGATCAACCACGGAATAATTCTTTAAATCAAGTAAAGAGCTATTCTCTGCCAAAGAAAGTTTAGCATATTTCAACGCTTGATCATATTCCCCCATATACAAGTACATCCGAGCCAACATACCCAGACCGACGGGTTTGGAAGCCCGGAAAGCGGTTTTTTGTTTATCCGGCAAATAAAGAGCTGCCGTATCCAAATCTATTAATATCTGATCGTACACCTGCTGTACTGTAGCCCTCTCTAAATTGGATTTATTAATCTCCTTATCCAACATCAACGGTACTCCCGGATCAGCTGCAGCCGTATTTTTGTCGTAATGATTCGCATACGCATTCACCAAAGTCAAGTATTCAAATGCTCTACCCAACAAAGCCTCTGCACGCAAAGAACGTTTCTTTTCCAAAGTAACATCTTCTACTTCCATTATCCCATCGATAATCGTGTTATAATAATAGATATGGTTATACGAATATTGCCACAATCCATCGGTTTCCGCATCCCCAAATATCTCTGCTTGAAATGTATACAAATTTCTATGCGGAACTTCCAAATCGTTGAAATTAATATCACCGTCATCCGGCAAATAAACATCGTCTGTCATAAAATTCGGGTATGAATCGGAAGCTTTCAATAATTGGGCATAATTGATCAATTTTTCATAGTCTTCATAGTATCTTGGAATAACTATTCCTTTCGGTTGGAGATCCAAAAAACTATCACACGAGATAAAACATCCCGCAAAACACAATAAAAATAAATATATCTTGTTTCTCATAATATTTAATGTTTTAGAATGTTACTGATACTCCTAACGTACAAGTCGTCGGAACTGGCAAAGTTCTAGCACCCCAACCGTAACCGGTTGTCGTGTATGCTTCCGGATCAAGATCGCTATCATTAGCCACCCAACGCCATAGATTACTAATCTGACAATTCACGGACATACTTTCCAATTTATATTTCCGAATCCATTCCTTCGGTAAATCATAACTCAACGTCACATCACGCAACTTGATATAGTCTCCTTTGATAACATGTGTATCAAGTGCATACCATACTTGTTTCAATACATAAGAAGCACTCCTATTCATCGCCGGTGCGATCCTCTTGATATTCTCATCTCCCGGTTTCCGCCAATGATTCTCTGCTTTTTTCGAGATATTACTTGTTACGCTACCCGTCAGATAAGGAGAAACCTCGTCTCTCAACACGTGACCACCATTATATATAAACATAAACGATAAACTCAATCCCTTGTATCTAAATCTATTAATCAGTGAAGCCGTGTAAGGAGGACGTGTCGTACCGGAATACACCAATTCATCTATAGACCCAACATTTGAAACCTTGTTACCATCCTTATCATATACCAACGGAGCTCCGTTTTCCGGATCAAGTCCTGCATCTTTGTAACTGTACAAACTATACATCGGACTACCTTTCGTGTGTACCACGCCTTGCACATAAGAAAATACGGTAGTACCACTATGTTTCATTTTGGTAATTTTATTCTTATTGTACGAGAAGTTCAAATTAGTACGCCACTCAAAATTAGGTTTTGAAATGTTAACACTCCCCAACGCCACTTCAATACCCTTATTATTCAAACTACCGAAATTCACTCTCAAAGAGGGCCATCCTAATGTCAGATCGGTATCACGATCACCTAACAAATCCGTACTCTTACGAATATAGTAATCTATCGTACCGTTTAACCTCGAATTTAAAATCGAAAAATCTACACCGATATTCGTAACAGCAGTCTTTTCCCAACGCAATTCCGGATTAGGTGGACTATCAATTTTATTACTAAAATCCCCCGTCCAACTGTTATAACCATAATCCTCCACGGTCATGTAAGGTCCGGTATCTTTCGAAACATTACCATTTATACCGTAAGTCAAACGCAAATTCAAACGATTTATCCATTTCACATCACTCATGAATTCCTCCGATGCCATGAACCAACTAGCACCAACAGACCATAACGGACGATACTGATACTTCGGGTCAGTACCAAACAAATTGGACTGATCCACACGAATGCTCCCGTTAACAGAATAACGATTGTTATACGTGTAAGACGCATTACCATAGAAAGAAACATACCGATCCTCATCATGACTGAAATAATTCCAATTCCAATCTACCCAGTCATAAGAACCGGAAATGGCCTCCGTCCCTTTTATCGGATTCATTTCATTGGGATTAATCGGTTTGTAACCAAGACTATGGTCATCATATCCCATCTTGTAAACACTTGTTTTTCTATCCCTAATCAACCTACGTTCTGCACCAGCCAAAGCAGCCACACCATGTTTTTCCTTGAATATCCGGTTAAAATTTACCTGCCCTCTCATCGTGTAAGAGTAAATATCTTCTTCTATTTGCAACAATTGTCCACCAGAAGGAATATTTTCTGTCACCTCTCCAGTTTTCGAATCTACCGTAGCCCCATCATTCACCATATTCCTCACGTAATAAGAATCTTTGTCATACACCTGACGCTTTTTTATCTGCGTGTTCTCCGTCTGATACCTCAAATCCACAGTCAATCCCTCAATAATCTTCACGTTAAACCCTACTTGTAACCGATAATAAGAAGATTTATCCTTGTAATGTTTACGATTCAACTCCTCCAACGGAATATATCTCTCATCCAACAAACCGATACTTTCCAATCGATCTAACTCGTAATCCGATTTACCTTTTCTCCATTCCCGGGGACTTCCATCTTCATTTCTCAACATCTGGTAAGAAGTTCCTCCCGTGTATAAAGACAACTCCGAGTTACTTCGACCTCCACTTGAAGAAATATTATCAAAACCATTCTTTCCACTATCTTTCGTAAAACTACCAATCACGCCGAAGTCTGCCGATAACCAATCAAAAAACTTCACATTTTCCTTTAACGTGAAACCGATTCTTTCATCACTACGATTTTTCTCGTAAGGATTATTACCATAATAATTCAATGAAACCAAGTAATTATTATTTTCCGTCCCTCCCGTGAGTGACAAGTTATGCTGATGCGTGATTGCTGTTCTCAGAAATTGATCTTTAACTTGATTTTTGTTATTCGAATTCCGATATACATCTAATTTCTGTTGTAACTCGGCCTCCCCGATCTGTCCCTGTTCAGCCATATATAACAATTCTTCCACCTCACCTAACGATCTTCGTTTGGGCAAGGAAGCATAAGGAGAATGGTAAAACTCGAACCCCTCCACCTGCAAATCCACTAACTGGGAACTATTCATCAACTTTAAGTAATCCAAATCCGGAAGCGGTTTAAACTTCACACTACCGTCATAAGTTATCCTAGTCTTACCGCTTTTCCCAGCCCGGGTTGTGATCACTATCACCCCATTAGCCGCACGAGCTCCGTAAATAGAAGCGGCTGTTGCATCCTTCAATACTGAGATATTTTCCACATCAGCCGGATTAATTGCTTCAATTTTCCCCTCATAAGGAACCCCGTCTACCACGTACAAAGGATTACGATTTCCGTATACGGTCGATACACCCCGAATACTAACCTGCCTGTTATAATTAACCAATCCCGTTACCAATCCTTCGATCCGAGACATAATATCCGTTTCCATCTTCCCCTTATAATCTTTCGCCGTCACTACGGAGAATGATCCCGTTGCCCGTTCTTTCGAAATTTTCTGGTATCCGGTAACAATTACTTCATCCAAACTTTCTGTTTCCGATTCCAATACCACAACCACCTCCTGTTGTCTACTCCCTACAGTAATCTCTTTATTTTTCATTCCCACGAACGAAAAAACAAGAACAATAGTAGAATCCGGATCGCAATTCAACTCAAATTTACCATTAATATCTGTGGCAACTCCGGTCACAGTTCCTTTCACTAACACCGTCACTCCCGGTAGTGGTAGTCCTTTGTCATCTTTCACAATACCTTTAATCAAACGCCTCTGTTGAGTTGTCGAAGCATCTTCTTTAGCTCGAATCAAAATAACATTATTATAAAATTCGAATTCTAAATTCACTTTTTCCAACACCATTCTCAAGACTTTTTCCAGTTCCATATCTTTTACCTGCACAGAAACTTTCCCTGCCTTGTTTATCAATTTCGAGTTATACATGAAACGCTGCTCTGTCTGTTGTTTTACCGCTTTAACAAACTGTTCCACAGTAGCATCAGATAAATTCAACGTCACCAACTGTTGCTGCGAATAAACGCTTGCAGACAAATCCCAACTGAACAAGAAAACAAATACGATACAACATTTCATAATCATTAAATTTTTCTTGTACCTTTTTAATAGGCCAAAAGACTTGATTAATCGCTTTTTTTTCATACTATTGTACAATTTATATTAGTAATATAGATTCATAGAGACCGGATGCCGAACCTGAGAAATTTGTTATCCGGTTTCTTTTTTATTTATACAAAACAATTGTATTCTCTTTCATTTCATAATGAACCTCTTTTAAACGTTCCAATAACTGCAAGAACGTGTTGATCGAATCATACCTTTCCAGATTTCCCGTGTATTCCAATTCTTTCAAACTTTCATCCAAGAAAATCACGTTCACCCCGTACCACCGTTCCAAAATTTTCATGATTTCCGACAAGGTTTCATTTCTAAAAACAAACAAACCGTCTTTCCATCCCACGTATTCCTCTACATTCACCACCCTTTTTTCCAACCTACCTGACAAATGAAGTACGGCTTGTTCCCCCGGTGATAAAATCACGCTTTCATTCTCTTTCGACTGAAAGCAAACCTTTCCCGTCACTAACGTCGTGTAATCCATTTCTCCTGGGTAAGCTCTGATTCCAAAGGAAGTTCCCAACACTGTAACATCACCTGTTTCCATACTTACGATAAAAGGACGAGAATCTTTCTTCACCTCGAAAAAGGCTTCGCCAGAAAATGTTACCTTTCTTTTTTCTCCTAGGAAAGCTACTGAATATGTCAATCGGGATCCCGCATTCAACCAAACCTCCGTTCCATCATCCAAAAGGATATGACATTCACCTCCAATAGGTACAATCAATTCATTATAAACATCTTTTATAATTCCTTCCTTACCAGAAGAATAAGAAAGACGTCCATTTTCATATTTCACCACACTTCCCTTCACCTCTTTTAGTTCCAATGGTTGTTTCCCGATCTCAACCATTCGTCCATCTGCTAATTTCAATATGGCTGCATTATTTCCAGGAAGTACAACATGTTGCGTTATTTTTGCTATTCTTTCCTCATTCTGACGTTCCCAACGATAAACAAATACAAACACTAGAACCAAAACTGCAGCAACCGATGCCCCCCACGTGATCCACCGACGTACCCGAGTATAACGCCGAAAAGTCTTTAGTTTATTAAAAGCTGGTATATATTCATAGGCATCAAACTCCCGAAATTTATCCAACACAAAAGTTTCATCTGATAACTGGTCATATGCCTCTTTCAAATAATCATCTCGCAAAACATCATCCAACTCCTCCTTTTCCTCATCAGAAAGTGAGGTCGAGAAAGATTTTCGAAATAATTCCACCACGCTAT
>ERZ780149.963-NODE-963-length-34058-cov-4.187572_pt1 | contig 34058 bp, 33 predicted proteins | sample MGYA00511367_ERZ780149 | MGnify/ENA primary metagenome ERZ780149 (study PRJEB29588, sample SAMEA2153852) | human gut metagenome | biome: human gut; feature: human-associated habitat; material: faeces | place: Denmark | collected 2008/2010 ... | reverse complement strand
TGGCAAAATTGCCATATTTTTATTTTGTATTTGAAAAGTTATGCTGTTTTATTTTAATTCAAGCAAAAATTGTTTGTTTTTATGGTTGCTTTTTGCCAATAGTCTTTTAAAAATTATTTAAATTTTAACCATTTTTACACTGTGATTTATTATTGCTTTTGTTAAAATTTAACTGAAAAACTAAATATTTTTATTTAGGGTTGATTAGTTTGTGGTTGTTTGCTTTTTTGCTTGTCGCGTTTTAATTGCTTGTGTTGAATAATTTTGTATCCTATTGGAATTCTTGGTTTCACCACATGAAACGGACAAAGTTCTTGGCAACAGAAGCAACTTATGCACAAATTATAGTTAATTTTTGCATATTCTTTGCCATTTTTGCGTTTTTTCATTTCAATGGCTTTGTTAGGGCAGTGTTCTTTGCATTTTCTGCAACCTTTGCATTGTTTGGGTTTTATTATTGGAACTTTTTTGCATAACCTGTTAAAGGCAGGCTGAAGCCATTTTGGAATAACCCTTGCAACGCTTTCAGTTGCAACCTTAACATTTTTAAAATGAGGCAATTTTACACTTTCAAGGGTGTCGCCAACAATTTCTGCATTAAAGTTTTCATCAATTAAACCTCTTTGTTGGGCTTGAACAAGAAGGGGAGCCTCGGTTGGCAAAAGGTTCATAAGTTTAACTTCAACGCAGTCAGTGTAATAAGCGTCAGGACTGCCAATTATTAACTTGCTTTCAACGGGAGTGCCGCTTGTTGGGCCTGCACCTTCCATTCCAACAATGCCGTCAATAATGTTAAAAACAATTTTGTCATGCATAGTTTGTTCAATATCAATCAAAAAATTGCAAAAATCTTTAAGGTTAGGATAATTGCTGTGCATTTGCACTTTAATAAGCCCCGGAATAAGCCCAAAAAGATTTTTAACTGCACCAGTGTAACCCGTTAGCATGTGGCTTTTGAATTTTGCAACATTGATAATAACATCGCAATTTTTAGCAATTTCAATAATTTCAATTTGTTTGCTAACTTTGCCGTTTGGGTTTTTGACTAACACTGAATTAAAGTTATCATTAAGTGTTGCACCACTGTTTTTGCAAGCAGTGGTCATGCCACAAACATCATAAACTTTAAAAACATGTTGCTTATTGTAAAACACAGCAGGGCTGTCAGCAACAACACATTTAGCACCGAAAGAGGTTATTAGTTTTGCCAATTCTTCAACCACAACAGGGTGGGTTGTGCAAGCCTTTGCGGGATTATATTTTTCAACAAGATTAACTTTTAACAGCACGGTTTGACCTTTTTTAACAAAATTGCCAATTCCACCAAAGTCATCAAAAATTTGCTTTAAGGCAATGGCAACATTTTCATTTGAATAATCCTCACATTTGTGTAATGATACTTTCATAATTTTCTCCAACTGCAATATATTTAAATTATATCTAATTTTTTGCGTTTGTGTCTATTAATTGACTCATTAAATTTTTAATATTATGTGGTGCACTAATTTAGAAATCAGTATTGACAAGATTTTTGAGTATGTTATAATTTAATTACAAAAGAGGTTGTAAGGTATGGAAAAAATAGAAAGTTATTTAAGTTTTATTGCAAGGCTTGAAGCAAAAAGTAAAATAAAAACAAGTGATGGTGAAAAAATTTCAAAACTTGAACAAAACACTTTAATTGAAAGTTTGTGCAGAGACATTAAATATGAATTAAGTTTAATTTCAAACAGAAAGTGGGAAAAATTTGCTGAAAATGTTATGTGCGAGGGTGAATTTTGCGAAAATTTAGATTACGATGAAGACTGTGGTTTGTTAGATGAATTTGATGCAACAACTCAAAGAACAAATGACTTAATTAAACTTGAATTAAAATATTTTGATGATATGCATGGGGTGGTAACTTATTTTGATGATGGGCTTGTGTGCATTGGCGGAACGAAAAATGACCCTGAAAATTATCTTGTTTTAAGAGATATTCGTAAAAATTATATTCAAAATTTAAATACAGATGAAGATGATGAGGTTATTGATTTATTTAATTTAGCAATTAACCCAACAAGTAAATCTACTATTTTAAAATTGCAATCAGCAGAAAAGCACCAAATTTTAGAATTATTTATTATAAGAACAAAAAATGGAATAGAAATAAATAACCAGCATATTGAAATTTTTTATGAAGCGGGGAAGTTAACCACCAATTACTCTCTTACAAAAACTAAGAATGGAGAAGATGTGGTTGATATAAAAACCAAAGAAGAAAGAGTTTTGCCAATAAGTAAATTTAATGAATGTGTTGCTGAACTTGAAAGTGATTTAAAAAGCAAAACAGAAGAATGCTATTTTGATTTTTGTAAGTAAAAATGGGGAGTTTGTTGGGGTGTGTTGTCAGGCATAGCACCCAAAGGGAAAAGAAATGAACAGTTGTGAAGTAACAAAAAGTGTGATAAGATTTTTTGCACAGTTTGAGGGTTCAAGAACTGCAAAAAGGGTGTTAAAACAAATTTGGTTGCTTGAAAATGAAAAAGTTAAGCAACTTGAAAATTTGCCAAACTTGATTGACTCAGGCAATTTAAAATATGAATTTGAAGATAATTTTTGCAAAATAAGGCAGGTTGAATTTTTTGGCCCAGTGGGTGCCGAATCAACTGACACAAATTTAAAAGAACTTAAACTTTACAAAACAAACAGCAATGATTTGTTTGATTCTAATAAAAATGACCCATTAAAACTTGCAATCTTTTCACATTCGCAATATGGAGATTTTACCAAACCTTGCCAAACAGTTTTACAACTTGACCTTGACATATTTAACAGTAGGTTAATTACAACCACAACAAAAAAAGTAATTTCAAAAAATGGTGAAATAATCGAAGGGGAAAAGGTTAAAGAAAAAAAGTTTAACAGTGAAACTTTTTTAAATTATATATCAATGTTTAATTTTGCAAAAAAGCAAGAAGCAAATGAAAAGACCACTTAATTTGTGGTCTTTTATTTTGTATTTATTGTTTAATTGCAGTTACTCAAAAGCAGGTAAAGAATGAAGAGTTTAAAAATACTGAAATCAAATAAAAAATAAAGAAATTAAAATGTTAAGCAAATGCCAGTTTTTAAAGAATTATGTTTGATGGCAGTTTTATTTCAACAACGCCTTGTTTTGCCTTGCAAAGTGGGCAAGTGTCAAAGGCTTGCGTTCCTGTGTGGCTGTAACCACAGGCAGAGCAAACCCATGTTGTTGGCTTGTCTTTTTTATAAAGAGTGTTTTCGCTTACTTGTTTATAAAGCCACTTAAACAGTTTTTGGTGATTAAGTTCAACTTGTCTTATTTGCTCAAACATAATGGCTATTGTGTTAAAACCTTCCGCTCTTGCAACTTTAATGAACTTTGCGTAAACCTTTGCTTCATCACCTTCATCTTCGGCAATAAGCCTAAGGTTGTCAGTTAAATCCCACTTTTGTTTGAATGGAAAACCTGCTTTGAAATCAATGTTATTTATTTGTTCTTCATTGTCATTTTGAAGGGCGGTGTATATCATTCTTGCGTGGTTAAATTCTTGATAAACCACTTTATCAATAATGTCTGCGATTGCTTTTTGTCCGTTGTATCTTGCACCATATTCAACAAATTCATATCTTGTGCGGGCTTGGCATTCAGAAGCATATGCCCTTGCAAGATTAACATAAGTTTGACTTTGTTTAAGTTCCATAAAAATCTCCTTTTTTGTTTTTTTAAATGTTTTCAAATTTTAAGATTTTTATACCAATAGTTTTATTTTAATTGATTAATTTTGCAAATTTTATTACACTTTTAAAAAGGAGAAATTTATGATAACAAAAGCCGTTATTCCCGTTGCGGGGAATGGAACAAGATTTTTGCCAATAACAAAGGCAATTTCAAAAGAGATGTTGCCAATTGTTGATATTCCATGTTTGTTGCTAATTTTAAAAGAGTGTGCTGACAGTGGAATTAAAGAGGTTTTGCTTGTAACAAAACCGGAAAAGAAAGATATTAAAAAATTTTTTAGTCTTGACCAAGCCTTAAATGAGAAATTGCAAAAAGAGGGTAAAGGGCATTTGGTTGAACTTTTAAATGATGTTCTTTCAAAAATAAAAATCACATACCGAAACCAAAGGGCAGACACAATTGGCTCGGCAGGGGCTGTGTATGTTGCTAAAAATTGGGCAAAGGGTGAGCCTTTTGCAGTTTTATATGGTGATGACATTAACTATACTGGCGCAAATAGACCAGCAATTGGGCAACTGATTGATTGTTATAATAAATATGGCAAAATGGTTTTAGGGTGCAAAGAGGTTGATGCAAGTGAAGTTTACAAATATGGGGCAACCGTTATTGAACGCAAGGTGGGTGATAATGCTTATGAAATTTCAGGCGTGGTGGAAAAACCGAAACCTGGCACTCAGCCTTCAAACCTTGTGTCTCTTGCAAGGTATATTATGCCAGAAGACACTTTTTCTTACATTAAAAGGCAATTAGATGCAGACAGAGATACAACAAAAGAAATTTGCCTTACTGACACAATGGACATGATAATGAAAGATAAGGGCAATGCCATTGCGTGTGTAATGGATTCTGTTAGGTATGACACAGGGGATAAGTTTGGCTATTTAACCGCCGTTGTTGACTATGCCCTTAGAGATAAAAACCTTGGAAATAAATTTAAAGATTATTTAAAAAGTTTAAATCTTTAATTATTATTGCATAAATGCCTTTACAAGCACATAAAATTTAACATGAAAGAAATTGAAGAATTAAAATTATATAATCAAATTGTTACAAAATACACCGATTTGTTTTTAATTTTAGATGATTGTGTTGAAGATGATAAATCTGGCGAACTTGAAGAGTTTGCACAAGTTATCAAAGGGCAAATAACGAACCTTGTTAAAAAGACAGAGTTTTATGGCGTTGATGTTAGCAGTGTTGTGTGTTTTGAAGACATTTCACGCTGTAAAAATTTAAGGCAATGGTATGATGAATGCAAGCAAGAACTTGTAAATGAACAGGTTTTTGAGCAAGAAAAATAGAAGTTTTCACCAAGGCGTTTTATCAGTTTAACCCAGATAAAGTTTGTTTTGCAAAAAAATAGAAGCAGTGAGCTTCTATTTTTATATTTGTTTTATTGTTATAATTTGCAACAAGTTTTACTGTTTTAAAGTTTGCTTATTTTTATTTTATTTATAAAAAGCAAAAGATGTGTTTTTGCATTAATTTTAAAATCATTCAAGTTGCGCAAAAAGATTATATTTATAAATTCTTTCAAAGTGCAGTTGCTTTTCATAATAAAGCACTGCATTTTGTTGATATTTTCTTAAATCTTCGTCAGTTGCGTTAGGGGAGCGGTAAAGAATTTCAATGGTGTCGTAAGAGAAAAAGTTGTTGTCAAAAATTCCACCGAGTATTGAAATAAACCCTGTTTCATAATTATCTGAAAAAACTGATTTTCCTTGGTAAAGGTCAGGCTTATAGTCAATGCCTAATAAATCAAGCACGGTTGGAACAATGTTGAAGGTTGTTGTAAAAGTGTTGACCGCATTTGAACCATTGTTTTGCGCTTTATATTGGGTTAGAGCTTTTTGGTCATAAATTAAAAGAGGAATGCGGTAAAGTTCAGTTGTGAATAAGTCTGTTTTTTCAAGGCCTTTCATAATGTTAGTTAGGCTTGACATATAGGTATTATGGTCGCCATAAACAATTATTGTTGTGTTTTCAATAAGCCCTGTTTCATTAAGGTAATCAAGCAAAATTCCAATGGCTTTATCTGTTTCCATTGCAGCCGCCTTATAGTTTTTAAACATTTGTTGTTCTTCTGGGTCAGTTGGCATTGTGTAAACGCCAGAAGTGTTGATATAGTTCGTTAAATACACCCAGTTATCTTCTATTGCTTCAAGATTTTCAGCAACTCTTGGTCTGTCAAAATCATAGCCACCATGCATTGAAAGGGTGGTGATGTGAGAGTAGAACTGCTCGCCGTTATTTGGTGCAATTTCATTTAAGCAATCAAGAAACATAATTGAATCAAGCATGAAGTCGTTGAAGTTGTCAGGAAGGTCATCAGCATAATCATCAATATCTTCAAGGCAGGTAACATTGTCAAACCCAAAACTTGGCAATATTGATTTTCTGCCATAGAAATATCCGTAATAATTATGAAAATAACTTGTTTGTGCGTTTTCATTTTGCGCTTTAATCATGTTTGGTAAAGAGAAAGGCAAATAAAGCCCCTCAAAATTTGCATTTTCACGGTAAAAAGTTGAAAATTGAGTGTCTTTTGGGTAAGAGCCTAAAATTCCAATTCCTTCACTAACATTGGTTTTGTTTCGTGCATAGAAAGATTGAAAGTTGAGGGAATTTTGCGTTAAATAGTAAAGGTTAGGGGTTAAAATTTCATCAATTGCAAACCATTCAAGAGACTCAACCATAATGGTTATAACATTGTTGCCTTGGCTTATACCAGTAAAGTCATTAGTTAGTCCAAGTTCACTTATTGTTTTTGCATTTTCAATGTAGTTCATGGTTTCTTCTTTTTCAGCTTGGGTTTGTGCCGCATTTTGAATTCCAAGGCTGTTATAAATATCAGTCATGTAAAGGCCATAAGTTCCAAATTTTTTAAGTGCAGAAATTTTAATGTTTAAGTTTTCATAAAGATAATCATCACTTTCAAAATATTCATTGTTATAGTCTGCTGAAACATTTTCAAGATAGTTTTTTTGAAGTTTAACAAAGCCCATTCCAAGTGCAAATGAACAAATAAAGGTGAAAACCAAAAACAGAGAAACTTTTTGGTTGTAGTTTGGTTTTTTGCTTCCAGACTTTAAAATAAACACCATTGCAACAACGGCTGCTGCAACAATTGTCACTGTTACAAGAACTGACCACCATTGAATAAAACTAAGGCTAAAAGCGGCAGCCGCTTCGTTGCCAAGGGTTAGCATATCAAAAGTGAAAATATCGCCAAAAATGTGATAAAGGGTGATGTTAACGCAGTTTAAAATCGCCTGGATTATTATAAATGTAAGGGCAATTGCAACCTTGCTTTTGTAACCTGGAAGAATAAAAAGCAAACCGCTTATTAAAAGCAAAAAGCCAAAATCAAACAAAACATATTGTGGAAAAAACCCAAATTTTAAAAATAAAAATAGTGTAATTTCAAGAACAATTGAAGTTACAATGTAGGTTAAAATAATTAGAAAATCTTTTTTAAGGCTGCTGGCATTCATATTACTTTATATTATAACAAACAAAAAAATTTTGTTCAACAAATTTAAACGGGGCAGAAAGATTTTAGAGAAAATTTTATAATTGATAATTTGCTAAAATGCCCATAAATTCAAGGTGCTATGTTTGGCATGGTATTTAAAATTTGCAAAAAAGTGACAACCAAGTTTAAAAATCGCAATAAACATTAAAATCAGGAATAAAACTTGAACTTGAACTGTCTTCATCTTGAATGAAAACATTTGGCATGTTTAATTTTTTGGCATGGCTTATCAGCAGTTTATATTCAAGTTTTTTTGGCCTGTTTTTTAAAATTGGGTGAAGGGCAACATTTGGTGTTGGTGCATATTGATTCAAAATTGAAACAAAAGTGTTTTTGCCAAGGTTTTTATAAATAAAGTCTAAAATTTCAATGCCGTCTTTTGCAGTATTTGGCAAAAGCAGATATCTTACCACAATTCCTTTTTGCATTATTCCGTTTACAAAAACATCATTTTTAACCTGTTTTTTAGCACAAATTAAGGCTTTTTTGCAAATTTCTGGATAGTCTGGTGCAAAAGAATATTCTTTTGCAAGAATAGGTGCATAATATTTGAAGTCAAACAGAAAAATATCAACCAATCCTTTAAGTGCTTTTATTGTTTGTTCATTTTCATAACCGCTTGTGTTGTAAATTATTGGCAAACTGGGTTTGTAAATTGAAAGGGCTTTAATAATTTCTTTAACAAAGTGAGTAGGGGTTACAAGGTTAATGTTGCAGACATTTTTTTCTTCAAACATTTTAAAAATGTCAACAAGGTTTTGTGGAGTAATTGTTTTTCCTAAAACAACTCTGCTTATTTGAAAGTTTTGGCAATAAACGCATCTTAAATTGCACCCCGAAAAAAAGATTGCCCCACTTCCTTTTGGCCCAGTTTTTGAGCAAATGTTAGTTAAATATGGCTCTTCCCACTCATGAACCATTATTTTTGCAACTTTCATTTCATTTGGTGCTTTGCAAAAACCTAACTGAGTTTGCCTATTTGCGTTGCAATTTCTTGGGCAAACAGAGCAATTGGTGGCATTTAAAATAACTTTGGCAAATTTATTCATAACTTAATTATATCACAAGGGTTGTAAAGTTTCAATTTAATAAAATTTAAGTGAAATTTAAAATTAGTTTAAAATATTAAAATTGTATGGTAAAATGGTTTTAGGTGAAAAGTTTATGGTTACAAAAAATGAAATTTACGAAGTTGAAATTGAAGATTTGGGAATGAATGGCGAGGGCGTTGCCCATATTGATGGGCAGGTGGTGTTTGTTCCTTTTGCAATTGTTGGAGAAAAGGTTAAAATAAAAATCATTAACACTAAAACAAAAATTGCAGTTGGCAAAATTGTTGAAATTTTACGCAAAAGTAATGATAGAGTGCAGCTAAAATGCAAATATTTTGAAAAGTGTGGCGGTTGTGATTTGCAACATTTAAATTACAACAAAACTCTTGAATTTAAGCAAATGCAAGTCAAGAAAAACTTGAAACAAATTGCAAAACTTGATGTTATGGTTTCTGCTTGCCAAAAAAGTGAGCCATATTTTTATAGAAACAAATGTGCATTGCCAGTAATTTGCGAAAACGGAAAAAACAAAATTGGGTTTTTTAGGGAATTTAGCCACAGTGTTATTGAAATTGATGATTGTGTTGTAACAAAGCCATTTGTTGCAGATTTAATCAAAATAACTAAAAATTATATGCAAAAATTTAATCTTTTTGGTTTTGACGAACAAAATCACGGCGGAGATATTAAACACATTGTTGCAAGAAAGGTTGGCGAGTTTTTAATTGTTACCTTAGTTGTATCCAGCCTAAACATTAAAGGTGTTGAATTTTTTTACCAAAAGTTGCAAGAAAAGTTTAAAAATTGCAGTTTATGGTTGAACTTAAACACTTTGAACAATAATGTAATTTTTGGCGATAAATTTGTTTTTAAGTTTGGGCAAAAGCAAATTTTTCAAAACATAATGGGCTTAAAAGTAAGCGTTAACCCCGCAAGTTTTTTGCAGGTGAACGATGAAATTTGCGAAAAAATTTACACAAAGGTTCAAGATGAAATTGAAGAAGATTCAATTGTTATTGATGCTTACAGTGGGGCGGGTATTATGACAGGCATAACCGCCAAAAAATCTAAGCATTCTTATGGTTTAGAAATTGTAAAACAGGCAACAGAAGATGCTAACTTTTTAAAACAAATTAACAATATTTCAAACATGACAAACATTAACGGAGATTGCTCAAAAACACTTTGCGAACTTTTGAAAACAATAAAAGAAAAGATTAACATTATTTTAGACCCACCACGAAAGGGGTGTGATAAACGGGTTTTAGATGCGGTTATTTTAAGTGGCGCAAGTAAAATAATATATATTTCGTGTAATAGTGCAACTCTTGCACGAGACCTTGCATATCTAACTCAAAATTCAAATTATAAAGTAAAATATGTTGAGCCATTTGATATGTTTCCGCAAACAAGGCATGTTGAAACTTTATGCATTTTGGGGCTTGAAAACTAAATTTTGTGTGTTATAATTGTTATAACATAAGTTTAACTTTAAAATTGTGGCGTAGATTTAACTTACTGGTAACAGATTTGATTATTATAAGTTTTTAATTTAACAACATAGATTTTACCAAAAGTGTGAATAAAAAATTAAGTGGGTGGGGCTTGCAATGAGAAGTGTTGATTATTTAAATAAAATAAAAATTCTTAATGAAAAGTTGAATTTTGCACTTAGTCAGGCTGAAAATGCAGGAATTGACCTTGCTAATCAACAAAATTATTACAAGGCAATAAATGAATTTTTGCAGATTGGAGATGTAAAAAGTGCACAAATTTGCAAAGATTATTACGAAATTTGCAATAAAATTAACAGAAGGGTTTTGGTTTTGAAAAATCAACTTAATAGTGCTGTTTATGATTATTTAGAAAGTGTTGATATTGCAGAAAAACTTGAAATTGAAGATAAATATTATGACAGTTACCTTAAAACTGGCAGTTTTTGCGGTAATGTTATTGCAATGGGGCTTGAATTTGGTGAACTTGAGAAAATAAAAAAGGTAATGACGGCAAACAACAGCAAAGAAAGCAAGTTTTTTATTGTTGAGTTTAATAAAAATGACCAGCGGTTTTTTGATAAATTTAAGAAAAGTGGGATTGATGCAAGTGCAATGCCAAGGGTTTTAGATAAGTGCATAACTACTAAAATTTTGGCTCAAATTGTGAAACAAAACCCTGAACTTTTAAAAGAACAGGTCAGCAGTGAAAAAGTTGCGCAATGCTTGCTTGCAATGCAAAGAAACGATTTTGAGTTTGTTAAAGAAAATTTTTATATGTTTTATAGCCAAACAAACCTTTTGGGGTTAAAGGGTGTTAAGCCTGATTTAGCGTTGTTTATAACCGACCTTGATAAAGACAGTTTTAAAGTGATTAATGACATTCTTTTAACAGACATTTTTAATGTTAAGTTATTTACAAATTATAACTCATTGCCTTGTTATGTTAATTCTTGCGGAAAGTTTTTAAATGAAGGTAAGCATTATTTTGACATATCTTATGTGTTTGGGGAAGGGAAAGATGAACGAAGCAGAGATGTTTAAATTGGCACAAAATCTTGATGAAGATGCTAAAATTGCGGATTTTTATGATAACTATCAAGATGTAAATCAATTTGATGTGCAAAAAACCGCAAAAACAACTTCAAATAAAGACAAAAATGCCTTAAAAAATGATAAAACCATTAAAAAACAGCAAAAAAAGCAAATTGAGCAGTTTAAACAAAAGTATTTCGATTTTTATGATGATATTAAAATTCCGTCACATAAGGTAACTGATTGGTAAACATTAAAGTAATAATTTATACACACCGCCGTAAAGAAAGTTTAAAAAGTTAAAAATAATTTTAAATCTTTGTGATATTAATTTTCCATATGTGCTGGCAATGATTTTTAATTGATTATTGTGTTAATAAAATTCAATTTGGTTTAGTTTATTAATGTTTGTAGCAAAAGGCAAAAAGAGATTATGGGTTGATTAATAAAAACAATGTGGTTGGTGCAGGGGTTATGGAAATTTAAAATAAAAAAGCATACTATTTTAGGTATGCTTTTATTATTAGTTCCTCGGCTTCCTTTTCGCTTAGGCCAAGGGTTGAAAGTTTAATTAGTTGTTCGTTTGCAATTTTACCTATTGTTGCTTCATGCACAAGTTGTGCGTTCGAGTTTTTAGCATCAATTTGTGGAATTGAAACTATTCTTGCATTACCTGAAAGAAGCCCATCACACTCAATGTGACCAAAACAAGAGTTGTTGCCAACAATTTTTGAATCAAACTTTTGAAATGAATTGTCAGAAGCAACGCTTCGGCTTGTTATTTTTGCACTGCAATTTTTTCCATTAAGGTTAACAACAAAATCTGTTGAGGCAGTTTGGGTGCCATCAGTTTTTATTTTTTCAATTATTACCAAGTGAGCACCGCCTTTAAGTGTTGCTTTGGTTTTTCTTACCGAACTTGAAACTCCGCCAAGTTGAACTGTTTCCATTTCAAAACTGCTATTTTCTTCCATTGTTATTGAGGTGGTTGGGTTTAAAATCTTCTCAGCACCTGAGCCTAACCCCAAATGTTTTTCAATGTATTTAACTTTACAATTTTTTCCAAGGTGGAAAGAGTGAATGCCGTTGTGTTCGCTTGAGTTTTGGTTATCATTATGAATTCCGCAACCTGCAACAATTAAAACATCACTGTTTTCGCCAATGTAAAAATCGTTATAGACAAGGTCATGAATATTGCCAGTGGTGATTATAACTGGAATGTGAATGCTTTTGCCAACAACATTTGGCTTAACAATAATGTCAATTCCGGGTTTGTCTTTTTTTTGAATAATTTCAATCTCACTTGTTGAGTTTCTTGCAATGCCTTCACCGTTTTTTCTTATGTTATAAGCGCCAAGGGGAACTTTGTGAATGTCTGCCACTTGGGCTAAAAGGTCGCTTTCAATTTTGTTAAATTTCATTATTTCCTCCTTAACTTATTGCATGCAAGACTTGTGTTGATTTTTTTAAGAATTTTTGGAGAGCCTTGTTTGGTTATTTCTCCGCCCTCTAGAACAATTATATAATCAGCCGTTTTTAAAAGTTTTTCTTGATGGCTTACAATTATGTTTGTTGCATGGCTTTGTTTAAGTTTTTTAAAAATGTCAATCAAAGCATCAAAACTCCAAAGGTCAATGCCTGCTTCGGGTTCATCAAAAATGTTAAGTTTGCAGTGGCGTGCAAGGGCAGTTGCAATTTCAATTCTTTTAAGTTCACCACCACTTAGTTTTGAGTCAAGTTCACGGTTAATGTAATCTCTGGCACAAAGCCCAACGGTGCTTAGGTAATTGCAACACTCGGCAATGTTATCTGTTTTGTTGTTTGCAACTGAAAGAATGTCTTTAACAGTTAGCCCTTTGAATTTAACTGGTTGCTGGAAAGCAAAGGCAATTTTAAGGTTTGCCCTGTCAGTTGCTGAAAGGGAAGTAATGTCTTGCCCGTCAAAATAAATTTTTCCAGTTGTTGGCTTTATTATTCCCATAATAAGTTTAGCAAGGGTTGACTTTCCGCTTCCGTTTTGACCAGTTATTGCGTAAGTTTTGCCTGTTTCAAACTCAAAGTTTATGTTTTTTAATATATCAAGCCTTCCATTTTTAGTTGGAATGCTGTAACTTAAGTTGACTAATTTTAACATGTTTCCTCCTGTAAATTTAAAATAAGTATACAAATTTTTGTTTTTATTTGCAAGTGTATTTATAAATGTGTATCATAATAGATAACATATAAATTTTATTTCAAGGGGGAATTAGCGGTGGATAAACTTACACAAAAAGCAAAAAAACTTGGTTTGGTTGAACTTATCTTTTGCAGTTTGTTTGGGGTTGCTGGGGCAGTTTGCACAATGATTGTGCTTATTATGGCCATTGATGCTGGGTTTGATTTTAACGGGCTTGGCGGGGCATTTGGGCTTGTTTTTGTTTTACTTTTTCTTACTGTTGCTGTTATTGGTTTGGTTATGTTTGCAGTGGGGTTAACTTCGTATCTTTTAAACAGAAAAGTTTTAAAAAGCACACAAGGGATTTTTGGTGGTAAGAAATATTTCATTGCATTTTCAGTTATTTATTATGTGCTGGCTGTTGGGGTTATTGTTTTCTTGGCACTAAATTTTAGTTTGCCAACATTGATTGTGTGTGCGTTAATTGAAATTTTCTTAATTGTTTTTGCAACAATGAAACTTCAAATTGCAGTTAAAGTTTCAAAATCAATTAAAAATGGTGAACACTTATCAAGTGTTGATAATAAAAACGCAAATTTAAGCCAAAATTAGTTGTAAAATATGTAATTGTATTGATTTTTTCTTGAAAAACGGGTAGAATTGGCTAAAATGTAACATAGAGGAGACATATTATGGAATTACACGGGCAGAAATTATTTGACTTTTTAAGGGACAGGGGGCTTATTTATCAATCAACCAATGTTAGCGCAGTTGAAAAGATGTTAAACAGCAACACTCCTTGCACTTTTTATTTGGGCATTGACCCAACGGCTGATGCCATTCATATTGGGCACTTGTGCTCTCTTAGAACTTTTAAATATCTGCAAGATGCGGGGCACCATGGCATATTAGTTATTGGCGGGGCAACTGCTCACATTGGAGACCCAACAGGAAGAAGAGATATTCGTGCAATGATTTCAAGCGAGCAGATTGAAAAAAACATTGAACAAATTAAAACTCTTTGCAAGAAGTTTATTAAAACAGAAGGGGAAAACCCTGCCATAATTTTAAACAATAATGACTGGATGAAAAATTACAGTTACATTAATTTTATGCGAGATGTTGGGGTGCATTTTAATGTTAATGTTATGCTTAACACTGATGCTTGTAAGTCAAGGCTTAATTCAGGTGGGCTAACCTTTCTTGAAATGGGATACTCTTTAATTCAAGCATATGACTTTGAAACACTTTACAAAAAATATGGTTGCACTTTGCAAATTGGTGGCTCTGACCAATGGGCTAACATGGTTGCGGGGGCAGATTTGATAAGAAAGAAATACAACAAAACTGTTGAAACTTTAACAACTCCGCTTTTGTTAAACGCAAAAGGTGAAAAAATGGGCAAAACCACAGGTGGAGCATTGTGGGTTAGTGGAGACAAAGTTGGGGCATATGAGTTTTATCAATATTTTATCAACATTGCAGATGAAGATGTTGAAAAACTTTTAAAATGGTTCAGTGATTTTGATAATGCAAAAATCAGTGAAATTATGAGTGGCGACATTAGAGAAGCAAAAAAGATTATGGCTTTTGAAGTTACAAAACTTATTCATGGCACAGACAAGGCAATTGTTGCACAAAAAACAAGTGAAGAACTTTTTGGTGAAAAAAAGCAAAGTGAAAACATGGCAAAAGTTGAAATTAGTGAATGCGAAAGCATTAACATTTGCGACTTATTGCAAAAAACCAATTTGGTTTCAAGCAAAAGCGAAGCAAGAAGGCTTATTGGGCAAAATGGAATTAGCATTGATGACAAAAAAGTTGAAAGTGATGCGTTAATGGTTGAGGGCAAGGGTGAAGTTGTTCTTCATAAAGGAAAAAAAGTTCATGTTAAGGTTTGTTTTGTGAAATAGGAAAATAAAGGCAAATAAAAAATTTTGAAAAATTGTTTTAAAATATTTGCCTTTTTTTTGTGAGTGTTATAAAATTAAAATAACTAAAATTTAATGCAAGAAGGAGCATATTATGAAAATCTCAGATATTAGAGTTCGTATGGTAAAAACCGAATCAAGCAAAATCAAGGCTATTGTTTCAATCACAATTGATGATAGCATTGTTGTTCATGACATTAAAGTTATTGAACGCAAAGATGATGGAACCTTGTTCATTGCAATGCCAAGCAGGAAAAACAGCGAAGGTGAATTTAGAGATGTTGTTCACCCTGCTAATACTGAAACTCGTGAAATGTTGAAAGACTTAGTAATTAAAGCTTACGAAGAAGAATTGAAAAACGCTCAATAATTAATTCTTAGTAAGGGGTTAAAAGCGGTGCCTTAAATTAGGTTCCCGCTTTTTTTGTTTTCTTTTAGTCACTTTAAGGTTTTTGCTCATAAAATGTTATATGAAAATAGAAGGTAAAAGAATTCATTTTATTGGCATTTGCGGAATAAGTTTAAGTGCTCTTGCTGTTATGTGCAAGGCAATGGGGGCAGAGGTTTCGGGCTCTGACCTTGCAGAGGGCAACAAGGCAAAGGAATTAAGGCAACTTGGTATTGCTGTTTTTATTGGGCATTCAAAACAAAATGTGAAAAACAGTGAAATTGTTGTTTATTCAAGTGCGGTTAGTGAAGATAATGTTGAGTTAAGGTATGCAAAAGAGCACAAGTTAAAGGTTTTGAAACGTGCAACTTTGCTTGGTGAAATTTCAAAGCAATATGAAACAACAATTGCTGTTTCAGGGTGCCATGGAAAAACCACCACAACGGCAATGATTGGGAAAATGCTTGTAGATTATAACCTTGACCCAACAATTCACATTGGTGGAGAGTTTAGTTTTATTGGTGGAAATGTTAGGGTTGGTGGCAAAAGGTTTTTTGTTACGGAGGCGTGTGAATATAAAAATAATTTTTTGAAGTTACGGCCTGACATTTCTGTTGTTTTAAATGTTGAACCTGACCATTTAGATTTTTTCAAAACTTTTGAAAATGTTAAACTTGGCTTTTACAAGTTTTTAAGTAAAACAAAGCACACCATTGTTATTAATGCTGATTGTGAACATATTGTTATTCCGCAAGACAGAAAAGTTATTAATTTTTCGCTTAATAACATTGGGTTTGTGAATGCCGTTAACCTTGAACTTAACCTTGACGGAACATATTCTTTTGATTACATTTTAGACGGAGCAATTCGAGGCAGAATTAAACTTGCAGTTTGTGGAAAGCACAACATTTATAACGCTCTTGCCTGCATTGTTGTTGGCGAGGTTTTAAAAATTCCGCCTTCAAATTACATTAAAAGTTTGGAGTCTTTTAAGGGTGTTGACCGAAGGTTTCAGTTAATGGGCACAATAAATAAGGCTAATTTTATTATTGATTATGCTCATCACCCAACAGAAATTGAAAGCAGCATAAAAACTGCAAAAACCTTTACAAAAGGCGAGGTTATTGCAATTTTTCAACCCCACACATTTTCAAGAACGCAATCATTGTTTTGCGAGTTTATTTCAAGCCTTATGCTTGCAGATAAAAGTGCGTTTTACAAAATTTACCCTGCAAGGGAGGAACCTATTGAGGGGATAACTCATTTCAGTTTGGCACAAAAAGCAAAGGCAATGGGGGCTAAAAGCATTGCAATTAGTGATTATGACGAACTTGTAAACTTTATTTACAGCAACGCTAAAATTGGAAACACCATTTTGCTTTTAGGGGCAGGAGATTATGTTGATGTTTGCAACAAATTGAAATTTGATTAAGCAGTTTGACAAATAAATGGGGGTGTGTTAATATACAACTTATCATGAAAAACGAATCAATAAAAAAAATTAAGTCATTTGTTGAAAATGAATTTAAAATTACATTATATATTGGAAAAGACTTAGAACTTTGCAAAATTTTAGGTCAATTTTTAAAGGCAATTAAATTAAACTGTGTTGAAAAAATTGAGGAAAAGATAAAAGGCTTGATGCCAGAATTTGCTCAAACCTTTGAAGGTAATGAACTTAAAATTTATATTCTGCAAGACTTGCAGTGTGATTTTAAGGCATATTCATTGCTTAATGTTGATAAAGAATTTAAACAAATAAAAACAATTAAAAAAATGCAGGGTGCCCTTAAAGATTACATGGCTGAAAATGAAGATGAACTAAGCACAGATGTGCTTAGTGAGTGTTTTAGCAAATAGGGTGAATAAATGTTTTGTTTTGGAAGATACTACAAGTAAAGGAGAAAAAGGTTATGATTTTAGGGTATGTTCCACCAACAAGTGACATTTTCACATTTATGGAAAAAAACGCTGTTGACACTTATGTTTTTTGTGCACCTGAAACACTTTAAGGGGTTTTTTATTAATCATTTAAAAATATTTGTAAATACTTGACAATTTTTGCGCAGTATATTAAAATAACAAAGCAATTATGTTTTGGGAGGCAAGTATGAAACAAAATATTCATCCAGCTTATCATCAAGCAACTTTTAAATGTGCGTGTGGTAACGAATTTGTGTCTGGCACAACTAAAAATGCAACAGAAATTAAAGTTGATATTTGCAACAAATGTCATCCTTACTTTACTGGGGCTCAAAAAATTGTTGATGCTGGCGGTAGAGTTGAAAAATTCAACAAGCGTTATGGCAATAAATAGCGTGGTTTAAGGCAAACTAAGTTTGGTTTGCGTGTTTTTCGTGTGGTGTTTTCTGCACGAATTTTTTTTAAAAAGGTAAATATGACACGGTTTGAATTATTTAAATTAACATTGAAATGGTTAGAAAATGGTGGAATTTCAAGCAAAAGTGATGCCATGCTTTTAGTGGCGCTTAGCCTTAGAATTAACAATGGTCAAGTGTTTTCAAGTGACCCAGTTTCAAAAAAACAGATAAGAAAAGTTAAAAGAAATGTTAAAAAACGCCTTTTGGGGGTGCCTATTCATTTAATTTTTAAATCGGCAAACTTTTACGGCAGAGATTTTTATGTAAACAAGCATTGCTTGTGCCCACGCCCTGAAACCGAAGAACTTGTGCACCTTGCAAGTAAAAATTTAAAGCCTGAAAGTGTGGTTTTAGATTTGTGCACGGGCAGTGGGGTAATTGCCATAACCCTTGCAAAAGAGTTTGGGTTTAGCCATGTTTATGCTAGCGACATTTCACAAAAAGCAATTTTTGTTGCAAAAATAAATGCAAAAAAATTCAATGCGAATGTTAAGTTTATTAAATCAAACCTGTTTGAAAAACTGTGTGGGTTAAAGTTTGATGCCATAATTTCAAACCCACCTTATGTTAGTTTTGATGATTACACAACGCTTGCAAGTGAAGTTAAAAATTTTGAGCCTAAAATTGCTTTGCTTTCAGGGCAAAATGGTTTAGAATTTTATTTAAAGATTATAAATCAGGCAAAAATGTTTTTAAACCCTAATGGCAAAATATTTTTTGAAGTGGGGTATAATCAGGCAGGGCAGGTTGCAAAACTGCTTGAAAAAGACTTTTGTGAAATTAAAATTTTAAAAGACCTTGAAGGCGTTGACAGAATGGTTATGGCAACCATTAAAGGAGTTTAAAATGATTGAAAAACTTAAATTACTTAAAGAGAAGTTTGAAGAGTTGACAAAAAAAATTAGTGACCCTGAAATTTTGCAGGACCAACAAACCTGGCAAAAACTTGTTAAAGAGCATGCTGACCTTGCACCTATTGTTGAAAAATATGATGAATATGTTAAATATGAAGATGACATGAATCAAAACCTTTCACTTCAACAGATTGAAAGTGACCCTGAAATGCTTGCACTTCTTGAAGAAGAATGGCAAAATTGCAAAACCAAGTTGCAAGAAATTGAGCATGAACTTAAAATTATGTTGCTTCCTAAAGATGAAGATGATGAAAAAAATGTTATTATTGAAATTCGTGCGGGGGCGGGCGGAGATGAAGCAAGCCTTTTTGCAGCAGAACTTAAAAGAATGTATGGTCTTTATGCTGACAAACACAGATTTACCATTGAAGAACTTGACGGGAACTACACCGAAGCAGGCGGAGTTAAAGAAGTTTCTTTTATGGTGAAAGGGCATGGGGCATTTTCAAAATTTAAATTTGAAAGCGGGGTTCACAGAGTTCAAAGAGTTCCTGAAACCGAAAGTCAGGGCAGAGTGCACACTTCAACAGCCACAGTTGCGGTTTTGCCAGAAGCTGTTAATGTTAACATTGAAATAAATGAAAAAGACCTTGAAATTGTTACATATCGAAGTGGTGGAGCAGGTGGGCAACATGTTAACAAAACAGAAAGCGCAATAAGAATAACTCACAAACCAACAGGAATTATTGTTGCTTGCCAAGATGAAAGAAGCCAAGTTAAAAACCGTGAAAAAGCCCTTAACTGGCTTAAAGCAAAACTTTATGATTATTACCAAGGGCAGGCAGATAAAGAATATGCCCAAAAAAGAAAACTTCAAGTTGGAAGCGGGGACAGAAGCGAAAAGATAAGAACATATAACTTTCCGCAAAACAGGGTGACTGACCACCGAATTAACCTTACTCTTTACAGCCTTGATAGTTTTATGAACGGCAACATTGATGAAATGGTTGAAGCCCTTCAAATTGCTGACCAACAAGCAAGGCTTGCAGCCATTGACTAAAAGCAAAAATTTACCTGAAACAAAAAATAATAAAAAGTTAACCTTAAACTAAATTAAAAATAAAAATATGAGCATTGTTTTTGGCTCATATTTTTTTGTTTTTGATGTCTGGAACAATTTTGAACAATTCATTTGGCGAGCAATCAAAAATGTTACACAAAAGTTCAATATTTTCATATTGAATTGACTTTGTTTGGTTGTTTACCATTTTGTTGAAATTTTGGTAACTCATTCCCATTTGAATGTATAACCAATATTTAGTTTTGCCTTTGCTTTTTAACAATTCTAAAACATTTAATTTAATCATTATTTAACCTTTCCATTATCTAATGAAATAATTATATATGTAAATTTTTGTTGACTTATAGACTTTTGCATTATATAATGTATGCATTAGATAAAATTCTAAAATACATTAAGGAGGAAGAGCAATGAGTGAAGTTAGCAACACAAATAATTTAAATGAGCAAAAGGCAAACAGTCAGGGCGAAAGCAAGGTTATGATTGGGGTGATATGTTCTTTATTTTTGGGGCTTATTGGGCTTTTAATTGGCTACTTTATTTATAAAGAAAAAGGTCTTACTTATGAATGGAAAACATTTTTAAAGGGCTGGCTGTGGACATTGGTTGTGGTTGTTGTTATTTCAATTATTTTGGCTATTGTTGTTTTTGCAGCGGGAGTTGGAATAATGAATAACACAATGAATCAAATGCAAGGGTTTTAAAATTTTAAGGGGTTAAGGTTTTAACCTCTTTTATTTTTGGTTCAAATTATTGTTAAAAGTTGACAAGTTTGTTATAATTAATACATGCAAAGTGTAAATATTGAAAAGTTAAGAGAAAAAGTTAAGTTATTGCCACTTCAAAGTGGTGTTTATTTGATGAAAAATAATGAGGGGCAAGTGATTTATGTTGGCAAGGCTAAAAAACTTAGAAATCGTGTTAAGCAATATTTTGACAATTCCCCTAAAAACATGAAAACTCAAATAATGGCAAGCAATGTTTATGATTTTGACTATATTATTACAAACAGCGAACTTGACGCATTTAACCTTGAAAACACGCTTATTAAAAAATATAAGCCTAAATATAACATTTTGCTTAAAGATGATAAATCTTTTCCGTATATTTACATTAACCGTGATGAAAAATTTCCAAGAGTTCAGGTGATAAGACGCCCTAAGGTAAACAAGGGGTTGTTTGGACCTTTTGTTACAGGAATGAATGTTTATGACATTTTAAAATGCATTAAAAGTGCCTTTAAAATAAGGTGGTGTAACATTGATTTTAGCAAGCAAAAAACCACAAAAAGGCCATGTTTGCATGGCGAAATTGGCGATTGTTTGGCGCCTTGTGCTGGAAGGGTTAGTGAAAGTGAATATAACAGTGTTATTGATGACATTGAAAACTTTTTAAATGGAAAAACATTAAAAATAAAAAAATTGCTTACCGAAAAAATGCACAAATTGGCTGATGAACTTAAATTTGAGCAGGCAATTGAAATTAAAAATCAAATTGAAACTATTGAAAAACTTGACGAGCAGATTATAACAGACCTTGCTTACACAAAAAGTATTGATATTTTTGGGTATGCACAACTTGATGAACTTAGTGCGTTTAATGTTATGATGATAAGAAACGGCAAAAATGTTGGTCAAGTTAATTTTCCAAGCACACTTTATGCTGAAAATGAAAGTGAGGCAATGCTTACTTTTATTAGCAATTATTACAACACTCAACCTGTTGTTCCAAAGGAAATTGTGTGCATGCAGTTAGATGGCGAGCACGCAGATATGCTTAAAAAATATCTTGATGAAAAATTTTTGTGCAATGTTAAAATTGTTATTCCTGAAAGGGGAATTAAAGTTCAACTTTGCAAAAACGTAATTATGAATGCAAAAGAATATGCAACTCATTCGCAAGACAGGGTTGCAAGGCACCAAAAACTTACAATTGATGCACAAAAAGAACTGGCTGAAATTTTAGGGCTAGATAAAATTTACCGAATTGAAGGGTATGATATTTCAAACATCAGCGGAACAAACAATGTTAGTTCAATGGTTGTTTTTGAAAATGGTGAGCCCGCAAAAAGTGAATACCGAAAGTTTAAAATTAAAACTGTTGAAGGTGCTAACGACTTTGCAAGCATGGCTGAAACCTTGCTTAGAAGGTTAACAAAACTTAAAAACAAAGAAAAGAATTTTGACAAAACGCCTGATGTTATTTTAATTGATGGTGGGCTAGGGCAACTTCATGCTGCAAAAGAAATTGCGCAAAATTTAGGGCTAGATATCACCATTATAAGTTTGGCAAAGAAAGACGAAGAAATTTACACAACTGCTAGCAATCAGCCAATTAAACTAAAAAGAGATAACAACGCATTGAAACTTTTGCAAAGAGTTCGTGATGAGGCTCACAGATTTGCAATAACTTACCACAAACTTATAAGAAGCAAAGGCTATGCAAGTGAACTTGAAAACATTGAAGGTATTGGCAAAAAGCGACTTAACCTTCTTTACAAACATTTTAAAACAATGGATAATCTTTTAAATGCAACGCCCTTTGAAATTGGGCAGGTTGAGGGAATTGGCCCAAAAACTGCACTTACAATTTACAATTTTTTGCATGAGAAAAAGTAAACAAAAATTTGTATAAAAAACTTTATAATTTGATTTGACAAATATTGTCGTATTATATAAACTTATCATATAAAATGGGAGTTTGTGCAAATGAAAAAGGGAAATGTTAGCATTTTTATTGGCAAAATTTAAGCATGAAACAATGTGTTTACATTGTTTTTTTATTCTTTGCATAACCAAAAATTTTAAGGGTAAAATAGACCTGATAGTAACTTGATTTGATTGACAGGTGTTTTTAAAAATTTTATACTATTATTAGGTAAAATTATGGGGAAAATTAAATTACTTAACACTTTAAGAAATATAACTCTTTCACTAATGCTTGGCATTTGTTTTTTGCTAACTGCAACCGTTTTTAGTTTTAAAGAAGAAAAGGCTTTTGCAGCAAATGTTACCAGTTCATCAGTTTTAACGCAAAGCGGATATGCAATGGGGCAGATAACAAGTTCTCAGGTAATTTCTGTGGGGTCAAACTCAGTGTTTACCGTTCAGTTTAACACTTCTTTTGTTCCACAAACAAGCAACCCAACTTACACTCTTTCACTTAATGGCAATAACGCTTTTCCTGCGGGCACTCAGTTTATTTTAAGAGATTACACGAGCGCTGTTAAAACATATATGTTCACAACAAGTTCACAGCAAAGCGTGATTTATCTTGAAGATTTTGCTTATGGGCAAACATCATTTCAAACTAATTACACTGCGGGGCTAGCCGTTAATGAATGCCTGCAAATTACAGTTAATTTAAGCAACACAAGCCTTAACACAGGAAGTTACACCTTAACACTTTCAAGGCAAGATGGTAACACAACAAGCCTTTCAGCAAACTTTACCATTGTTAGCGAACAAACAACCTTTTCAATATCAGCACAAAAAACTAATGAAACGGTTTACACAGATTCAACCGAAAGGGTAAGTTTGACAATTTCTCCTTCAAATTCAACTGACAACACTGTTAGCCAAAAGGGAAGGGGAATTAGGGTTTCATTTGTTGGTGATGTTAGCCTTCCTGAAACCACAAAGTTTGAACTTTACCAAGGTGACACAAAAATTGGTGATGATTGGGCACAAGAAAAAAGTTTTGCATTCAGCACTACCACTCAGTCAACAGTTTACCTTGATTTAACCATTCCTTCATCAGTGATTGCTGATGGTGATTACAGTTTGCTTATTGAACTTTACACCGAAGATGGTGGAACACTTGCCCAAACTACAATAACTTTTCCAGTTTTAAATGTTAATTACAAAACAAAATTAACCAACATGGTCAACAACGGGCAGGGGTTTAGCAAAAACTTAGTTTATTACATTAACTCATCAACTGCAATTGCGTTTGATGTTGAAGAGAGTTTGCCTGATGATGCAACCGTAACCTACTATGTTGAAAAAAGAAACATGAGTGATGGGTTTGACATTTTGGGAAGCAGCACAAGCCAGTCAATTACTGAATTTAGAAATTCTTGTAGTAATCAAAATGGGCTTAATTGCGGGTTTGTTTATCAAGAAGAACTTTCGGTTGAGGGGGTTTACAGGTTCTGCCTGCAAGTTTGTGACAGAAATGGGGATTTGCAAAGCACAAGTTATTGCTATTTTGTTGTGGCAGAGCCAACAGAAGGTGTTGTTCAAAGCGTTTAAACAAAGTTAAAATGGGGTGTTATGCTGAACATAACACTTCTTTTTTTGCCTGAAATTTTAAGGGTTTTTTAGATGTGAATAAAATCTTTTAAGCAAGTTTTAACTTATGAATATCTTAAAATTTTTTGCATACCCTTTAATAAAAGCGGTGAAAAGGGTATGGCAAAACGAGGTTTAAAATATGTTTTAATTGTTTTGGTTGTGGCAGTTATAATTTTAATTGTTGTGTGTTTTCCACTTATAAAATCAGCAACTAACCAAAATTTAGACAAAACTTTTTTTGGTGAAAAATCTGAATATCTTGGTGTTATTGAACTTTGGCATATTGACACATTTGAAGGGGGAACTGCTTCAAGGTCAAGGTGGCTTGAAAAAAGAGCCATTGAGTTTGAAAGTGAAAATAAAGGTCTTTACATTTTTGTGAAAAATGTTAGTGTAAGTGAACTTGAAAATTTGCTTGAAGCAGGAAACATGCCAGATTTGTTTAGTTTTTCACAGGGGGTTCAAGAGCAAATAAAACCATATCTTGCTCAGATTAATCAAGAAAATTTTAAAAATGTAAACAGCACTTTGCTTGAAAGTGGCAAGGCTGAAAATGGGCTTTTAGCAGTGCCGTTTTGTTATTCGGGGTATATGCTTATTTCACAGATGTCTACTGCTCTAAATGCTTACAATGAGGCGGGGAATTTAAGTAAAATTTTGTTTGAAACGGGGTATACTAAAAAGGTAGGAAAGAAAGAAAAGTCTGTTTATTCATGTGTTTACGGCGGTGGTGGTAAAACAAGCCCTAAAAACATTATTGAAAGTTTAAGTTTAGAAAAAAATGATTTATCTGTTTTGCCTGAAAGTGAAACCCTTAGTTCATATGAGGCTTACACTGAATTTGTAAGCGGGAACGCAAACATTCTTGTTGGCACATTGCGTGATGTTGCAAGAATTGAAAACAAGGTTCAAGCAGGAGCCATGGAAAATGTTATTATGGAGCCGTTTAGCGAATTTACTGACATGGTGTGTTATCTTGGCTACACCAACGCTTTTGGGGAACTTAGGGCTAAATATGCAAGTAAATTTATTGAGTTTTGTTTAAGTGAAAAAAATCAGCAAAAGGTGGCAAATTTAGGAATGCTTAGCCCTGTTGTTTCAAACTTGTATTCTTCTGGGCTTATTAAAACACTTGAAGAAATGTTTTCTAATAAATTAGAGTGCAAAAACCTGTTTTTGTAACTATGGTGTTAAGTTAGTTGCAAAAGAAAATTGTTTTAAAGGTTGACTAATTAAATGACCTATATAATTTTAAATAAATAAAAATTAAGTGACACGAAAAGATTGAAAAAATTATTTTTATGGAGTAAACTATGAGTGTATCAATCAAAGATTGGCAAAAGATATTAAAGCAAGATAACATTAAAATGGCTGAGCCACTTAAAGCCCACACAACTTTTAAAATTGGCGGGCTTGCTGATTGGTTTTTAACCCCAACAAGCATAACACAATTAGCCAAAATTGTTGCACTGTGCAAAGAAAAGCAGGTAAATTATTTTGTGCTGGGGGCTGGAAGCAACTGCCTTGCAAAAGATACTGGGTTTGCGGGGGTTGTGATTTCAACTGAAAAGTTAAAAACAGTTAAGGTTGAAGATAATGTTGTTGTGGCATATGCTGGGGCAAGGCTTTCAAAAATTGTGTCAACCTGCTTAGAAAAAAAACTTTCAGGGTTTGAGTTTGCAGTGGGCATTCCTGCAAGTTGTGGTGGGGCGGTTTTTATGAATGCTGGGGCTTTTGGGCATCAAATTGCGGACATTGTTGAAGATGTTTTTGTGCTTAGTGATGGAAAAATAAAAAAACTTAAAGCAAGTGAATGCGGTTTTGGTTATAGGCTAAGCAGGTTTAAAGAAAGCGAAGAGATTATTGTTAAAGCAACTTTCAAGTTAAAGCCTGCGCCTGCTAGTTTAATTTTAGAAAACATGCAAGACTATTTTTCAAGAAGAAGCAAAACCCAGCCCTTTATTGCATCGGCGGGAAGTGTGTTTAAAAAAACAGAAAATTTCCCAGCGGGGTTTTTGATTGAACAAGCGGGGTTAAAAGGGCTTTCAATAGGGGACGCAAAGGTTAGCACAAAGCACGCAAATTTTATTGTTAATGCAGGAAGTGCAACGGCAAGCCAGGTGCTGCAACTTATTGATATAATTAAAAACGAAGTTTATTTGCAGTTTGGAATAAAACTTGAACTTGAAATAGTACTTATAGGAGAAAAAGATGAAAATACAAGGGGATTATCATACTCACAGCACATACAGCAAGTTTAAACACGGAAAAAATACTATTGCTGAAATGGTTGAATCTGCAAAAGCCAAAGGGTTAAGGTTTATTGCAATAACTGACCATGGGCCAAAACACATTCCTTTTGGAATTAGAAGAAAAGATATTGACAAGGCTAGGTATGAGGTTGATGAAATAAACAAACTTGGCATTGTTGAACGGGTGTATCTTGGAATTGAGGCTAATATTATTGGCAAAGATGGTGAGATTGATTTAACTGATGAAGAAATTAAAAAACTTGATTTGCTCATTGTTGGATTTCACAGGGGAACAATTAATAACATAACAAAACCATTTTTAATGTTTGGAAAAACTAAAAAGCAAATTGAAAAGCAAACTCAAGCCTACATTAATTTAGTTCACAGGTATGATGTTGACTTTATTACTCACCTTGGTGAATACATTCAAGTTGATTTTAAAAGAGTGGCAGAAGAGTGTGCAAAAACTGACACCTTGCTTGAAATAAACAACAGGCATTACAGGTGGACTGATGAGCAGATGAAAGAAATTTTGTCAACTGATGTTAAGTTTATTGTTAGCAGTGATGCCCACAAAAGAAGCAGAGTTGCTTTGGTTAGTGATGCACTTGCGGTTGTTAAAAAATTCAACATTCCACCTGAAAGGGTTGTAAACATCAGTGGGGAGTATATTCCTAAAAAGTTTAGAAAACAAAACGCACAAAAGGAAAGTTAAATGACCTCATTTTCACAAAAGGTTAAAAAAGAAATTTTGAAGGCAAAGCGTGATAGTGACGCTTTGTTTTGTATGCTTTGCGGTGAAATTTTGTCTGCTGGAAGTTTGCTTATTAATAACCATGAAATCACTTTTGTTTTAAGCAGTGAAAGTAAGGAATTTTTAACTGTTGTTGAAGGGCAACTTTTTGAATGTTTTGAGGTTGAAAAATCAAGCATCAAAATTTCAAAGGAACAAGGCTCAATTAAAGAGAAGTTTGAACTTTCAATTAGTCCTTTTTTTGGAAGAAGGGTTCTTGAAGGGCTAAAAATTTTATCTCGTGATGAAAATGGAAACACTGCAATAAGCCGAAGCCCTGAGCAACATTTTTTGCAAGACAAGGGGGCAAAAATTGCCTATCTTGCGGGGGCCTTTTGTGGGGCTGGGTCAATTTCGGTTCCTGAAACTGGTGGCAAAAGCACAGGGGGGTATCACATGGAATGGGTTTGCCAAACTCCTGAAAGGGCACAGGTTGTTTGTGAAATTTTGGCTGAGTTTGACATTATTTCAAAAAAAATTGAAAGAAACGGAAGCAGTGTTGCCTACATTAAAGAAAGTGATGCCATTTGCCAAATTCTTGCTTTGATGGGGGCGGTGGCTTCAATGCTTGAACTTGAAAACAGCAAAGTTGAAAGAGAGGTTAGAAACAACATTAACCGTCAAAGCAACTGCATGAGCGCTAATTTAGATAAGGTGATGAATGCAAGCGTTAAGCAAATGCAGGCTATTGATGAAATAAGCAGAACGGTTGGAATTGAAAGTTTGCCTGAAGACCTTTTAGAGGTTGCCCTTGCAAGGGTTGCAAACCCTGAGGCAAGTTTGTCTGAACTTGTTAAAATTTTAGGGAATAAAATTTCAAGGGTGGCGGTTAGTCAAAGGCTTGCAAAAATTATTAAACTTGCACAAGAATTAGGAGGAGAAAATGGCTAAAGATTTTGTTCATTTGCATGTTCACACTGAATATAGTTTGCTTGATGGCTTTGCAAGAATTGGCAAAGTTGTTAAAACTTGTAAAGAGATGGGAATGAAGGCTATTGCCATGACAGACCATGGTAATATGTATGGCACAATACCTTTTTATGACGAGTGCCATGCGCAGGGAATTAAGCCAATTTTGGGCTGTGAATTTTATGTTACCGAAGATTTACTTATAAAACAACCTGGCAAAAAGTTTGACCATTTGATTTTGCTTGCAAAAAATAATGAGGGGTTTGCCAATCTTTCAAAACTTAACACCATTGGGTTTGATAAAGGCTATTATTACGGCAAGGCAAGAATTGATTATGAAACCTTAAAAGAGCACAGCGCGGGGTTAATTTGCACATCTGCCTGTGTTGCTGGAACAGTGCCAAGACTAATTTTAGAGGGCAATTTAAAGGCGGCAGAGGAACAGGTTTTGTGGTTTAAAGAGGTTTTTGGTGATGATTTTTACCTTGAATTGCAAAATCATGGGCTTGAAGAAGAACTTAAAGTTAACCCAATTTTGAAAGACTTTGCAAAAAAACACAACATTAAAACCATTGCAACAAATGATGTGCATTATATTTTCCGTGAAGATGCAGAGGCTCAAGATGTTTTAATGTGTGTGCAGATGAACAAAACCCTTGATGACCCAAACAGGCTTAAATTTCCTAATGACGAATTTTATCTTAAAAGTTATGATGAAATGCTTAAAGCCTTCCCAGCAGATGAAGAGGCACTAGCAAACACTGTTGAAATTGCAGATAAATGCGAGGTGGTGTTTGAAAACATTGATAAAAATAAATATATGTTTCCAGATTACCATGCGCCTGACGGCAAAGATAACCTTGCCTATTTTAACGAGTTGCTTGAAGCGGGGCTTATAAGAAGATATGGCACTGTTACCCCTGAAATTAGAGAAAGGGTTGAAAGAGAAAAAGAAATGATAATTAACAAAGGTTTTGTTAACTATTTTCTAACAGTGCAAGACTATATTGCTGCGGCAAAAAAAATGGGAATTCCCGTAGGGCCCGGAAGAGGGTCTGGTGCAGGAAGTGTTGTTGCCTTTGCCATTGGAATAACAAGTGTTAACCCTTTAAAATATGACCTTTTGTTTGAAAGGTTTTTGCATAACGAGCGTGTTAGTGCACCTGATTTTGATGTTGACTTTTCAGACGACAGGCGAGATGAAGTTATTCAATATGTTAAAAATAAATATGGGCATGACCATGTTGCAAAAATTATAACCTTTGGAACAATGGCTGCAAAAAATGCAATTAAAGATGTTTGCAGAGTTCTTGGCATGCCATACAGCGAAGGGGATAAAATTACAAAACTTATTCCAAATGGTGTTCCAAAACCACAAATTATTAAAAAAGTGTTTGGGCTTCACCACCCCAAAGAGGGGGATAAAGACTTTGGGCAAGATTTTAGCGTTCCTGAACTTGTTGAAATGTATAAAGACCCACAAATAAAAAGAATGGTTGACATTGCAAGCAAGGTTGAAGATGCACCAAGGCAAACATCAACTCATCCTTGTGGGGTTATTGTTAGCCCTCATGTTTTGGGAGACATGATTCCTCTTAGCAGAAACGGGGAAGATATAACAACTCAATTTACTGGCGTTGATATGGAGCGCCTTGGGCACATGAAGATGGACTTTTTGGGCTTAAGGAACTTGAATGATATTTCAACAGCAATTAAATACATTGAAGAGAACCATGGTGTTCACATTGATTTTGACACCATGGATTATGACGACCCAGAAGTTTTCAAACTTATTGCAAGTGGCAACACCAAGGCAGTGTTTCAACTTGAAAGTGCTGGGTTTCAAAAGTTTATGAAAGAACTTAAACCTACTTGCCTTGAAGATATTATTGCGGGAATAAGTTTGTTTAGACCGGGCCCTATGGACATTATTCCAAGATATGTTCACAACAAACACCACCCTGAAGATGTTAGATATGCTCACCCAATCTTAGAGCACATTGAAGATGTAACTTACGGTTGCATTGTTTACCAAGAGCAGGTTATGAGAATTGTTCAAGACATGGCAGGTTACACCTTGGGGCAGGCAGATAATGTTAGAAGAATGATGGGCAAAAAGAAAGTTGATGCCATGGAAGCAGAAAAAGAAGTTTTTTTGCACGGCAGGGGTGAAATTGTTGACCACGGAAAAGTTAGCCCACCAATTGAAGGTGCCGTTGCAAGGGGAATTCCTGAAGATGTTGCATTGCAGGTTTGGCAAGAAATGGCAAACTTTGCAAAATATGCCTTTAACAAATCACATTCTGCGGCGTATGCTTATGTTGCGTATCAAACGGCATATCTTAAAACATATTATGAACCTGAATTTTTAACATCAGTTTTAAATAACAGAATTTCAAAAATTGATGAAATAACAAACTATATTTCTCACTGCAAAGAAGAGCACATTAAAGTTTTGCCACCAAACATTAATGAAAGTGACGCATATTTTACCTGCAAGAATAATACCATCAGGTTTGGGCTTTCAGCAATTAAGGGCAGTGGCGAAAACATTTGCAAGCAAATTATTGAAGAAAGAAATTTGAATGGCAAATTCACTGACCTTCAAAATTTTTTAAACCGAACAATAAGTTTGGGGCTTAACAAAAGGGTTGTTGAAGGGCTGATTTACAGCGGGGCATTCGATTGTTTTGGCAAAACAAGAAGCCAACTTGCCTGCGTTTATGAACAGGCAATGAACTGCGCGTCAAAAGATGCTAAAAGCAGGGCACTTGGGCAGTTTAGCATGTTTGAAACCCTTGCGGGGGATAGCAATTCAACATTAAATTATCCAAACATTGGTGAATACAGCAAAGATGTTTTGCTTAAAAAAGAAAAAGAGGTTTTGGGGCTTTATTTATCAGGCCACCCACTTGATGATTATGTTGACATTATGAAAAACTTCACATTTAACTCTTCAATGATATCAAATGATGAAGAAGAGGAAAACCAAGAGTTAGATGAAGAAGGCATGGAAAATGTAACGGCGAACACCAGTGGTCTTGAAGACGGAATGAAGATAACTTGTGGCGGGCTTGTTAGTGAAATTAGAAAACTTTACACCAAAATTGGCAACAAACCAATGGCTTCAATTAAGGTTGAAGATAATTATGGAACGCTTGAAGTTATGTTGTTTAACAAGGTTTATGAACAAGTTAAGCAAAATTTGTTTGTTGATAGTTTAGTTACAATTCACGGGCATATAAGCATAAGAACGGGTGAAAAACCAAGCGTTGTTGCCCAAAATGTTGAGTTTTGGGACACAAGCAAACTTAAACCACAAGAACCTGCTGAAAAAGTTGTTCAAGAAGAAAAGCCAAGCGAAGTTTTATATTTGCAATATGATGTGTTTGACCCTAAAAAGCAGGCAGATGTTTTGGGGGTTACGCTTAGTTACATTGGCAAGGTGCCAGTTTTTGTGCAGTGGAACAAAAAACTTTATAATAATGGAATGCAGGTTAACCCTTGCCTTGCATTAATTGGTGAACTTGAAAGTGTGCTTGGGAAAGAAAATGTTAAACTTGTGAAAAAATAAGGTTAGATAAAACTATTTTTAAGGGGAAAATGATATGAAAAAGATTGCGGTTTTAACAAGTGGTGGCGATGCCCCAGGAATGAATGCGTGCCTTAGAAGTGTTGTTAGAAGTGCGCTTATCTATGGCATTGAAGTTGTGGGAGTTTTAAGGGGATATAAAGGGCTTATTGAAGATGAATTTATAAACATTTCAAGCAAGGGTGTTGGCAACATTTTGCAAGTTGGTGGCACAGTTTTGTTAACCAGCAGATGCCCTGAGTTTGAAACCAAAGCAGGGCAACAAAAAGCAATTTTAAATTTAAAAAAGCATGGAATTGAAGGCTTGGTTGTTATTGGTGGTGATGGGTCTTATCATGGGGCGCAGATTCTTGAACAGGCTGGGTTTAAGGTTGCTTGCATTCCCGGAACAATTGATAACGACTTGTTTTATACCGATTTCACTTTGGGGTTTGACACGGCGGTTAACACAATTACCAGTTTGGTAAACAACATTAGAGACACTGCCATGAGCCATGAAAGGCCAAGCGTTATTGAAGTTATGGGGGCAGGGTGTGGAGACATTGCCCTTGCAGTTGGTTGCGCTTGTGGGGCTGAAATTATTTTGGTTCCAGAAGTTAAGGTAACATTTAATCAAATTTGCAAAACACTGGAAGATTGCAAAAAAATGGGCAAAAATTCTTGCCTGATTGTTACTAATGAAAGGGTTTTTAGTGCAAATGAATTGTCAAAAAATTTAAATGAAAAACTTAAAATTGCAAGCAGACCATTGGTTGTTGGGCACATTCAAAGGGGTGGAAGCCCATCAGCAAAAGACCGCATTTTGGCTTTAAGGTTTGGGCAAAAAGCCGTTGAAATTTTAAGTGAAAACCAAAGTGGTGCCGTTGGGGTTAAAAAAGATGAAATAATAACTTGCACAATCAAAGAAGCACTTTGTGGCAAAAGAAAGTTTGATTTGCAGTTATATAACCTAAACTCAATGGTAAGCCACGCAAAAAAATAGGAAAAATTAAATTATGATTGAACAAATGCTTTTGATTGCTAAGGCTAATAATATTGACAACTTGAATGAAGATGAAATAACAAATATAAAACATGGCATTGCTCAAACTTTTTACGAGTTGATTGAAGAAAACAAAAAGATTCCACAAAATCGAATGAAAGAAATTTTGCTTACTTTAACAAAAATTATTGCAAAAGAACAAGGACTTAATGTAAGTGTTGGGTTTAGAGCAACCTCAGCAGTTGAAATGGAAAATAAATCGTCAATTCCACTTGCAAGCCACATTTCAGGTGAAGATGGTGAGGATTCAAAAATTCTTTTTAGCACAATTTATGGTGGGTTTAGTGGAATAAAAACCTATGAATATTTATTAAATGATTGTGAAGATAATTTGCACAACAAACACATTAAAATTAAAAGCATAGCAAAAGTTATGTTTTTGATTTTGCATGAACTCAGGCACGAACAGCAAGATTTAATAATTAAAAACACTGACAATTTTGATGCAACAAAACTTGTGATGTTAAAAGAAAGAACTCTTTTAAACTCAAACCTTTATTCGCATTTTCATGATGATTTTTTGATTGAAAAAGATGCTAATTTTGCCGCTTTTGTTTTGTATCCTAAATATTTTAAAGAGTATTTGCCTTACATTAATTTTACTGATATTTTAGACCCAACAGGAGAGTTAAAGGAAAATTTAAAGCAAAGCATAAGCGAACATGATAACACGGTGTGGTCAATAATAAGAAAAAGCATAACTCGTGTTAAAGATTCTGTAAATTTGCAAATTGCAAGTGGAGAGCCTGTAACCGGAAGGGCTGTGAAATACATAACAACAGCGTTTGGTCCCAATTTAAATGACTCTTTAAGCAAAGAAGAAATTAAAGAGGCAATGCACAACTTTCCGCAACTTGGTTTTATTTACAATCAAGATGGCAGCATGAAAAGTTACACTCAAATTTGCAAAACCCGAGATGAACAGATAGGCAAGTTAAGTGAAGACAAATCTTCAGCGGGGCAGGTAAAACTGCTTAGTTATAAAACCTTGTTTAGGTCAATTATTGATGGAAACAGCCAGTATAAGGCGGTTGATTCACTTATTGTTTACATTTTAAAAGGTGAGCATTACAGTGATTTTTATAAAATGAAATTAGAAGAAGAAATTAATTCATTAAATTACATTGAAAGAGACAAACTTTATGATGATTTAGTTGAATATTTCACTTATAAAAAAGTTAAGGTTAAAAAAGAGGCAATTGATGTTTTCTTTGACTATCTTGAACTGCTTGAAGATATTAACATTAGTTCAATAACAAAAGAAAAACTTTTTGAATTGCCAAAAAATCAACAGCCTGAGCATAAAGATTAAATTGAAAATGATTGAAACTTGAAAAATTTATTAAAATTAATTTACTTTTGCAACAAATTGGGTTTGAATAAAAACTGAAAATGTTAGTTGTTTTTGTGGCTAAATACAAAGTTAATGTTAAAACTGAAGATGGAAATAAACAAATGCAATTTAGTTTAACACCTGCAATAACCTGTAAATTTAAGATAAAAAAATAAAGAGCAAACAACTGCT
>ERZ780149.962-NODE-962-length-34089-cov-5.969736_pt1 | contig 34089 bp, 31 predicted proteins | sample MGYA00511367_ERZ780149 | MGnify/ENA primary metagenome ERZ780149 (study PRJEB29588, sample SAMEA2153852) | human gut metagenome | biome: human gut; feature: human-associated habitat; material: faeces | place: Denmark | collected 2008/2010 ... | reverse complement strand
CCGCCGCTCCCGCTCAGACCAAGCTCGCCGACATCAAGGCCGGCAAGGGCAAGGGCGAATACAAGTTTGCAATGGCAGTTTCTCCGCTGGACTGCATGGGCTGCGGCGTCTGCATCAGCCAGTGCGCCGTCCACGCGATCGAGATGGTTCCGATGGAGAGCCAGGCCGAGCAGCAGGAAGTCTTCGACTACATGGTCGAGAAGGTTTCCGACAAGCCCGAAATGTTCGTCGCGGACAACGTCAAGTTCAGCCAGTTCGCACAGCCGTACCTCGAGTTCTCCGGCTCCTGCGCAGGCTGCGCCGAAACCAGCTATGCCCGCCTCGTAACTCAGCTCTTCGGCGATCACATGATGATCTCCAACGCCACCGGCTGCTCCTCCATCTGGGGCGGTCCCGCGGCTACCTCTCCCTACACCGTCAACAAGGAAGGCCACGGCCCCGCATGGGCAAACTCCCTGTTCGAGGATAACGCTGAGCACGGCCTCGGCATGTACCTCGGCCAGAAGAAGATCCGTGACGATCTCAAGGCCAAGGTCGAAGCCCTCATCGCCGTTCCTTACTGCGCCGAGGCGATAAAGACCGCGGCTCAGGCATGGCTCGAAACCTACGATGACGGCAACGCCAACCAGAAGCCCGCCAAGGAGCTTGTCAAGGCGCTTGAAGAGAACACCAACACCATCGACGAGACCATCGAGCTCTTCGCCTCCAGCCCCGACTACGCTGAGATGCTTGAGGGCGCGAAGGCCGCGAAGGCAGCAGGCGCCAAGTGGTGCACCTGCGAGGCCTGCACTCTCGCTTCCGAGATACTTGAGAAGAAGGATTACCTGAACAAGAAGTCCTGCTGGATCTTCGGCGGCGACGGCTGGGCCTTCGATATCGGCTTCGGCGGCGTTGACCATGTCCTCGCCTCCGGCGAAGACGTCAACATCTTCGTGTTCAACACCGAGGTCTACTCCAACACCGGCGGACAGGCTTCCAAGGCTTCCAACATCGGTCAGGTCGCGCAGTTCGCGGCAGCCGGTAAGGAGATCAAGTCCAAGTCTCTCGCCGAGATCGCCATGACCTACGGCTATGTCTATGTTGCCCAGATCGCAATGGGCGCAAACAAGGTTCAGACCCTGAAGGCCATCGCCGAGGCGGAAGCCCACAAGGGACCCTCCATCATCATCGCATACTCCCCCTGCGAGATGCACAGCATCAAGGGCGGCATGGAGAATTGCCAGAAGGAGATGGAGAAGGCAGTCAAGTGCGGCTACTGGAACCTCTTCCGCTTCAACCCCGACGCCGAGAAGCCCTTCACGCTCGACAGCAAGGAGCCGGCCGGCGGCTATCAGGAGTTCCTGATGAACGAGGCGCGCTACAGCCGCTTGACCCGCGAGTTCCCCGCAAGAGCCGACAGACTCTTCAAGGAATCCGAGGACAACGCCAAGGCTCGCTACGAGCATCTGATGAAGCTCAAAGCGCTCTACGAATAATCCCAGTTACCCCGATTTGGGCGGCCTTGCAGGCCGCCCAAATTTTTTCGATTTTCGGTATTGACAAATCAAAAAAGCTGCTGTATACTATCACAGTAATTTGAATATCGGTATTTTTTGCATGAAAGCGTTCGCTGATGTATGGGGCCAGTTGCCCCCTTTAGGCATCGGAGAACGTTTTATTTTTATATTCGCGCAGCACTGCGCACATGAGGAGAGATACCGATATGAGCAAGTACATTTTCGTTACCGGCGGCGTTGTTTCAGGTCTTGGCAAGGGCATAACTGCCGCGTCGCTTGGCCGCCTTCTGAAGGCGCGCGGGCTGAAGGTCGCCGCGCAGAAGCTCGACCCCTACATCAACGTTGACCCCGGCACGATGAGCCCCTACCAGCACGGCGAGGTCTACGTCACCGAAGACGGTGCCGAGACCGACCTCGACCTTGGCCACTACGAGCGCTTCATCGACGAGGATCTGAACCGCTTTTCAAACCTCACCACCGGCAAGGTCTACTGGAACGTGCTGAATAAGGAGCGCCGCGGTGAGTACCTCGGCCAGACCGTGCAGGTCATCCCGCACATCACGAACGAGATAAAAGAATTTGTTTACAGCGTCGGCAAGAAGACGAATGCCGACGTCGTCATAACCGAGATCGGCGGCACGACCGGCGATATCGAGAGCCAGCCCTTCATTGAGGCGATCCGCCAGATCGGGCTGGAGCAGGGGCGCGGCAATTCCCTGTTCATCCACGTCACCCTCGTCCCCTTCCTGCGCGGCAGCGACGAGCACAAGACCAAGCCCACCCAGCACTCCGTCAAGGAGCTTCAGGGCATGGGTATCTCGCCGGACGTCATCGTCCTGCGCTGCGACGAGCCGCTGGAGGACAGCATCTTCAGAAAGATCGCCATGTTCTGCAACGTCAAGCCCGACTGCGTCATTGAGAACCTGACCCTGCCCAATCTCTACGAAGCGCCGCTCATGCTCGAGGCGAACGGGCTTTCCTCCGTTGTGTGCCGCGAGCTTGGGCTGGAGGACAAGGCCCCAGATCTCAGGGAGTGGGAAGCGCTGGTCGACCGCATCCGTCACCCCAGCCGTCAGGTCACCATCGGCCTTGTCGGCAAATATGTGCAGCTTCACGACGCGTATCTCTCCGTCGCCGAGGCGCTGCACCACAGCGGATACGAGTGCGGCGCGCAGGTGGATATCAGCTGGATCGACAGCGAGGACATCACAGAGGATAACGTCGCCGCGCAGCTCGCCGGCTGCGACGGAATAATCGTCCCAGGCGGCTTTGGCGACCGCGGCATCGAGGGCATGATAACCACCGCGAAATACTGCCGTGAGCACGACATCCCCTATCTCGGCATCTGCCTCGGTATGCAGATAGCCGTCATCGAATTTGCGCGCCACGTCTGCGGCCTCGCGGACGCAAACTCCGGCGAGTTCAGCAAGACCTCTGAGCACAAGATAATCGACTTCCTGCCCGACCAGAGCGAGACTATCGACAAGGGCGCAACGCTGCGTCTCGGAGCGTATCCGTGCCATATCCTGCCCGGCACGCGTATGCACGAGTGCTACGGCTGTGACGAGATACGCGAGCGTCACCGCCACCGCTACGAGTTCAACAACGACTACCGTGAGACTCTCACCGACGCAGGCATGACGCTCTGCGGCCAGTCCCCCGACGGGCACATCGTCGAGGCCGTCGAGCTGAGCGACCACCGCTTCTTCGTCGGCGTGCAGTTCCATCCGGAGTTCAAGAGCCGCCCGAACCGCGCCCACCCGCTGTTCAAGGCGCTTGTGGAATCCTCGCTGAAAAAATAAACATAGCAAGATCCCGCATCACAGAAGTGATGCGGGATCGTTTTACCTTGTTTTATGTGCTCAGGGCTTCTCGCTGCCGCCGCCGATGATCGTGCCTATCAGGTCACCGATTGCGCCGCCAAGGTCGCCGTTGCCGGGCTTATGAGACTCGTCGATGATGTCCTTTATGGCATCCCCCAGATCGCTGCCAGTGCCGTTATCCTGGTCGGGCGCGGGAGTCGGATCGTAGCCGGGGTTCGGCTCAGTGTCCGGACTGGGCGCGGGGGTCGGCTCCGTGCCGGGTTCGGGCTCGGTGCTCGGTGCGGGATCGGGTTCTGCGCCGGGCGTGGGTGCGGGAGTGGTTCTGCCGGAATTGCCGGGCTTATTGCCGGTGCTTGCGCCGGGTCTGCTGCCACTGCCGGTGCTCGTCGGGGTCTTCGTGGCTTCCGGCTCCTCAGGCTGTGCGGTCGCTTCCGGTTCCTCGGTCTCCTCGGCTTCCGGCTCCTCCGCCGTCAGCTCATCCTCCAGCTCCTCGGGCTCATCGTTCTTGGAAAACAGATTGCCGCAGGCCGCCAGAGACGCCAGCACCGCGACGATGAGTATCGCCACGACAGCGATTATCCATAGCTTTTTCTTCATTTTCTCTCCTCCGCTTTATCGTATCGGTAACGCGCTTTTATAATTGTAACATGCCGGATAATTTCTTGTCAATGCCACGAAGCCATTATTTTGCAGTCAAAATTGGCTGAAGCTGTGCTCCCGCCATCGCTGCCTCCACACTTGCGTACATCAGGCTGAAATCCGCCTGGAGTGAGCAGGGCTTTTTCGCCGGATCGTCCTGCCCGAATGGGACGAAATAGACGTTCTTCCGGTTCAGCAGCCGCGCAATGTTTTCCGCCGAGCCGGAAAGCCCGTCGTTCGTCGATATCGCAAGCACGAGCGGACGCCCGTTGCGAAGGTGCGCCTTTGCCGCCATCGTCACGGCGCTGTCCGTTATCCCGTGAGCAAGCTTTGCAAGCGTGTTGCCGGTGCACGGCGCGATCAGCAGCGCATCCATCGGCCTTGCAGGGCCGAGCGGCTCGGCGGCGGCTATCGTCGTCACCACGTCGGCATGCCCCGTCAGCTCGGCGAGCCTGCGCATATTCTCTTCCGCCATGCCGAAGCGGCTGTCCGTCGCGGCGGCGGTGCCGCTCATGATCGGTATCAGCTCGTATTTCTCCGCAAGCACCCCCGCCGCAGCAAACACCTTGTCATAGCTGCAATACGACCCGCACAGCGCCAGACCGACAATTTTCTTCTCACCCATTGCTACTCCCCCTGCTCGTTCAAAACGTCATATATTGCCTCGCGCATCAGCTCCGCCGCGCCGTAGGGCGCGCACTTTCCGGGCAGCCCCGGCGCGCAGATCGTCCTTATCCCGATGTTCTCGGCCAGATTCCGGTCGAAGCCGCCAGGCTGCGAGGCAAGCTCCAGCAGCAGCGCGTCATCGCGGACGCAGCAGAGCGCAGCGTCGCTGAGGACGCGCGCCGGTATCGTATTGATTATGTAGTCGAAGTCCGCGACCCGCCCCTCAAGCTCGTCAAAGCCAAGCCCATGGCAGCCCATCGCGCGCGCCATTGCGCGATCACGGCTCTTTCTGGCCGCGGCGTATACATCCGCTCCCATCGCGCGCAGCCGCTGAGCAAGGATGGAGCCTATGCGCCCCCAGCCGAGGACGAGGGCTTTTCGCCGCCAGAGCGTTTTATCGCTGCCGGAGATGAGCAGGCCGAGCGCCCCCTCGGCGGTTATCGCCGCGTTGCCCACGGCGAAATCCTGCCGCAGCATGATGTCCTCCACCTGCGCCCCTGCCTCCATCGCACATGCCGCGGCGGCGTCGCTCAGCTTCCCCGCGCAGAGTATCTGCCCCGGCCAGAGCGCGCCGCACACCTCGGTCATCCGGTGGGTCTCGGCGGCAAACGGGGCGTACAGGAAGCCGCCCTTCTCCGCGGGGCACGGCAGAATTACGCAGTCCGCGCCGTATGTGCAGCCTTGGATGCACCCGGCCTTCGGCACCTCCGGTGGCAGCTCCGCCTTCTCAAGCGCGAAGCTGTACACCCTGTGTCCGTCGCCCGCAAGCATCGAGCAGAGCAGCGCAGAGCGCAGATCTCCTCCAATTACAGCAAATTTCACAAATAAACCACCTCCTCGCTCCATGGTATTCGGATGGACGTGAAGCGGTTCCTGTGGACATGCGGCGGCAAATGTGTTATTATTAAGTTTAGTTTTTTTAAGGCGGTGCGATATGAGCAGAGCAGACGAGATATTCATCCAGAACTGCCGGGACATTCTTGACAACGGCGTCTGGGACACCGACCGCGAAGTCCGCCCGCACTGGGAGGACGGTGCAAGCGCCCACACGGTCAAGAAATTCGGCATTGTAAACCGCTACGATCTGTCCAGCGAATTTCCGATACTCACCATACGGCGCACATACTGGAAGTCCGCTATTGACGAACTGCTGTGGATATGGCAGGCCAAAAGCAACAACGTGCACGATCTGCGCACCCGCGTCTGGGACGCGTGGGCGGACGAGAACGGCTCCATCGGCAAGGCCTACGGCTATCAGCTGGGCGTAAAGCACCATTACCCCGAGGGCGACATGGATCAGGTCGATAAGGTGCTGTGGGACCTCAAGCACAATCCGGCCTCGCGCCGCATCATGACGAACATTTATAATTTTGCCGACCTGTCGGAAATGGCGCTCTACCCCTGCGCGTATTCCATGACCTTCAACGTCACCGGAAACAAGCTCAACGCCATACTCAACCAGCGCTCGCAGGACATGCTCGCCGCGAACAACTGGAACGTTGTGCAGTACGCCGTGCTGACGATAATGCTGGCGCAGGTGTCCGGCTTTGAGCCGGGTGAGTTTGTGCACGTCATCGCCGACGCACATATATACGACCGGCATGTGCCGATGATAGAGCGGATAATCCGGAACGAGCCGAAGCCGGCGCCGAAATTCATCGTCGATCCGAGCGTTGATGATTTCTACAAGTTCACGCGCGACAGTTTCCGCATGGAAAATTACGAGTTTACGCCTTTTGACGAAAAAATACCCGTAGCACTGTGAGGACAGAGGTAAAATTATGGATGCAATAGTTGCAGTATATTCCGATTGGGGCATCGGCGACGGCGGCACGCAGCCCGTCGTCCTCAAGGCCGACAGGCGCCATTTCCGCAGCCTTACCGACGGCTCCGCCGTCATAGTCGGCCGCAAAACGCTTGCCGATTTTCCGGGCGGCAAGCCCCTGGCAAACCGCTTCAACATCGTCGTCTCCCGCCAGGGCATCAATGTGGACGGCGCACTGGTCGTGCACAGCACCGGCGAAGCGCTGGACGCGGCGGAAGACTTTGAACAGTGCTTCGTCATAGGCGGCGCGAGCGTTTACATGCAGTTTTTCAACTATCTTGAGCGCGTATACGTCACCAAAATAGACATCGAGCCGCAGTCGGACAGTTTCTTCCCGAACCTCGACCGCAACCCCGAATGGGAATGCGTTTCGCAGGAGCCATGGGAGGAGGAGGACGGCATACGCTACTGCTTCTGTACCTACGAGAAGAAGTTCAGCCTGTAAGCTCGCATCCCGTATAATAATGAGCCAGTATCGCCTGATAGTCATCGCCATCCTCGGCCATGACCTTCGCGCCGTACTGGCTCATTCCAACGCCGTGGCCGTAGCCCGTGACGGTGAAATGAAAGCCGCCGTCATATTCAAGCTCGAATGCCGTGGAGCGGAGCGCGAACAGGCTCCTGAGCTCCGTTCCAGATACGCTGACGCCGCCCAGAACGACGCTTGCCACGCGTCCGCTCTCGTCGCGTGAGATCTCGCCCACCCAGCCCGACGCATCGCCGGTGAAGTCCGATTCGGGGTGCGCGGAGAGAAGCGTGTCGCGGAAGTCAAGCTCCGTGCAGTCAACGCGGCTGACAAAGTTAGGCACGTCTTCCTCCGTTTCCGGACTGCTGACGCTTATGAGATACGGCCGCTCACTCCATATGCTGCCGCTGGCCTCGGTCGCTCCGGCGGACGATGAGTGGAACGCCGCGAACACCGCCTCCCCGTCATAGCTCAGATACTGCCCCTCCGTCGCCGCGACCGCGGCGCGTATTTTTTCTATATACATGTCGTAGTCCACGCCCCATTTTTCGCGCAGCGCGGCGTCGTCCTGCCACGCCTGACAGCATTTATAATCGGCGCACACCTGCGCATCGCCATGCTTTTTGCCTGCGGCGCAGTTCATCGCGTATGTCCGCGCAGCCACCGCCTGCGCCTTCAGCGCTTCATCAGGAAAAGCCGCCGGCATCTCCGCCGCGACAACGCCGACCAGATACTCCTGCATGTCCATTTCCAGTATGCCGTCCTCTGTCAGCAGGCTTATCCGCTCCGGCGCGGACAGGGGCTGCGGCGTTGTCTCCGGTGCAGCACTTTCCACGGGCGGTGCAGTCTCCTCCGGTGCGCTCTCCGCGCCGCGCCCTGCCGCAGCCGACAGCACAACAGCGATCACCAGCGCGATATATGACAGCAAAATCGTTCGCTTCATCTTGTCCTCCTCATCTTCCGCTTGACGGAATGGCAGAATGAGTATAAAATCCCTTATATAAATCCCTATATAAAATAATATAAAAGCAGGTAATTCTTTATGCGCAACGAAATGAAACAGCTTGCCCTGAAGCTCGACTGCTACGTGCTGGGCGCAAGCGCTTTCGGTGTTTTCATCCGCTGGCTCCAGCTTCAGATCGCGTTCGATGACAACGGGCTTTGCGGCTCCAGCTCGCTGAATGTCGCGGTGGTGCTGATAGTCCTCGCGGCGGCCGCAGTGTTCTATCGCTTCATCAAGCGTATGAAAGCACAGCAGTTCGTCCCGCCCGCCGCGCCGCATGAGGCGCTGGCCAACACCGGACGGCTCTTCTCCATTCTCCGCTGGGTCATCGGCGGGATGATGTGTCTCGGCGCGCTCGTCCTGGCCATGAGCTGCGAGACCGACGAAGAGGTCGTATTTCTGCTCATCCTCGCGGGGCTGGCGCTCCTCTCTGGAGTCGCATTCCCGCTGCTCATGAAAAAGGTGAGCGACCCGCAGGCCAAGATCTCCCTGCTGTGCCTGTTGTCCATGCTGCCGGTGCTGATGTACGCGCTCTGGCTCGTTGTCTGCTACAAGGCCAACGATATCAACAGCGTCGTCTGGGCTTACGCTGTGGAGATCATCGCGGTCTCGGTCGCAATGATCGGCTTCTTCTATAACGCCGGATACGTATTCGGCCAGCCCAAACCGTGGCACAGTCTGTTCTTCTCAATGATCGGCGCGATGCTGTGCGTGATGTGCATCGCGGATGAGCGCTATTTCGGTATGCAGCTCATCTTTATCTCCACCGCGCTGATGTTCATGTACTACACCTGGGTCATTATTCAGAACATGGGCAAAAAGCCGCAGAAAGTCCAGCCCCCTGTGGACGATGGCTTCGACCGGCTCAGATAAAAAAATTCCGTGGAATGATCCACGGAATTTTTTATTTATTCTGCCAGCAAACTGCGAATTTTTACGCCTGCAGCTCGTCGTCGGCTTCGTTTTCGACGGCGGCTATATGGCCGGTGCGGTTCATCTCGCTCTCATTTTTCCACAGGAAGCTGAGCTTCAGCTCCTGCCCCGCCGCGATCCTTTGGAAATTTTCCCTATGCTTATAGAACATGAACGGAGACGGCAGCAGCAATATCAGCGCACCCAGCCACGAGCCGGTGGTCAGCGCATAATACAGCGGGAAAACGACCGACATCGACACCGCCGCGATGCAGATATAGCTGCTCGCAAAGCCGATAATTGCCGCGAGCAGTACCATCAGCAAAAACGTCGCGGGGCCGCCGGCAAGCGCCCGCCCGCCGAGGCAGGCGAAGCCCTTTCCGCCCCTGAAGCCCAGGAACACGGGGAACATATGCCCCAGCACGCAGGCCGCTCCTGCGATCTGTCCGGCAAATTCAAGCTCCGGAAACAGCGCGGCCGCTATCCACCATGAGGCCGCAGCCTTCAGAATATCCAGCACCGCGACCAGCACTCCGGCAAACTTCCCCGCCATGATTATCGTGTTTGACGCGCCGGCATTCTTCGACCCGGTCTCGCGCACGTCGTATCCGCGCCGCTTCCCGATGAGGAACGACGGGCTTATGCAGCCGAGCAGATATCCTATCAGCGCGCTTATCACCACGCGCACCGCGATCGCTTCATTCATCGCATGCTCCCCCTATCTCCGGCATGAGCCTGTATACAGTCTGCGCAACACCGGCGCAGTTGTTGTCCGCCTCCGTCACGATGTCCGCCGCGGCCTTGACGTTATCCGAGGCGTTGAGCATGGCGGCGGTTCCCGCCGCGGAGAGCATCGTCAGGTCGTTCGACCCGTCGCCGAAGGCGAGCGTCTCCTCTAAGCCGATGCCGAGCAGGCCGCACAGCTGCTTCAGCGCCGCGCCCTTGTTTGCCTCAAGGCTGTTCAGCTCTATGTTGCTGCTTATCGACGAGGTCACGGATATGTCCGGCCACAGCGCGGGCAGCTCAGCCAGCCAGTGCAGCCGCTGCGCCGGATTGTTGAAATGCATCTGCATTTTCTGCACCGGCGTTCCGCGCTCGCGCAGCGTCGCTTTCAGATCGTCCACCGCCGTGCGGGTCTTTTTCGTCAGCAGTGCGACGCCGGGGTCGCTTATATATTCGTCGATCTTCGCGTACATGCTGCCGCTCATCCAGCCCCAGTCGTCCTGATAGCAGTCGTAGATCACGGGCAGGCCGTCCATGAATTCCGCCAGTTCTATCGCCCGCGCCGCTGGTATCTCCGCGCGGCAGATCACTTTTTTCTCCCATGCGTCGTACACCTGCGCACCGTTCACGCATATGCAGTAGCGCACGAACGGCAGCGCGCGCAGCTGCTCCGGCAGGCCGGGATATATCCGCCCAGTCGCCGGCACGAGCTGTACGCCGCACTCCGCCGCGCGGTGCAGCATGCGCAGATTCTCCTCAGGTATCTCCTTGACGTCGTTCAGAAGCGTACCGTCAAGGTCAAATGCAATAATTTTGTATTTCAATCAAATCACTCCGTTGATATTAAACAGCATTTATTGACATTTTTCAAGAACTTTTATGTATTGAAATTCTATTCGCGGTAATGTATACTTATAGACGTCGTTTTGCGGGACGGAATTCCCGCTCGATTGGCTACAAACCTAAATGGAGGAATAAAGAATGACGCTTCAGAAGAAAGCGGCTCAGCTCAGAATTGATATTATCGAAGAGCTGTACAAGGCGCAGTCCGGTCATCCGGGCGGCTCCCTGTCCTGCATCGACGAGCTGGTCGCGCTGTATTATAACGTGATGAACGTTGACCCCGCCGATCCGCAGATGCCGGATCGTGACCGTTTCGTCCTGAGCAAGGGTCATTGCTGCCCCGCGCTCTACGCGGTGCTGGCGGACAAGGGCTTCTTCCCGAAGGAGGAGCTTATGACTCTGCGCCAACTCGGAAGCCACCTGCAGGGGCACCCCGACAAGAACAAGACCCCCGGCGTTGACGCCTGCACCGGCTCCCTCGGTCAGGGCATGTCCATCGCTGTAGGCATGGCTATGGCCGCAAAGCACGGCGGCAAGCGCTATCAGGTGTACACCATGGTCGGCGACGGCGAGTGCCAGGAGGGTCAGATATGGGAGGCCGCAATGGCCGCCGCCCATTATAAGCTCGATAACCTCACCGTTATTCTCGACCATAACGGTCTGCAGATAGACGGCAGGAACGACGACGTCATGTCCCTCGGCAACATCTGCGCGAAGTTTGCCGCCTTCGGCTTTGACACTGTCACCGTGAACGGGCACGATATCGACGCCGTCACCGCGGCGCTCCGCCTGCCGCACACCACCGGCAAGCCGAAGTTCATCTGCTGCGAAACCGTCAAGGGTAAGGGCGTGTCCTTCATGGAGAACAACCCCGGCTGGCACGGCACCACTATAAAGACCGCCGATTACGAGGCGGCCATGAAAGAATTGGAGGCTGCGTTAAATGGCTAAATCCACAAGAGAAGCATACGGCGAAGCTCTTGCTGAGCTTGGCAAAATCAATGAGCGCATAGTCGTTATGGACGCGGACCTCTCCGGCTCCACAAAGACCAGCACCTTCAAAAAGGCTTTCCCCGACAGGTTTTATGATTTCGGCATCGCCGAAGCGAACATGATAGACGCGGCGGCGGGCTTTGCCTTCTCCGGCTATATCCCCTTCGCCAGCACCTTCGCCATGTTCGGCGCAGGCCGCGCATATGAGCAGATACGCAACAGCGTCGCCTATGCCAAGGCAAACGTCAAGCTCGCGTTCACCCACGCGGGGCTCAGCGTCGGCGAGGACGGCGGCTCCCATCAGGCGCTTGAGGATATAAGCCTCATGCGCGGCATCCCCGGCATGACCGTGTTCGTCCCCTGTGACGCCGAGGAAGCCAAAAAGGCCGTCGCGGCGGCCGTGGAGATAGACGGCCCCGTATATCTGCGCCTGTCCCGCCCGAATACCGACGCCGTGACCGACGCGGATACGCCGTTCATCCCCGGCAAGGCCAACGTCATCCGCGACGGCAGTGATGCCGCGATCTTCGCCACTGGACTCATGGTGACCCGCGCCATCAAGGCGGCGGAGCTGCTTGAGGCCGAGGGCATCAGCGCAGCGGTCGTGAATTTCCACACCATCAAGCCCATCGACAAAGAGACCATCCTCGCCTACAACGGCAAGGTGAAGGCCATCGTCACCGCCGAGGAACACTTCGTCACAGGCGGCCTCGGCTCCGCAGTCGCAGAGGTTCTGGCCGGTCATGCCGGCGCCGGCTTCGACCGCGTCGGCGTAGAAGATCGCTTCGGCCAGTCCGGTAAGCCCGACGCGCTGTTCGTGGAATACGGCCTGACCGCGGAAAACATCGCCGCCAAGGTCAAAGCGCTCCTGTAAGGCTCGGATCGGCATCCCGATATATAAGAAACAAGCGGCTCCGCTATGGAGCCGCTCGTTTTATTATGTGTCAGCAGTACCTTATCTCAATATCCGCGTATCCGCAGAGCTTTTCGAGCTCCTTTTTACGCCAGACATCGGGAATGATCATATATGCGCCCGACCCCGCCGCCTTTGATATTTCGGTCAGAAGACAGGTCGCCGCGCCGCTTCTCTGATAAACACCCAGGACATAGACATTGTCTATCCGGCCATCTTTGACGGAAGCAAAAGCGCAGTCACGACCCCAGTGCAGCATATAAATTTTCGTTTTGGGATCGTCCGCCGCTTCCCGCAGCTTCTGGTCTATCAGAAGCTCCTCCTGCTCCCGATTCCTGTCATTTTCTTCTTTCGACAAACGGTAATTGAACGCGCCACAGCGGTTCGCGTCATGCGCGATCTCCATCAGCCTGCTGACCGAACCGTCCCACAGGCGGACAGTTTTCTCCAGATCCATCGCCGCCACAAAGAAGGAGTCCGGATCGTGCCACTCCGTGCTTATTCCGAGGAAAATCTGCCTGCCTTCACTTTTCTGCAAATACTGGTATCTCTCCATTTGCGGGCGTTGATTGCCTATCACCTTGTAGTGCCTTTTCCTGAAGTAAAACATGCTGCTCTCACAGGTGAACACCGGCTCCCGACGACCGATAAAGGTCGCGTCAGTGAGCCGGTCAGTATCGACGCTGTCCGGTATCTCTTCGTAAATGCCGTTGAGCAGCCGGAAGTTTGCCCACCAGTCATGTATTTCAGGCACCATGGCGCATTGCCATGACGATTTGTCGGATATCTTTTGCAGCAGGACATATTTCCCGTCGTAGCTATGGAACTCTTCGTCCGTCATGTCCGTATATTCGCGGGCGTGCTTGGCGATGGATTTATTGGCGGTTTTCAGCCGTATCGCCACTATATCCCCTTCGTTGAAAATGGTGTCCGTGTATACGTCGGGCTTGATTTTCTTCTTCGGCCCCATCGGCGAGAGAAGCATTGCGCGGAAATCCGCAAGCGCTTTCTTCCGCTGGTTCAGTATCTTCTCCCCTGACTCCGCCCATATCTCAAGGCCGAAATCGCTGTCGATCAGCTGTATCGCCCGATCTCTTATCTCGTCCGTGAGAATGCCCTTTTTCCACATATAGTCCGCGAGGGAATAGACATAGTTGCACCATTCCTCCGGATCTGTCTCGTCGAATCTGGTTCTGATGTATTCGTCTATCTTGTCTGCGGCGCTTTCTCCCCAGCGATAGAAGGCGCATAAGTAATCCATCTTCAGGTCGAGCGCCATATCATTTCCGGTTACGCTGACGCTCCATGCTCCCATATCAGCACTCCTTACGTGTTTTATCGGGCCGATCTGACTTGATTATAATAAAATATGGCTATTATTTCAAGATGGAATTGTGACCTGGAAAACACACGATAACGAAAGGCGGCTGTCTGAAACAGCCGCCCTTCGTCTATTCAGTTTCAGCGCCGCGTCTTTATCTTATCCTGCGGCATTCAAGATAATACCGCTTTTCGTCCGCACTACCAATGGAGAAGCTCTTGCGGACAAATATCCCGTCGCGCTGTATCGTCGCGAAAAAGTCGCCGCGGTCGAAGCTGCCGAACACTATGCTCAGCCTATCCGGCCTGTCCCCAAGCTTCCGGCACTCCTCGGCACCGTGTATGTAGTCCAGCTGCGCCTCCGGATGCCGCGCCAGCCACTCGTCGAGCTTGGGCTGTAATTCCTGAAGCGACGGCGGGTTCGCCGCATCGAAGCCCAGCTCGCGCTGCACCTGCTCCGGATCGACATTGCACAGCAGCCGGTGTATCGGGTGGAAGCTCAGTCCATCGTCATAGATGCTGACCAGCTCCACCAGCGCATAGCGCAGCGGATGCCCCTCGCGCTCGGTCTCCGGAATGCTCTCGCGCTGGGCATACCAGCACTCGCGCGCTGCGGCCAGCGAATGGTTCCCGTCGCCGACGGCGTACAGCGGCGCGTTGCCGCGCTTCTCGTTCAGCGCGCCGAGTGCATCGGCTATCGCCGCGCACACGCGCTCATCCCGAACATGATAGCCCTCGATATGTCCGCCGCCCTGCATCAGGTCGAAATCATACAGCTTCGGCAGGCTGCCAAGCTCGCGCTCCAGCAGCGCCGTCACGGAATTCTCGCGGTCGTCCGTCAGCACGAGCACATGCGGCATTTCCAGCACGGCTTCGCGCCGCAGCGCAATGCGCGCGGGCAGCCGCTCGCGCACGGTGGCCTCGGTCGCGCGCATGAGCGTATCCGCCGTGGGGCTGAAATCATACTGCTCAAGATCGACGGCGGCGAGCAGCCCATGGCGTATGCCCTCCGAAGTCCGGCGGCGCACATAGACGAAGCCCTCGCCTATGCTGCGCAGGCTCCCGTCGGCAAGGTACCGGCGCATATTCGCTGGCACATCCGCGCCCGCATTCTCGCGGCCGAGCCACGCCTCCGGCAGCATCAGATGCAGCGCGGACGGCGCATCGCCGACGATCCGCTCCGTCTCCTCCCAATATTCCGGTTCCGCCGTATGCTGATCGCAGGCGATAACCGCGAAGCGCTCAATGTCTTGCGCGGGGAGCAGGATTTCCGGAACGCGCAGCCCGATCGGCGCGAACAGCTTGTTCAGATCCTTCATTCGCGCAGTCCCCTCTCAAAGTCTCTCATGCACTCGGCGAGCTTCTCCACGCCCGTCATCGGCATGCCGTTATATATCGAGGCGCGGCAGCCTCCGGTGAGCCGGTGTCCCTTGACGTTTATCATCCCGCGCCCCTCGGCCATGCGCACGAAATCCGCGGTCAGCTCAGGCGTGGGCAGTGTAAAGGTGACGTTGGTTATCGAACGGCTGTCCTTCTCGGCGCGCGGGGCAAACATGCTCGACTCGTCCAGCACGGAATACAGCAGCGCGGCTTTCTCTTTATTACGGCGCTCCATCTCCGCGACGCCGCCCTGCGCCTCGACCCAGTTGAACATGAGTCCGGCCATATATATCGCAAAGGCGGGCGGGGTATTGTACATAGAGCCGTTTTTCGCCATCAGATCATAGCGCAGCATGGAGGGGACGACCTCGTCAAGCTCGCCCGTCACAAGCTCCTTGCGGACTATAACGACGGTGAGACCTGCGATGCCCATATTCTTCTGCGCGCCCATATACGCGAGGCCGAAGCGGTTTATATCATATTCGCGCCCCAGTGCAACGGACGACAGGTCGCCCACGAGGGGGACGCTTCCCGTTTCGGGCAGCTCGCTCCACATCGTGCCGTAGATAGTGTTGTTGACGGTTATGTGCAGAAACCGCGCGTCCTGCGGCACATCCGCGGCGTTTATGCGCGGGATGGCCGTAAAGCCGTTTTCCTTGCCGTTCGCAAGACACACAGCATCGCACCAGCGCGCGCCCTCGTCAAGCGCTTTGCCCGCGAACTGCCCCGTGACGACATATGCCGCCTTTTCCCCGCGCTTTGCGAGGTTCATCGGTATCATCGAGAACTGGAGCGACGCGCCGCCCTGCAGAAAGAGCACATGGTAATCGTCGCTTATGTTCATGATGCGGCGCAGAGAAGCCTCCGCGTCCGCGATTATCGGCGCGAAATATTTGGAACGGTGGCTCATCTCCATGACGCTGCTGCCGCAGCCCTTATAATCTACCAGATCGCGCTGAGCCTCCTCAAGCACCTCAAGCGGCAGCATCGACGGCCCCGCGGAAAAATTCAAAACACGGTTCACAATATCCCTCCTGTTGGCAGTTTCCCGTAACGTAAATTATAAAATCAACGGCAGGAAAATTCATCTTCCTGCCGTGAATTCTTCTTCATTCAATTATACGGTGCCCTGCCGGACTTGTCAACACTTTGCCGCGCTGCTTTATTATAGTTCGTCCTCCGGACGGCGGAGCGATGCGAAGAATGCATCCCGCGCGGACTGCTTGTAGCCGCGGCTTATCGGCAGGCTCGCCCCGTCCTTGAGCAGGAATTCGTCGCTCTTCATGGCGGAGACCCACTGCGGATTGACCCATATGCTCTGATGACATCGGATAAACCGCTCCTCATGCCCGCTCAGCAGCTCCGCCGGAGCATGCGCGCTCCACAGCTCCGAACCCGCGGCGACGACATGCGTCTTGCGGCCCAGCCGCTCCACGTATTTGACGTCCTTCACCGGTATCAGCTCCGTGCCGCCGCGAACCTTGACCGGCAGCATCGCGCCGCTGCCGCGATCCGCGTCGATCGCCGACACGGCCTTCTCCAGTGCGCTTCCGATGCGCTCGTCGATCTGGCTTTTCAGGATGAAATAGACGTGCTCCGTGCTATAGACTTCGGTCGCAAATGCGAGGTACGACGTGACAAAAATTATGCGGCAGGACGGAGTGAGTGCATTGAGCCTCTTTGCGAGACTGATCCCGTCCATCTCGCCCATCTGAATATCCAGCACCGCGATGTCCGGCGCGTAGCCGGAAACCACCGCCTGGAGCAGCGCTTCGGAGCTGTCAAAGCAGCTGATATCCGCGCTGCGCGCGGCGAGCGCGCTGTCTATCAGCTCCGCCGTGTGCCGGAGGTGTATGCGTTCATCGTCACATATCGCTATGCGAAGCATCGCAGTTGTCCTCCTTCAGAGTGAGCGTGGCGTGGAAAACGCCGTTCTCCTCGCAGCAGGTATACTGCCCCTCGTAGGTTTCCGCGATCTCGGTCAGAATATGCGAGCCGACTCCACGCGGCAGCTCCGGAATCCGGCGCGGCTTGGACGCGTTCGGCAGGGTCGGATTCGTGACCTCTATGATGAGATAGCCCTTCGAGGAATAGGCGTTCAGCTTTATCCACGGCTTTTCGCATTTGAGAGCGGCCTCGGCCGCGTTATCCAGCAGATTCCCGAGTGCGCTCACCATATATATGTTGCTCACCTTGGGTATGCGCGGCACGTTTACATTCATATTGACATCCACGCCCTGTGCCTCCAGCTCCTTCGAGCGGGAATACAGGAACGCGTCCGTGATCGGGTTGCGGCACTGGCCGAGCATTGGCTGGAATTCGGTCTTTTCGTTAAGCTCCTTGGCGTAGGCCGCCGCCTCCTCGGTGCGGCCATCCTTCAGGAGAAGATTTATCGTGTACATATGGTTTGCGATATCGTGCCGCATGCGGCGGATATCCTCATACTGATCCGTCAGAGCGGCGTAGTGCGCCTTCTGCGCGTCAATCTGCTTTTTCAGCAGCTCGTTTTCGGCCGCGAGTCTGGAACGCCGCGCGATGCTGACCATGCTCATATACAGCACCGCGTCGGAGACCATGCATATAAGCTCGGCGATCACCATGAAAATGAGCTTGCTCAGTGAGAAATCCTCCAGCGCCAGCTCGGAAAACCAGCCGCAGAGCAGGACGTACTGGCTTATCGGGAACAGGCTGAAGCCCAGCCAGTGCCGCAGCGTGAGGTACTTCTCATTTTTAAGATCGAAGCGCTTGAGAAACAGCGTACCCACCGCGAGCAGAAGCGCAGTGCTCGCGTCATAGACCGCGTAAATGCCGCACTGCAGCTCGGTGGTCTGCGCGGAGACGCCTGCGGCTATGACCTCAGGCGGCAGCAGCACCGCCACCCACAGTTCTACGAACATCGTCGTGACCGTGCACAGCGCGAAAACGACCAGCTTCTTTCGTATTTTGTCGCTGTACAGCACCAGCGGCGCCGCCCATGTTATCAGCCCGATCATGGCGCGCCATACGGAGAGGTACGGCAGGATATACGGGAAAAATATCATGCCGAGTATGATGAGCTGGAGCAGCAGGAAGGTCTTGAGCCTGCTGTATCGCCGCGTGAGCAGGATGTTCATCGCGATGCCCCAGAAGTTAAACTGTATGTAGTTCGAGATGATAGTCGGTAAAGAGATCATGTTATGTCATACCTCATATATTTACATGCTATTTTGACATAAAAATCTGCGTATTTGACATATGGTGTGTCACACGGAGAAAAATCTGGTATAATATGCTTGTATTTGAGGCGGAGCACAGGAAATATAACGCGAGCTGTAAAAACTAGTCTATTATACGCGCATTACGGCGATTTGTAAATATATTCATATACATTGTATGGAATTGGGTGCTGTATTCAGGGCATGAGTCCGGGGCTTATACTTCTACAACCTCACAAACTCACAAACTCTCTTACTCCTTATGAGCACCGAAGCTGTGCCCTGAATAGAGCATCCAATAACAAACCGTCCCTCAAACGAGGGACGGTTTGTTATTGCTTTTATTAATTATTGCTTTTTATTTTCCCCCGTCCGGCGGAACGGATAATACATCACTGCCCAAACGGCGGCGAGGATCGGCAGATAGCCCAGCACGAAGCCGGGACTCCCCAGAAATGCAAACCATTCCAGCGGCGAGCCGGGCGACGGCCAGTTGAGAAACATGTAATTCGTCCCCGTGATGCGGTCAAAAATATACACCGGCAGCGCGAGCTCCAGCATCAGGCCAAGGCACTGCGGGCATTTCTTCACGTCGGGGACGATGTCCCGCGCCGCGACCTGCATCACGACGTAGGTCACGATCAGCCCGTGTATCACGAATGACGACGCGCTCATGAAATGCAGCGCCGGATAATATCCCCAGTCGGGAAAGATCAGCGCGAAAACTGCGCCGGGCATACAGAACGCGTACAGGAACTGCCCCGTCAGCGCACCGCCGCGCCATGCGTGGAGCGCGCAGATGTACACCGCCATCGCGCAAAGATGCAGCGGCAGGCGGCCGAGGCTATATTCCCCCGCCGCGAACAGCAGCGCCGCGCGCAGAAGCTCTATCCCAAGCGCGCCCCATGCCGCCGCGCGGCGGATGACCCGCCGTGAATTTTCATCCGCATTTTTATACGCCAGACACACGCCGCTCCCCGCCGCGACGAGCGCCGCAAGCCATGTGAAATGCGCCGCACTGAACATTCCGAATCCCCCCGCGGCGCCGTTTTTTATCGTAAAATCAAAGAGTTTGGCCATTTAAACATCCTCTTGATTGTATTATATGTATATAATATCACTTTATTGCAGTTAATTAAACGGGAAAAATCACGAAAATGAATATTCCCTGTTGACAAAACGGATTCAGCGGCTATAATAAGCTCAACTGAACAAAGTATGATAGAGGTGCGGTTATCAAGAGTAGCTCCGGAAAAACGCAGGGAAGCGTGGAGCGAAAGGGGTCGCCGCCGAAGGGTATCCGGTTCCCGAACGGATATGCCTGGGTCGTCGGATAATATCCGCCGGACTGTCGCGTAAGCGGAGAGCTGTCAGGACTATGTACCGACTATGATATTTAGGTCATGAACAGTATCTGCTCTGTTCATGATTTTTTATTTTGGAGGTACATATTATGTACGGAACCTTCTGGGCGCTTCTGCCGCCGATCCTCGCAATCGTCCTCGCACTCATCACCAAGGAAGCATACTCCTCGCTGTTCATCGGCGTCCTCATCGGCGCGATGTTCTGCGCTGGCTTCTCCCCCGTCGGCACGCTCGACACCGCACTGAACGACGGCTTCATCGCCGCCATCGCGGGAAACGCGGGCATCTTCCTCTTCCTCGTCCTGCTCGGCATAATCGTGGCGCTGGTCAATATGTCCGGCGGCTCGGCGGCGTTCGGCCGCTGGGCAGAGACCCACATCAAGACCCGCGTCGGCGCAATACTCGCGACCTTCGTCCTCGGCGTTTTGATCTTCATTGACGACTATTTCAACTGCCTGACCGTCGGCTCGGTCATGCGGCCGGTGACTGATGGACACCGCGTCTCCCGCGCCAAGCTCGCATATCTCATCGACGCGACCGCCGCGCCCGTCTGCATGATAGCCCCGATCTCCTCCTGGGCAGCCGCCGTCTCCGGCGTCGCGGCAGACCTCAACGCGGGCTACAGCGGCATCGAGCTGTTCATCAAGGCGATACCCTATAACTTCTACTCCCTGCTGACTCTCGTGTTCATCGTGGCCTTGGCCTGCATGAAGTTCGACTACGGCCCCATGCGCATCCACGAGATGAGCGCCCAGCTCAACGGCAATCTCGGCGGCCTTGCCGGCAGCGAGGATGAAGCCGCAAACCCCAAGGGCCGCGTTATCGACCTCGTGCTCCCCGTGCTCGTCCTGATAATCACCTGCACCATAGGCATGCTCTATGTAGGCGGCTTCTTCGGCGCAGATCCCTCCGGCAGCACCGAATTTGCGGGCGACTTCATCGGCGCCTTCGGCAACACAAACGCCTTTGTCGGCCTTCCCTGGGGTGGCATAATCTCCCTCGTTCTCATCGTTATCTACCTTGTCGCGCGCGGTGTCATCAGCTTCAAGGACGCGATGTCCTGCGTCCCCAAGGGCTTCATCGCCATGGTTCCCCCGATCATCATTCTGACCCTCGCCGTCTCCCTCAAGACCATGACCAGCAATCTCGGCGCGGCGGAATTCGTCCGTGACCTCATGTACGGCGCTTCCAGCGGACTTTACAGCCTGCTGCCCGCGGTCATCTTCGTCGTGGCCTGCATCCTCGCCTTCGCATCCGGCACCTCCTGGGGCACCTTCGGCATCCTCATCCCCATCACGACCGCGATTTTTCCCACCTCCAGCGAGTTGCTGATAATCGGCATCTCCGCCTGCTGCGCGGGCGCTGTCTGCGGCGACCACTGCTCCCCCATCTCGGACACGACCATCATGGCCTCTGCCGGTGCGCAGGTCGATCACCTCACGCATGTCTCCACTCAGCTTCCCTACGTCATCACCGTCGCGGCAGTCAGCTTCGTGACCTACGTCGTCGCCGGTTTTGTCCAGAACGCTCTCATCTGCATCGCCGTCGGCGCGGTGCTCACGATAGCGACGCTGTTCGTCATCCGCAGTGTCGAGAGCAAGAAGGCCGCATAAGGGCTGAGTCCTACATTATAATATAGTATAAAAAGCGCGTGATTTTAAAAATCACGCGCTTTTTGCGTCCTGTACCCTCAGTGGTACAAGATGCGGTTACTGTATCTCAATATTGTGTACGCCATAGTCCAGAATGATATTTATAATCTCGTTGCGGGAGTAATTACTCTCTCCCGCTATCCTGTCCAGCTCCTTCAGAATATCCTCTTTTATGCGCACCGTGATTATCTTGTTTCCGTCCTCGCCGCGTTTTTTAATGACCAAAGGCTCCTTACCCATAAAAACACCTCGCAATCTATGTAAATTATAGGTTGACAAACGCTTGCGTAATATACTACAATATGATTGCTTATTTGATATTATTTTATAATACAGAGAAGGTGTAAATATGGCAGATTCAATGGGAACCAAAGAAGCATCGGAAAGATGGGGCGTAAGTCAGTCTCTTATCAGTAAATGGTGTCGGGAGGATTTAATTCCGGGGGCAACGCATGACGCCAAAGGCAGCCCTTGGCACATTCCAAAGGACGCAAAATGCCCTAGGCCGAGCAGGAAAAAACGCAGGAAGGATGGAGTGCAGAAATGAAATATGAAAATCTTCCAAATTCACTCGAAGAACTCAACCGTATGAAAGCTGCGCTGCCGGAGCAGATCAAGCAGGCGCGCGCTGATTTGGAGAAGTCAGTTGAATCCTTCAAAGCAAATATAACTATGCCAAAGGATCCGGATAAGGTATCTGTCGGTGGAATAGCCTTCGGCATCGTTGCCATAATTATAGCAATAACTTGTATTCTCTTAAGAGCTCCCTTAAGCGATCTCTTAGACGCCGGCAGCTTTATGCCCATAGTTCTTGGCGGTATGATAGGCTTTTCCGGAGTTCTTAGTATTAAATTGGCAACTTCCCCCGCAACTGAGGAGGACAAAACCGATTACTATCTGGCTTGTATCGATTTTGAAGCCTACAAAGAGAAGAAAGCAAAAGAATTTGCTGAGAGAAGAGGGAGTGCGTTGTACGAGCGCGAACTCAGGCTTGGACATGAACGCCAACTCATAGACCGGAAAATACGCGAGGTGCAAGCCGAGATGGACTACCGCGCAAAGCACAAGCCAAAATGCCCCACCTGCGGTTCGGAGAGAGTTGCGCCAATAGGTGAAGCGGAAAGATGGATGGATTCCACCGGTTTGGGTACTGTGGTCGGCGGCGGACTCAACAGTCCATCTCTCGGCAAGTCCTACCGCTGCTTCAACTGCGGTTACCGCTGGTAACGCCGGTACGGATATAACTTTTACACAAAAAACAGGCAGGAAAATCTGAAATTTCCTGCCTGTTTATTATTGAAAAAAGCCCGCGGATGCTGTATAATATCGCAGTTTGGAGATGAGATATATGAAAGCATTATTATCCCTTGCCATCGCAATGTTTGCCGGGCTTATGATGACCCGACTTCTCAAGAAAACACATCTGCCCGACGTGACGGCTTACCTCATTGCGGGCGTTCTGATCGGCCCCTGCTTCATCGGTGCGCTGGGCATCCCCGGCATCGGCTTTGAAAGCTACGAGGAGCTGGAGGGCGTCGGGCTTATATCCGACGTCGCGCTCGGCTTCATCGCCTTCTCTATAGGCAACGAGTTCCGCCTGTCGCAGCTCAAGGAGACTGGCAAGCAGGCGCTTGTCGTCGGCATTCTTCAGGCCGTGACCGCGACGGTGCTGGTCGATATCGCGCTTGTGATATTCCACTTTATCCGCCCCGACGTACTGACCGTCCCCGCCGCGATAACCCTCGGCGCCATCGCCGCCGCGACTGCTCCGGCCGCGACGCTCATGGTCGTGCGCCAGTACAAGGCCAAGGGGCCGCTCACTGACCTCCTGCTGCCGATAGTCGCGCTGGACGACGCGGTCGGCCTCGTGCTGTTCGCAGTGTCCTTCGGCATCGCCAAGGCGCTGAGCAGCGGCGTTGTCGACCTCTACACCATCGTCGCAAACCCGATAATCGAGATTACCGCCTCCCTGCTCCTCGGCGCAGTCGCGGGCTGGGTTATGACCCAGATCGAAAAGCTCTTTAACTCCAACACAAACCGCCTTGCCATAACCATAAGCTTCGTGTTCCTGACGGTCGCGCTGTCGATGATAAGCGTGAAGATCGGCCCCGTGACGCTGGGCTTCTCGTCGCTGCTGGTGTGCATGATGCTCGGCAGCGTGTTCTGCAACCTCTGCCCGCTCTCCGAAGAGATCATGGAGAACTCCGACCGCTGGACAGGCCCTCTCATGGTGCTGTTCTTCGTCATCTCCGGCGCAGAGCTGGAGCTGGGCGTATTCAAGGAGCTTGCCTCGGTGCTCGTCGGCATAATCTATATGCTTGCCCGCTCTGCCGGTAAGTATATCGGCGCGCGCGAATCCGCAAAGCTCATGCGCTGCAATAAGAACATCGTCGAATACCTCGGCATCACGCTGCTGCCGCAGGCCGGCGTCGCGCTGGGCATGTGTGTCACGGCGTCCACCCTGCCTGAGGACGGCGCGCTGATACGCAACATCGTTCTCTTCGCGGTGCTGATATACGAGCTTGTCGGCCCGATGATGACCAAATGGGCGCTCCAGAAGGCGGGCGACATCAAGCCTATGGGCGATGATGTCAGAAATCGCCGCGAACGTAAATTGGAACAGGCAAAAAATGTGCAGCATTGACAAAAAATGCGCCGAATGTGTTTTTCCACTTGAAAATCCTTGAAGCTTGATATAAAATAGCCCTCGGTGCCGGGAGGCGGGTCAGCCGCTTCTCGGCACTATATTTTGTGGTCAATTCGGTTACACGCCGGTTAAAGTTTCAATATCTTGTGATTTACTCTTGACAAGAGCAGCATATGACTGTATTATACTGCATGGACTTAGGAATCGGGCGAAGGGAGGCCGCGTTATGCTAATATCCGGACTGCAAAAGCTCACGCTGCTGGATTACCCCGGCAAGGTCGCGTGTACCGTGTTCACGCCGGGCTGCAATCTCCGCTGCCCCTTCTGCCACAACGCCCCTCTCGTGCTGCCGGAGCTTGTCGGGCAGGATACGGACGAGGAGCAGGTGCTGAGCTTTCTGAGAAAGCGTCAGGGCGTGCTGGACGGCGTTGCGATAACCGGCGGCGAGCCGCTGCTGCACAAGGATCTTCCGTCGTTTCTCGAAAAGGTCCGCGCGCTGGGCTTTATGATAAAGCTCGACACGAACGGCACCTTCCCTGAGCGGCTGATGGACGTCGTCAGCGCAGGACTTGTCGACCGAGTGGCGATGGACATAAAAAATTCGCCGGAGCTTTACGCAAAGACCGTCGGGCTTGATACGCTCGACCTCGGCGCAATAGAACGCTCAAAGGACTTCCTGCTGGGCGGGACTGTGGACTACGAATTCCGCACGACCGTCGTCCGCGGGCTGCACACGCGCGAGAGCATCGTGGGCACGGCGAAGTGGATAGCAGGCGCAAAGGAATATTATCTCCAGCAATTCAAGGACTCCGGCCATATTATTGCGATAGACGGCCTGAGTGCGTATGACGAGAAGGAAATGCACTCTCTTGCCGATGCCGCGGCGCAGTATGTGCCGTCGGTGCAGGTGCGGGGAGTTTAAGATACAAAGTATAGGAGGATAAGATATGTATCAGGTAATCAAGCGTGACGGAAAGATAGTTGATTTTGACATCAATAAAATAGCCGCCGCCATCAAAAAGGCGTTCGATGCCACCGGCACCGAATATAACGACAGCATTATTGATTTTCTGGCGCTGAAGGTCTCTGCGGACTTTCTGCCCAAGATAAAGGACGGCCTCATCGCCGTTGAGGACGTACAGGACAGCGTTGAGGCTGTGCTCTCCCGCGGCGGCTACGAGGCAGTCGCCAAGTCCTACATACTCTACCGCAAGCAGCGCGAGAAGTTGCGCAACATGAAGTCCACCTACCTTGACTACAAGGACACCGTGGACAAGTACCTCGGCGCTCTCGACTGGCGTGTCAAGGAGAACTCCACCGTCACCTACTCCGTCGGCGGACTTATCCTCTCCAACTCCGGCGCCATCACCGCCAACTACTGGCTCAGCGAGGTCTACGATCAGGAGATCGCCGACGCACACCGCAACTGCGACATTCACCTGCACGACCTGAGCATGCTCACCGGCTACTGCGCCGGCTGGAGCCTCAAGCAGCTGATCCAGCAGGGTCTCGGCATCCCCGGCAAGATCAACTCCTCCCCCGCGAGCCACCTCTCCACCCTCTGCAACCAGATGGTAAACTTCCTCGGCATCATGCAGAACGAGTGGGCTGGCGCCCAGGCTTTCTCCTCGTTTGACACCTATCTCGCCCCCTTCGTCCGCGTCGATAACCTGACCCAGAAGGAGGTCAAGCAGTGCATTCAGTCCTTCATCTTCGGCGTGAACACCCCGTCCCGCTGGGGCACTCAGGCTCCGTTCTCCAACATCACCCTCGACTGGACCGTCCCCGCTGACCTCAAGGATCAGCCCGCGATAGTCGGCGGCAAGGAAATGGACTTCACCTACGGCGACTGCAAGAAAGAGATGGACATGGTCAACAAGGCCTTCATCGAGATAATGATCGAGGGCGACGCGAACGGCCGCGGCTTCCAGTACCCGATCCCGACCTACTCCATCACCCGCGACTTCGACTGGTCGCCCACCGAAAACAACAAGCTGCTCTTCGAGATGACCGCGAAGTATGGTACTCCCTACTTCTCCAACTACATCAACTCCGACATGGAGCCGAGCGATGTGCGCTCGATGTGCTGCCGTCTCCGTCTCGACCTGCGTGAGCTGCGCAAGAAGTCCGGCGGCTACTTCGGCTCCGGCGAGAGCACCGGTTCCGTCGGCGTCGTGACCATCAACATGCCGCGTCTGGCATATCTCTCGAAGGACGAGAAGGACTTCTACGCCCGTCTCGACAAGATGATGGATCTCTCCGCCCGCTCCCTCAAGATCAAACGCACCGTCATCACCAAGCTCCTTGACGCAGGCCTTTACCCATACACCAAGTACTACCTCGGCACCTTTGATAACCACTTCTCCACTATCGGCCTTGTCGGCATGAACGAAGCCGGTCTCAACGCCAAGTGGATCCGCAAGGATATGACCCATCCCGAGTGTCAGGAGTTCACCAAGCAGGTTCTCGACCATATGCGTGAGCGCCTGAGCGATTATCAGGAACAGTACGGCGACCTGTATAACCTCGAAGCTACCCCCGCCGAGTCCACCTCCTACCGTCTCGCCAAGCACGACGTCGAGCTTTACCCCGACATCATCACCGCGGCCGAGCCGGGCGGAACCCCGTACTACACCAACAGCTCTCACCTGCCTGTCGGCTACACGGACGATATTTTCGCCGCGCTCGACATTCAGGACGATCTCCAGACCCGCTACACCTCCGGCACCGTGTTCCACGCCTTCCTCGGCGAGAAGCTGCCGAGCTGGGAGGCCGCAGCAAATCTTGTCCGCAAGATCGCTGAGAACTACAAGCTCCCGTACTACACCCTCTCCCCGACCTATTCCGTCTGCAAGAATCACGGCTATCTGAGCGGCGAGCAGTTCAAGTGCCCCCACTGCGGTGAGGACGCCGAGGTCTACAGCCGCATCACCGGCTACTACCGCCCCGTCCAGAACTGGAACGCAGGCAAAACGCAGGAGTACAAGGAGCGCCGCGAGTACAACATCGGCACCTCCAAGCTCACCCACAACGGCCCCATCGAACATGACGCGCCGAAGGCCGAGGAGCATCATGATGAGTCCCACGGCGGCGCGAGAGCGATCCTTTTCGCCACTCCCACCTGCCCCAACTGCCGCATCGCCTGCTCGTATCTCGATAAGGCCGGCTTCAAGTATGAGAAGCTGATGGCCGATGAGAACGCAGAGCTGGCGCTGAGCTACGGAGTCAAGCAGGCGCCGACCCTCGTCGTCACCAACGGCACCGACTTTGAGAAGTACGCCGGTGCTCCCGCGATAAAGCAGTTCCTCGCACAGTGACCTGATCTAAAACAGAATACGCCCCGGTTCGCCGGGGCGTATTCATTGCATACAGGAGTTATAGCTATGTACGATATAATTATAGTTGGCGGCGGCCCTGCGGGGCTTACCGCGGCAACATACGCCTGCCGCGCCGGAAAAACGGTGCTGGTGATAGAGAAGGCCGCGTTCGGCGGGCAGATCACGTGGTCGCCGAAAGTTGAAAATTTCCCGACCGTCGTCTCCATAAGCGGCACCGAGCTTGGCGACAGGCTTCTTGAGCAGGCCATGGAGCAGGGCGCGGAGGTCGAGCTGGAGGAGGTCGTATCCGTCGAGGATCGCGGCAGCAGCAAGCTCGTGCGCTGCGAGTCCGGCGCGGAGTTTGAGGCGAAGGCTCTCATCATCGCAACCGGCGCGAAGCCCAGAATGCTCGGGCTCGAGCATGAGGAGGAGCTGGTCGGGAACGGCGTCGGCTTCTGCGCGGTGTGCGACGGCGCATTCTACAAGGGGCGCGACGTGGCGGTCAACGGCGGCGGCAACAGCGCGCTTCAGGACGCTATGCTCCTGAGCGAGACCTGCCGCAAGGTCTATCTTATCCACCGCCGCGGCAGCTTCCGCGGCGAAGAAAAGCTCGTAAAGGCGCTCGAAGCCAAGGATAACGTCGAGTTCATCCTCGACTCCACGGTCGAAGAGCTGCTTGGCGATACGGAGCTGCGCGGCATCGCCGTGCGCCATCCCGGCGGGCGGCGCGAGATAAGCCTTGACGGGCTGTTCGTCGCCGTCGGGCATGAGCCGGATAACGCCATTTTCTCCGACTTCATGGAGCTTGACGCCGCGGGCTACGCCGCCTCCGGCGAGGATTGCCGCACCAGGACGCCCGGCGTGTTTGTCGCGGGTGACTGCCGCCGCAAATCCGTGCGCCAGCTCACCACCGCCTGCGCCGACGGTTCCGTCGCCGCCCTCGCCGCGTGCAGCTATATCGACGCTATATAGTATCAGTTGACAAGGGCAAACACGGTTTTGCACCTGACAGGGATGGATTTTCGGGTTATTTTTGTTCTTTGAGACGCAGACGGGCTGCCGCCCTTCTGTAATTCAAATCAAAGCCCAACGAAGTGGGTTTGATTTGAGGAGGAAGAAGGAGATTGCAGAGTGCAGCTTTTGTCGCGAGGCGGAAGCGGAACGGTGCAAGCTTCTTCTGACGAGACGGAAAGACGCACTGTCAGGCGTGTCTTCCCTTGTTAACTGATACTAATTTGAATCACAAGTCCGTCCGGAGCAGTTCCGGACGGACTTGTTTATTTTCACAAAGCGGCTTCCGGCACGGCGGCGTATCTTGTACAAAGCTCCGAACAGCAAAAAAGCTCTTGCTTTTTCAACACGCTTACCGTATAATCCAAGCGATAAGAGATTTTTAAGCCACGGTGCAGAGACGCCGGCAAAATCGCTCATATGGTACAGGCGTGTTGCGCGCCTGCATATTTGTGTGTCTTGCCGGTTCTGCCAGCAAGATTTTTTGTTGCCCGGAGGGATCGTAGATGAAGCTCAAAGCTCAGATAATGGACGAGGCCGCGCTCAACCGCGCGCTCATGCGCATTGCTCACGAGATAACTGAAAAGAACAAGGGCGTTGACAATGTGGTTCTGGTCGGCATCCGCCGCCGTGGGGAGCCTATCGCCCAGATCATCCGCCGCAATATTGAGAAAATCGAGGGCGTTGACCCCAGCTGCGGCAGCATCGACATTGGCTTTTACCGCGACGATCTGAGCACCCTGGCCGACACGCCGCTTGTGCGACGCACGGAGCTTCCGTTCGACGTGACAGACAGGGACGTTGTGCTCGTGGACGACGTGCTGTACACCGGCCGCACCGCGCGCGCCGCGATCGAGGCTGTTTTCAGCTGCGGCAGGCCGAAAACGATACAGTTTGCCGTACTGGTGGATCGCGGGCACCGCGAACTGCCGATACGCGCCGATTACGTCGGCAAGAACATCCCCACCTCCAGAAGCGAGCTTGTTGAGGTTCGCCTTCCGGAATACGACGGCGAGACCGGCGTGTTCCTGATGAATATTGCGGATTAATTTAATACGGTATATTGCGGCAAACGCCGCTTTATATAGATGGTTCAATTAAAAAATCTACTGAGAGAGGTAAATTGAATGAACAAGAAAACCACCATCGACGGCCCCATTTACGACGCACGCCAGCTCGGCACCCCCAAGATGCTGTTGCTCGGCCTCCAGCACATGTTCGCCATGTTCGGCGCCACCGTGCTTGTTCCGGCTCTGACCGGACTTAACGTCGCTACCGCGCTTCTTTTCGCCGGTATCGGCACCCTGCTCTTCCACCTGCTCACCGGCGGCAAGGTTCCGGCCTTCCTCGGCAGTTCCTTCGCTTTCATCGGCGGCTACAACGCCATCCGCACCATCGGCGCGGCAGCTGACGGCAGCCCGATTTATGACAACGCGCTCCTGCCCTATGCATGCTTCGGCGTTCTTATCGCAGGTCTGATGTATGTTATTCTCTCCGTCCTCTTCAAGACCTTCGGCGTCAAGAAAGTCATGCGCTTCTTCCCGCCCATCGTCACCGGCCCCATCATCATCGCCATCGGCCTGACCCTCTCCTCCTCCGCTATCAATAACTGCAAGGCCAACTGGCTCGTCGCCATCGTTGCCATCGCGATCGTCATCGGCTTCAATATGTGGGGCAAGGGCATGACCAAGATCATCCCCATCCTCCTCGGCGTCCTCGGCTCCTACATCTTCGCACTCATCGTTGACCCCGCAGAGCGCGCTGCCGTCTCCGAAGCAGTCTCCAACGCAGCATGGATCGGCCTTCCCGTTCACTGGAACCGCACCGTGTTCGGTCTCTTCGCTGGCGAGGTTGACTCCTCTCTGCTCTGGTCCGCGGTCTTCACCATAGTCCCCCTGTCCCTCGCCACCATGGTCGAGCACATCGGCGACATCTGCGCAATATCCTCCACCGTCGGCAAGAACTTCATGTCTGACCCCGGCTTCCACCGCACCCTCCTCGGCGACGGTCTGGCAACCTCCCTGGCAGCACTCTTCGGCGGCCCCGCGAACACCACCTACGGTGAAAACACCGGCGTCCTCGCGCTGTCCAAGGTCTACGACCCCCGCGTCATCCGCATCGCAGCCTGCATCGCGATCCTCGTCTCCTTCTGCCCGAAGTTTGCTGCTCTCGTCTCCGCAATGCCCACCGCGACCATCGGCGGCGTGTCCCTCATCCTCTACGGTATGATCTCCGCAGTCGGTGTGCGCAACGTTGTTGAGAACAAGGTCGACTTCACCAACACCAGAAACGTCATCGTCGCCGCGCTCATACTCGTTCTTGCGATCGGCATCAGCTACTCCGGCAGCATCCAGATTGGCATCGTGAGCCTCTCCGGCCTCGCTGTCGCCTCCATCGTCGGCATCGGCCTCAACGCGATCCTCCCCGGCAAAGACTACGTCTTCGAGCAGGAAGACGAAGGTTCCACCTCCGTTGACCTCTCCGGCGCCGTAAACATGGAGAACAAGTAATAATAGATACACGGAGCGAATTGTCAAACTAAGTGCAACAGGAAGAGAGTTCAAAGACCCACAAATCCTGAGCAGAACGGAAATTAAGAACCTTACGAGGCCTGGCGTTAATAAGCGCCAGGTTTCGTTTTAGCGTGGCTGGAGCAACACGGGAGAGGTTTCTGCCCTTCGGGTATAACTCTCGAAGCAAACCGTTTGAGTTTTCATTCGTACCCATCTGCCACGCGCAGTACGGATCTGTAAAGTACACTTCGCAGCCCAGCCGTTTCTCAATATTTCGCCAATTTGCAAACTCCGTCCCTCTGTCGCAGGTTATCGTCTTTACCAACTGCGGAGGAAATTGTGAGAGCACGGAAACAATGGCATTCTCCAAGGTCTCGGCTCTTCGGTCGGGCATTTTGACCGCTATATAAAACCGTGTCTTGCGCTCTGCCAAGACTGCAAAGCAAGCCTTGCTTTTTCCCTGACCGCTTACTACCGTGTCCGCTTCCCAGTGTCCGGCTTCTTTACGGCTATATACGGATCTCCTTTTGGTTTTTTGTTTTTGTGGTAATTACATTCTACCAGAGATTCGTATGAACTTCTTTTCTTTTTTTACTGTTGCACTTGATAGTATAATTCACCCAAAAATAAAACCTGAACTCTAAGTTCAGGTTTTATTATATGACACACCGGATGGTGCTGTCCGTCATTTATCTTGCTCCATTATGAGAAAAGATTATGCGCACTGTGAGCAGCATGCATTTCAGGTCGAGCCAAAGCGAGCGCTTCTTTATGTACTCGATATCGTACACTACCTTCTCCTCCGGCCGCAGATCGTAGCCGCCGGAGACCTGCGCCAGCCCTGTGAGTCCCGGCTTGACCTTCAGACGCTCGCTGAAGCCGTGTATGTAGGTCTCGAACTTTTCGTAGAAGCATTCGCGCTCCGGTCGCGGGCCGACAAGGCTCATCTTACCGGTCAGTATCTGCGCGAACTGAGGCAGCTCGTCCATTCTGGTACGCCGCAGGAACTTGCCGAACGGGGTTATCCGCTCGTCGTTCTCGCCGTCAGACCACTGCGCGCCGTTACTCTCAGCGTCGGCGTACATCGAACGGAACTTTATTATCTCAAAGCTCACGCCGTCCTTGCCGAGCCGCTCCTGCTTATACAGGACGCTTCCTGGCGAGGTCAGCTTTACAATGACCGCTATGATAAGCATCGGGATAAGCAGCACGATAAGTGCGAAAAGCGAAAGCACTATATCAAAAAAGCGCTTAAAAAAGGAGTATACCGGCTTAGCGTCAAGCTCGCCCAGCTCCTCCACATAGTATTCTCCTGTTACCTCATAAGGAAGAATCACCGCGGCAGGAGTATAACTCTCTACCGTAGTCTCCTCAATCACGTCGATGTGAATCAACTCCCTTCAACCTGTCGCTTCTTACCGGAAACATGCTGCAATAGAACCGTCAGGCCGCAGTCCAACGAATATCTTATGTTCTTTAAGATTTTACACCAACTGCCACAACTTGTCAGTCAAATGAGACATTTTTGACAAAAGATCGGTCGTTTCATCATGTGCCATCTGTATATTGTGGGCAGAATGCACCGGCATGCCAAAATATGGCGTGCCGCGTTCCACCCGCGCCGCCCCTTAAGAAACATAATTCACACCTGTCCGCGCCGCCCATGGTAGACATTTTTCGCCTTTTGCTGTATAATGTGATCACTCCTAATGAAAGGACTGAATCAATAATGAAAAAAGGCAAATTTGCCGCGGTTTTGTTCATAGTATTTTTCCTTCTGGCCGTTGCGCTCATCTGCTTCTGGCTGACAAGCAAGGATACTGCGGCCGAACCTCCGGCTGCCGACGTATCAGGTTCGATGGAGCCGCAGATAGTCGTCGGCACGCCGAACGCAGGCGGTACGACCGGCAACGGCAGCAGCTCCGGCAGCACCACCCCAATGACATCAACATACTCCCGCAGCACCGGGGCGGCGGCCGGACCGCACAGCAGCCTTTCCAGCTCGGCCTTCACCCGCTCCGGAGAAAGATTTTTCAGCCGGGGGGCATTCCCGCGCAGGGCGGCAGCCGTTCCCGGCTCGATCTCAAACCCCAGTGCGGCGGCAAACCGCAGTCCCCGCAGAATGCGCAATCCATCCTCGGTTCCCCCACCGCCCGAATGAGCCGGTTTTCTAGGTCAGCCTGCCCACCAAAGGGATCGATGACCTCGCCGGTTTCGGCATTCCAAGCCATGGCCCCTATGGTAAAATCCCGCCGGGCCAGGTCCTCCTCCAGCCCCACCCCAAAGGTGACGGCATCGGGGTGGCGGCCATCGGTATAGCTCCCCTCCCCCCGGAAGGTCGTCAGCTCCACCGGGGTTTCCCCGGCCAGCACCGTTATGGTCCCGTGCCGCACCCCGGTTTCTATTACCCGGCAGCCGCTCAGCAGGGCCTCCGCCTGCTCCGGCCGGGCCGCGGTGGTCACATCCCAGTCATGGGGCTGCTTTCCCAGCAGCAGGTCCCGCACAGCGCCCCCCACTGGGTAGGCCGCAAAGCCGCCCCGGCGCAGGGTCTCCAGCAGCTCCTTTACCGCCGGCGGGATCTTCTCCGGCTCTATATACGCGCGCACGCTCATCGGGATGCCCCCTTTCCTGGTTCTATTATAGCAAAAACCCCTCGCCGCCAAAAGCATACAAATCGTATCATCGCATTGCATTATACAAAATGTACTTTATCATGGGGAAAAAGCAGCAAAATTCCTGCCAAAAGCCGCCGGGCAGCAAAAAAGTTCTTGCTTTTGGCCGCAAACTTTGATAAGATACTAATGTTGCATGATTATATTGCCCTATAAGGAGGTGCAGACAAATGGCAAAATGCGAAATTTGTGGTAAGGGCGTCACTTTCGGTATCAAGGTTTCTCACTCCCATCGCCGTGCGAACCGTACCTGGAAGCCCAATGTCAGACGAGTAAAGGCAGTTGTAAACGGTACTCCCTGCCGTATCTACGCCTGCACCCGCTGCTTGCGTTCCGGCAAAGTAGAGAGAGCCGTCTGATGCTCCCCATTTACCCCCGCAAATAAAGCTCCTGTCCCGCTGTGGCAGGAGCTTTTTTCTATCCTTTTGCCGGGGCATATTCTCATTTCGCCTGCCGGCGGGACGGGGCCTTTTGCAAAGGCATAGATTGCACGGCTATCGCCGAGGTGGCACTTTTGACTCGCCAAAAGTGCCCAAAAGCGACTTGGGGTAAACCCCAAGACCCCGACGCACCGGAACGCCCGCCCGGAAGGGCTATGCCCTCCCGGAGCGTAGGCTAAACGGTGCTTATAGGGTGCCACGGCGTATTTGCCCCCACCCTGTTCCCCTCCCCCCGTGGCGGGGGAGGGGCCGTCTGGGCAAATAGCTGCTTGTTCAA
>ERZ780149.957-NODE-957-length-34253-cov-3.538102_pt1 | contig 34253 bp, 27 predicted proteins | sample MGYA00511367_ERZ780149 | MGnify/ENA primary metagenome ERZ780149 (study PRJEB29588, sample SAMEA2153852) | human gut metagenome | biome: human gut; feature: human-associated habitat; material: faeces | place: Denmark | collected 2008/2010 ... | reverse complement strand
TTGGTTTGTCAGATTATTTGCTTCAATATTTAAAGGTAGAAGTAAAAAAATTATCAGTGAGATAAATATGAACAAAAATATAAGTAATAATATGATTGATATTGGTGAGTACTTATGCAATCAGCTTGATTTGTAAATTTAAAATATTGAATCGACAGACTGCGCCCTCGGGGATCCCCGAGGGCTTTTTCACACTGCCTATACACTACTCATAAAATATCTGTAAGGAGATAATTTAAAATTATCCGTTGCCTGTGATTATTTTTTTGCAAACAGGCAAAAATATTTACAGTAACAAATCGGAGTGTGAATAAATAATGACCATAAAACGCGGAGAAATATATTATGCCGATTTAAGCCCTGTCGTAGGTTCAGAACAGGGCGGAGTGCGCCCCGTACTTATAGTTCAAAACGATGTAGGCAACAAATACAGCCCCACGGTCATAGCGGCGGCAATAACCAGTCAACACGATAAATCCAATCTTCCCACACATATAAATTTGAGCGCAGAGTGCTGCGGTCTTGCAAAGGACAGCATTGTTTTGCTTGAACAGGTGCGTACTATTGATAAACAGCGGCTTAAAGAAAAAATGGGCACCATAGATTCTGCGGCTATGAACAGAGTGGACAAGGCTTTGTCCGTCAGCTTCGGGCTTGGCCCGTTTAGTTGAATAAACCGATAATGTCGAAACAACCTACTGAATTTTAGTTGACAAGAGTTTGATTTAATTGTAAAATTAAGGTATATAAGTTCAGGGAGGCTTCGGCATGATAAACGAACAGTACAATCTTTGGTGTAAGCGAGCTACGCTCGACCCCGATTTAACGGAAGAACTTAAAAATATGTCGGGTAATGAAGATGCTATAAATGATGCTTTTTATAAAGACCTTGAGTTTGGCACGGGGGGTCTGCGCGGAGTTATAGGCGCGGGTACCAACCGTATGAATGTTTACACGGTAGGCAAGGCAACACAGGGTCTTGCGGCTTATGTTAACTCGGTCACCGAAAACGGCAAGGTGGCAATCGCATACGACAGCCGTATCAAGTCTGATGTATTTGCCCGTGACGCCGCGGCTATTCTTGCGGCAAACGGTATAAAGGTATATATATACAAAGAGCTTATGCCCACGCCCATGCTGTCTTTTGCAGTGCGTTATTTAAAATGTGACGCGGGTATTGTGGTAACTGCAAGCCATAATCCTTCAAAATACAATGGCTATAAGGCATACGGTAACGACGGTTGTCAGCTTGGGTTAGAAGCGGCCGATTATGTGCTTTCTATTATGAACAGCGTTGATATATTTGACGGCGTTAAGCGAATTGATTTCGAAAAGGCTTTGGCCGAAGGTAAAATCGAATACATCGGTGATGATGTTATAAACGCATACCTTGATGAAGTTGCCAAAAGACGGGTTCATACCGATACCGATATGTCAAAGCTTAATGTTGTTTACACGCCGCTTCATGGCACGGGCAACAAGCCTGTACGCAGTATTTTAAAAAGAATAGGCGCCACAAATGTAACGGTAGTTCCCGAGCAGGAATTACCCGACGGAAATTTCCCGACAGCGCCATACCCCAACCCTGAAATCCGTCAGGCGTTCGAGTGTGCGTTAAAGCTTGCCGAAACCTTAAAGCCCGATTTACTGCTTGCTACCGATCCGGATGCCGACCGCGTGGGTATAGCCGTACCTAACGGTGAGGAATACCGTTTGTTTACGGGCAACGAGGTTGGAGCACTTTTGCTTGAATATGTTTTAAAGGGCAGAAAAGAAAACGGCACCTTACCCGAAAAACCGGTTGCGGTTAAAACCATAGTTACAACCGAAGTATGCAGTAAAATTGCCCAAGATTACGGCTGTGAGCTTCGTAATGTACTTACAGGCTTCAAGTTTATCGGCGAGCAGATAGGGTTGCTTGAAAAGGAACACGCAGAAGACAGATATATATTCGGTTTTGAAGAAAGCTACGGTTATTTAGCAGGCAGTTATGTTCGCGATAAAGACGCCGTTGTTGCATCAATGCTTATTTGCGAAATGGTGGCTTACTATAAATCAAAGGGCTTAAGTCTTGTTGATGCTTTGTCAAACCTTTACGATAAATACGGTTATTACTATTGCTCGCAAAAAAGCTTTACCTGTGAGGGTCAGGCGGGTATGAAACAAATAGCAGGAATAATGGAAAGACTTGCTACCGATCCCCCTGCCGAAATAGGCGGACTTAAGGTCGATAGGTTTGATAATCTTAACAAGAGCGAGAGCCTTGATATAGAAAGCGGTAAAATATCAAAAATTGATTTACCGAAATCTAATGTTTTGGGCTTTTACTTTGCAGACGGCAGTTCGCTTATTGTTCGTCCGTCGGGCACCGAGCCTAAAATTAAACTGTATTTAAGCGCTGTGGGCGCTACCGACGCGGAGGCGCTTGCCGAGCGTGAAGTGTTAGAGGCGGCAGGCACTAAACTTTTAGGGTTTTAAGATTAAAATGGGGACGGTTTAAAACCGTCCTTGTTTTTTACATATTGACATATACCCCTATGGGGTATATAATATAATAAAAATTTCACATAGGGGACTGATATATGCAAAGTTGCGAATGTTGCGGTAAAAAGACAAAGCACCGTTCCGAGCAGGAGTACAAATCGCTTATAAACCGCCTTAACCGAATTGAAGGGCAGGTAAGGGGTGTTAAAAAGATGGTTGAGTCAAGCGCATACTGCCCTGACATACTTATACAGGTAAGTGCGATTAATGCGGCGCTTAACGCTTTTAACCGTGAACTGCTCAGTAGTCACATACGCACCTGCGTTGCCGACGGTATAAGAAACAACAATGATGAAACAATAGATGAACTTGTTTTAACCTTGCAGAAGTTAATGAAATAAACGGAGGAAGTTATGCAAAAATTCAAGGTTACGGGTATGAGCTGTGCCTCATGCAGTGCCCGTGTTGAAAAGGCGGTAAGCGCAGTAGCAAATGTTACATCTTGCAGTGTTAATCTGCTCACGGGCGATATGACGGTAGATGGCGGCGCCGACGCAGGGGCAATAATTGACGCTGTGGTAAAGGCGGGCTACGGTATAGAGCAAACGGTCTCGAAAAAAGACAATAGAAAATCAGACACTCATACCGAAAGGTTTGATAAGAATGTTTTATGGCGGCTCGTATCTTCGGTGATTTTAACGGCTGTTTTAATGTATTTTTCAATGTTCCATACAATGTGGAATGCACCGCTGCCAAATATAATAAGCAGTAATTTTTTAGCACAAGCACTTATACAGTTAATTCTTACAACTGCCGTCATTGTTATAAATCAAAGATTTTTTATAAACGGCTTTAAGGGGGTTATAAAACGTGCGCCCAATATGGATACGCTTGTAGCATTAGGTTCTGCGGCGGCATACATTTACAGCCTTGCAAATGTTTTTTTAATGACAACTGTTTCAGGCGTTGAGTCTAAGCATTTATTGCACGGCTTATATTTTGAATCAGCCGCTATGATTTTAACGCTCATAACGGTTGGCAAGCTGTTAGAGGGTTACGCAAAGGGAAAAACGACAAATGCGATAAAAGCATTGCTTGAACTTGCCCCAAAAACCGTAATGGTTATAAAAGACGGTGCAGAAATTGTTACACCGGCCGATGATGTTTTAAAAGACGATATTTTTGTTGTATTACCGGGCGAGAGCTTTGCCGTGGACGGCGTGGTACTCGAAGGTATAAGCGCTGTTGATGAATCGTCGCTTACGGGCGAGAGTATTCCCGTAGATAAGCTTGCGGGCAGCCGCGTATCATCAGGTACTATAAACAAAACAGGAAAACTAATTTGCCGTGCTACCGCCGTAGGTGAGGACAGCACACTTGCCAAAATTGTTAAAACGGTAAGAGACGCGTCTGCAACAAAAGCGCCCATAGCGCGAATTGCCGACAGGGTATCGGCAGTGTTTGTACCCATAGTTATTGTGATTTCTATTGTTACTTTAACGGTGTGGTTATTATTAGGTGAAACTGTGGGCTTCGCATTATCAAGAGCAATATCGGTGCTTGTTATAAGTTGCCCCTGTGCTTTGGGGCTTGCCACTCCCGTTGCAATAATGGTAGGCAGTGGGGTAGGCGCACGCGGCGGAATACTTTTTAAAAATGCGGCGGCCTTGGAGCTATGCGGAAAGTGCAATATAGCGGTTCTTGACAAGACAGGCACGGTAACAACCGGAAAACCGACGGTTACCGATGTTTTAACGGTTAATAATACCGACGAAGACAGACTTTTGCAGATAGCCTATACACTTGAAAGCGGAAGCGCGCATCCGCTTGCCGGCGCCGTTAACGAATATGCAAAAGAAAAAAACATTTATGCTTTAAATATATCGGACTTCGGCGAAACGGCAGGCTTTGGCGTAAGCGGAATGATTGATAAAAAATTTTGTTTTGCCTGCAGTGTCAGCTCGGCGGCCGAAAAAGGAATTGATACTAAAAGCGTATCCGACATTACCGACAGATTGAGTTGTGAGGGCAAGACGCCGCTTATATTTGCTGAAGATAATGTTTTAATAGGAATTATTGCTGTGGCAGACACCGTAAAGGCAGATGCACGCGGTGCAATAAGCCTTTTTAAAAAATTGGGTATTCGCACGGTAATGCTGACGGGCGACAACCGAATAACTGCCGACTCTGTTGCCAGAGCGGTTGGTATTGACGAAGTAAGAGCAGGCGTCAAGCCCGACGGCAAGGCACTTATTGTAAATGAACTTAAAGGGCAGGACAGGGTAATAATGGTAGGCGACGGCATAAATGACGCTCCCGCGCTGACTTGTGCCGACATAGGTATGGCTGTGGGCGGCGGTATGGACATAGCGGTGGAATCTGCCGAAATTGTGCTTATGAATAGCAATCTTACCGATGCCGTAAATGCCGTGCGTTTAAGCAAAAAAACACTTGGTAATATAAAGCAAAATTTGTTTTGGGCATTTATTTATAATGCGATAGGCATACCGCTTGCGGCAGGCGCTCTCATACCGATTTTCGGTTTAACTTTAAGCCCTATGTTTGCCGCCGCGGCCATGAGTCTTTCAAGCTTTTGCGTTGTAACAAATGCGCTCAGGCTCAACTTTTTTAAATTTAATAAAATAAAAGGAGAAAAAACAAGTATGAAAAAAACAATTAAAATCGAAGGACTTATGTGTGCGCACTGCGAGGCTCATACAAAAACCGCTTTAGAGGCAATAGGCGGTGTAAGGGTTGTGGATATAAGCCATAAAACAGGTGTTGCAAGCGTAGAAATTGACAAGTCCGTGACTGATGAAGCTTTAAAAAATGCCGTTGAAACCGAAGGATATAAGGTTATAGAAATAAAATAAATTTTAAGGGGCTGTTTTTTTACAGCTCCTAATTTTTTTACTTGAAAAATCGCCTGTTATTTAATATAATGATTGTGCATACAAAACAAAAAAGGCAGGCGAAATAACTTGGGCAAAATTATAGCGAGAATAGCGGATTTTATACGCGAAACCGATAAACTTATGTTAATACTTTGCACGGTTGCCACAAGTTACGGCTGTCTGGCGGTTTTTTCTGCCACAAGATACCTCGGCACAATGCGACCGTTGCTTGTGCAAATTATAGGTATGGCGTTAGGGCTGGTTGCCGCAGTTGTTATATCTGGCATAGATTTTGAAAGATTTTTAAAACGGTGGTATCTGTTTGCAATTCTCGGTATAATACCGGTAATACTTACATTTTTTATAGGCTGGGCGCCCGAGGGCACCGACGATAAGGCGTGGCTTGATTTAGGCTTTACCACCTTTCAGCCGTCAGAGCTTTTAAAAATATGCTTTATTATTACATTCTCCGCCCATCTAAGCAGTGTTAAACCCAATATAAACAAGTTAAAAACCTTAATTCCCGTTTGCCTGCACGGTGCCTTTCCCGTGGTGCTTATACATTTTCAGGGCGACGACGGCACAGCGCTTGTATTCGCAGTTATGGTGCTTTGCATGATGTGCGCGGCAGGTGTTTCATGGAAGTATTTTGTGCTGGCGTTTACGGTTATTATTGCATGCTCTCCGCTTATTTATTTTTTGGTAATGAATGAGGAACAGCGAACAAGACTTATAAGTATGTTTGACATTGAATCGGATATTATGGGCGCTACCTTCCAATCCTACCGCGGCAGAATGGCGCTTGCTAACGGCGGCTTCAGGGGACAAGGTCTGTTTAACGGAAGTCTTACGCAGGTAGGCGGAGTGCCCGAAGGTCAAAATGACTTTATATTTGTAAGCATAGGTGAAGAGTTGGGCTTTTTGGGCTGTATGGCAGTGCTTATTTTGCTTGCCGCTATAGGCTTCAGAGCCGTAAATATTGCCCGAAACTGTAATAAACAAAGCGGCAAATTGATCTGTGTGGGCTTTTTCGGCATGCTGCTTGCTCAAATTATTATGAATGTAGGCATGTGCATTGCGCTTTTGCCGGTTATCGGCGTAACATTACCGTTTTTCAGCGCGGGCGGCACATCGCTTATTTGTATGTATTTGGGTGTAGGGCTTGTTTTAAGCGTTTATAAACATCGCAACGCGAGAACACTGTATCTCAGGGAGGAAAAATAAAATTATGAGAGTATATGAAAACCCGTTGAAAACAAGTGAAAACAGATGCGCCCCGCGAAGCTACTATATACCGAGCGGCGTTTCGGAATATAAGCTTTTAAACGGCACTTGGAATTTTAAATATTTTAAGAGCGATATTGATGTTCCCGAAAAAATAGACAATTGGGACACAATACCCGTGCCGTCATGCTGGCAAACCGAGGGCTATGATACGGTTAATTACACAAATTATGAATATCCGTATCCCGTAGATATGCCTTATGTGCCCGATGACAACCCATGCGGAGTTTATAACCGCTCCTTTGATTTGGAAAAGCTGTGGGGCAAGGTATATTTTGTGCTTGAGGGTGTGTCCTCGTGCGCGTTTGTTTACATAAACGGCAGTTATGCGGGCTTTACTCAGGGCAGTCATTTGCAATCTGAGTTTGATATTACCGATTATGTGCGCCAAGGCACAAATGATATTACCGTAAAAGTGCTTAAATGGTGCTGCGGCAGTTACCTTGAAGACCAAGACTTTTTCAGAATGAACGGAATTTTTCGTGACTGCTACATATTACAGCGCCCTCACGGTCACATAACCGATATTTCGGTTACCGCCCGTGACGGCAAAATTACTGTAAATGCAAAAAAGGCGGCAAGGTTTTCGCTTTATGATACAAACGGAGCTTTTTTGGCGGAGCAAGACGGATTAAGCGCAGAATTTTGTGTTGAAAATCCTGTTTTTTGGAATGCCGAAAAACCGCGGCTTTATACCGTAAAGACAGAGCGTGACGGTGAGATAATTACACAGAAAACGGCCTTCAGAACCATTGAGATTTCAAGTGATAACGAATTGCTTATAAACGGTGTCCCCGTGAAATTATACGGCGTTAATCACCATGATACAAGCGCCGAAGGCGGCTGGTATCAGACAGATGAGCAGCTGTTTGAAGATGTCAGGCTGATGAAAAAACTTAACATAAACTGTGTGCGTACTTCACACTATCCGCCGCCGCCGAGATTTTTAGAACTGTGTGACCAATACGGGCTTTATGTCGTGCTTGAAACCGACATAGAGTGCCATGGCTTTATAAGCCGTTACGCGTCACAGCCTTATAATTATACCGAGCCCGAGGGTAATTGGCCCGGCACACATCCCGATTGGAAGAAAGAACACCTTGAGCGTATGGTGCGCGCGGTTGAGCGTGATAAAAACCATGTCAGCATTATTATGTGGTCGCTCGGCAACGAGTCGGGTCACGGCGCAAACTTTAACGCTATGGCAGATTATGTAAAGTCATTAGGCGACCAAAGACTCTGCCACTGGGAATGTTCATGTCGTGAGGGCTTTTTAGGTGTATCTGATGTCTATTCGCGTATGTATCCGTCTTTAAACGACATTGAGGGCTTTGTTGCAAATGAAAAAATAACAACGCCTATATTCCTTTGCGAATACGCCCACGCTATGGGCAACGGACCGGGAGACGTCTACTGTTATACCGAATTATTCCACAAGCATAAATCGCTCATAGGCGGCTGTGTTTGGGAATGGGCGGATCATACTGTGCTTAATAAGAACGGTGTTCCGTGCTACGGCGGCGATTTTGAAGGCGAGCTTACCGATTTCGGTAATTTCTGCTGTGACGGTATGGTGTTTTACGATCGTAAGTTAAAAGCCGGCTCGCTTGAGGTTAAGGCGGCTTATCAGCCGCTGGCTACCGAATTTAAAGACGGCGTGCTCACCGTAAAAAACCGATACAGCTTTACAAATCTTAATGAGTATGAACTGCGCTACAGCATCACTGCCGACGGCAAAACCATAGGTCAAAGCAGCCTTGTTTTAGATGTGGCGCCGCTCGGTGAAAAATCGGTTAAAATTGAAATTCCGAATTTGCAGTGTAAATTAGGCGCTTTTCTTAACTGTTTTCTTGTAAAAGAAGGTGAAATTATTGCTCATACGCAACACAAACTTCCTTTTGCAATGACCGAGAAAGAAGCAAAGTTGCCTTTGGCAAATGTTGCCGAGCAGGGCAATGATTACATAATTGAGGGCAAAAATTTTCGTTATGTGTTCTCTCGCCGTTACGGCAATTTTACCAATATTGTAATCGACGGTGAAAAGCAGATTTGTGATGCAATAAAGCTTACTTCATGGCGTGCTCCTACCGATAATGACCGTAAGGTAAAAATGAATTGGGGCCATTATAACGCTTGGCAGGGCGAGGGCTATAACATTCATTTCGGCAAGGTTTATGAGTGCCGCTGCACCGATAACACAATTACCGTAAAAGGCTCGGTTGCGGGCGTGGGCCGTGTGCCTTGGGTAAAATATATTCTTACGGTCACGGTTGATGTTTCGGGCAAAATCAATATGTCGCTTGACGCAGATGTGCGTGAAAATGCGTATTGGTTGCCGCGATTTGGTTTTGAAATTTGTATGCCTAAAGAAAACGCCGATTTTAAATACTTCGGCAACGGACCGCATGAGAGTTACTGCGATATGAAACACGCCGGCTCGGTAGGGCTGTATGAAAGCTGCGCAGACAACGAGTATGTAAATTATATACGGCCGCAGGAGCACGGCAATCATACCGATACAAAGATGCTTCAAATCGGAAAAATGTGTTTTGAGGCTGACGGCTTTGATTTCAATGTTTCTTCTTACGCTACCGAAGCATTAGACAGTGCCGAGCATATTGATGAACTTAAAAAAGACGGCAAAACACATATTCGTATCGACTATAAGGTTTCGGGCTTGGGCTCAAATTCCTGCGGACCGGAGCTTGAAAAGGAATACCGCGTTGATGAAAAGAAAATTAAGTTTAGTTTTACGGTGAAACCCGTATACCCGCAAAGTTTCAAAAACCGCCGTTGGCGGTTTTTTGCGTATAATTCATAATTTTTACTTTATTTCATAAGTTAAATATGGTAAAATATATACACAACTACATAGGGGAGTGTATTTTGTATGAAATTAACCTTTTTAGGCGCCGCTCATGAAGTCACGGGTTCGTGCACTTTGCTTGAAGCCTGCGGAAAAAACATACTTATAGATTGCGGGCTTGAGCAGGGTACCGACATTTACGAAAACTGTGAAATTCCGATTGCCGCATGTGATATTGACGCTGTTTGCGTAACACACGCTCATATAGACCATTCGGGCAAGTTGCCCTATCTTGCGGCGCTTGGATTTAAGGGCAAAATATACTCAACACTTGCTACTCAAAAACTGTGCGGCATTATGCTGCGCGATTCTGCGCATATACAGGAATTTGAAGCCGAGTGGCGCAACCGCAAGGCAAAGCGCGCAGGGGCAGAAGAATACAAACCGCTTTATACATTAGAGGACGCCGAAAATGCGCTAAAACTGTTTAACCATTACGGTTATAATGAACCTGCCGAGATTTTTGACGGCATAAGAATTACCTTTATTGACGCAGGTCATCTTTTAGGCTCTGCAAGTATTTTGTTTGAGATTACCGAAAACGGAGAAACTAAAAGACTGATTTTCTCGGGCGATTTGGGCAACATTGACCGTCCGCTCATAAACGACCCGTCGATACCACCCTTGGCAGACTATGTTGTCATTGAATCGACCTACGGCGACCGTACGCACGGTGTGCGACCCGACTACACCGAACAGCTTACCGAAATTTTGCAGGAAACCTTTGACCGCGGCGGAAATGTGGTTATACCCTCGTTTGCCGTGGGCAGAACGCAGGAAATGCTTTATCTTATACGCAACATAAAAGAGCAGGGGCTTATAAAAAATCATGCAAACTTTGCCGTTTATGTTGACAGTCCGCTTTCGGTCGAGGCTACAAGCATTTATTCGTCAGGTCTTACCGACTATTACGATTCTGAAACGCTTGATTTGCTTGAACAGGGTATAGACCCACTTCGTTTTAACGGTCTTAAGCTGTCGGTTACATCCGATGATTCAAAGCTTATAAATTTTGACGAAAGCCCAAAGGTTATACTTTCGGCGTCCGGAATGTGCGAGGCAGGTCGTATCCGCCACCATTTAAAGCATAATTTATGGCGTGCCGACAGCACTGTACTTTTTGTAGGTTATCAGGCAGAAGGCACGGTAGGCCGCAAGCTTGTTGAGGGTGAAACTACCGTAAAGCTTTTCGGTGAAGAAATAAATGTCCGTGCGCGAATTGCCACCTTGGCGGGTATAAGCGGCCATGCCGATAAAAATATGCTTTTAGACTGGCTGTCAAACACCAAAGGCAGTGTAAAAACCGTTTTTGTAAATCACGGTAACGACGGTGTTTGTGACAGCTTTGCAAAAGAAATTGAGGAAAAATTCGGCGTCGAGGCAATTGCACCCTTCAGCGGCGACAAATATGACCTTTCAACCGGCGAGTGTTTGGAAAAGGGCAAAATTGTACGGATTGAAAAGAAAAGCGAGGGCAGACACCGTGCAGATACTGTTTTTGCACGGCTTTATGCCGCAGGTCAGCGCTTGCTCTCAGTTATAAACAAAAATAAAGACAGTTCAAATAAAGATATATCTAAATTTGCAGATCAAATAACCGCTTTGTGCGATAAATACGATAAATAATAAGAAGGTGTAGTTATGGCAGATTACCCAACTCCCCATATAGATGCAGTTCCCGAAGATTTTGCGGAAACCGTGCTTATGCCGGGCGACCCGCTGCGTGCAAAGTTTATAGCCGAAAATTTTTTGGAAAATGCTCGGCTTGTAAACAGTGTGCGCGGCATTAACGGATACACAGGTGAATACAAGGGTAAGACAGTTTCGGTTATGGCAAGCGGTATGGGTATGCCGTCTATGGCAATATATTCATACGAGCTGTTCAAATTTTTTAATGTAAAAAATATTATACGAATAGGCTCGGCGGGCTCAATAAACCAAAACATAAAGGTTCGTGACATTGTTATAGGAATGGGTGCATGCACAAATTCAAATTATGCAAGTCAGTACGGTTTGTCGGGCACCTTTGCTCCTATATGCAGTTATAAACTGCTTAAAGCCTGCACCGAAACCGCAACCGAACTCGGCTTGGAGTTTAAGGTGGGTAATCTTTACTCGTCGGATACTTTTTACGATGATTCCGCCTCGACTGCCGAATGGGCTAAAATGGGGGTTATGGCGGTCGAAATGGAGTCGGCGGCACTTTATATGAATGCGGCAAGATTAGGTAAAAATGCGCTTGCAATATGCACTGTGTCCGACCATATTTTAACAGGAGAGGCAACAACCGCCGAGGAGCGTCAAACCTCTTTTACCGATATGATGCGTCTGGCACTCGAAACGGCAGTCAGACTGTAGGTGGCAATATGAATAAAAAAGATTTGTGCAAAGCGGCAATCGAGGCGCTTGAGAATTCATATTCGCCCTATTCAAACTGTAAGGTAGGCGCGGCGTTGCTTTGCGAAAACGGCAGGGTTTATATCGGCTGTAATATTGAAAACGCAGCTTTTTCACCCACTATATGTGCCGAACGCACCGCATTTGCAAAGGCAGTAAGCGAGGGTGAAAGAAATTTTTCGGCAATTGCCGTCGCGGGTATTAAAAACGGCGTTTTAACCGCCTTTTCACCCTGTGGCGTATGCCGTCAGGTGATGGCGGAATTTTGCAAAAAGAATTTTAAAATACTTGTCGTAACAAGCAATGAAAGCTTTGAAGAGTACACCTTGGAGCAGCTGTTGCCGAGTTCTTTTAATTTAAAGGAATGATTTTATGAGAATGTACGATATTATTGCAAAAAAACGCGACGGTAAGGGTTTAGATGACGCGGAAATTCGCTTTTTTGTAAACGGATATACCGCGGGCGAAATACCGGATTATCAGATGTCGGCTTTGCTTATGGCAATATATTTTAACGGCATGAGCGAGCAGGAAACAGCGTCGCTTACGCAATATATGTCAATGTCGGGCGATATTTTAGATTTAACCTATTTCGGTGAGGCTTCGGTAGATAAGCACAGCACCGGAGGTGTGGGCGACAAAACAACACTTATTGCAGCGCCCATAGCGGCGGCCTGCGGCTGTAAGGTTGCCAAAATGTCGGGCAGGGGGCTTGGGCACACGGGCGGCACTGCCGATAAGTTAGAATCAATAAAGGGCTATAAAACAGACCTGTCGTCAGATGAATTTTTTAATATTGTCAACAAGGTGGGTGTTGCCGTGGTAACACAAAGCGGCAATCTGACCCCTGCCGACAAAAAGCTTTACGCCCTGCGCGATGTTACGGCCACGGTTGAAAGCATACCGCTTATAACATCAAGCGTAATGAGCAAAAAGTTGGCGTCGGGTGCTAAAAATATAGTGCTTGATGTTAAATACGGCTCGGGCGCTTTTATGAAAACTAAAGACGACGCGTGCGTATTGGCGCAAAGCATGGTAAACATAGGAAAAATGTGCGGCAGAAAAACAGCGGCACTTATTACCGATATGAACACACCGTTAGGCTACGCCGTAGGCAACAGCCTTGAGGTTATTGAAGCCATAAATGTTTTAAAGGGCAAGCAAAAGGGTGACATTTACGAAATATCCGTTGCTCTTGCGGGCAATATGATAGCCCTCTCTCAAAACATTACCGAGCAAGAGGGCTTGAAAAAGGCAAAGCTCGCCCTTGACAGCGGCATGGCGTTTTTAAAAATGCGTGAGTGGATATCGGCGCAGGGCGGCGACACTGACTGCATTGATGATACCTCGAATTTTGAAACAGCCGATTACTGTATGGAAATCAAGGCTGACACCTCCGGCTTTATAAGCGCAATGGACTGCGAAAAAATAGGTACCGCGGCGGCGATTTTGGGTGCTGGCAGGCTTAAAAAGGATGATAAAATAGACCTTACGGCAGGGATAAAATTAGCCGTAAAGACGGGCGATTATGTAAGCTTCGGTGAAAGCCTTGCCACACTTTACGGCAACGACAAAGACAAGCTTAAATCGGCGGCCGAAATTTACAGGTCGTCGGTTAAAATAGGCGCGGCGCCTAAAAAAGAGCCGCTTATATATAAAACGGTGAAGTAAGGAAGCTTTATGGAAAATCAGTACACAAGAACAACGGCGCTTTTGGGCGAAAAGGCGATAGAACGGTTAAAGCAATGCCGAGTTGCGGTATTCGGCGTAGGCGGGGTAGGCAGTTACGCGGTCGAGGCGCTTGCCCGTTCGGGTATAGGAGCCATCGACCTTATAGACAGCGATGTGTTCGGTATAACAAATCTTAACAGGCAGCTTTATGCCACTCATAAAACCTTGGGGCAGTATAAGGTTGATACTGCAAAGGAGCGTGTGCTCGACATAAACCCCGACTGTATCGTTACTGTGCATAAAATGTTTTATCTGCCTGAAAATGCCGACAGTCTTGACTTGACACTTTACGATTACATTATTGACGCCGTTGATACCGTAAGCGCAAAGGTTGAACTTATTAAACGCGCAAATTCTGTCGGCGTGCCTGTTATTTCATCAATGGGCACAGGCAATAAATTAAAGCCCGAAATGCTTGAGGTTTCCGATATTTACAAAACAAGCGTCTGTCCGCTTGCAAAGGTAATGCGCACAAGGCTTAAAAAAGAGGGCATAAAAAGTCTTAAGGTTGTCTATTCAAAAGAACCGCCTACAACAAACCCCGAAAACATTATAGGCTCGGTGCCGTTTGTGCCGAGCGTTGCCGGCCTTATAACAGCCGGTGAGGTAATAAAAGATTTAATTAAATAATAAGTGCAAAAACACAACCTGCAGATTATTAAAAACCGCAGGCTGTGTTTCTTATGTTTTGCTGTATTCTTTTTTCGGCGCTTTGCCGTATTCTTTGCAAAATGCTCGGTAGAATACCGAATAATCGTTAAAACCGTTTAGCTGGGCGGCGCGAGTCGGTGAAATTCCGTTTGAAAGCATACGCTTTGCATTTACGAGCCGCTTTGCATTTATATAGTTTTGAACCGTAGAACCGGTTGCCGATTTAAAACTGCGGCATAACTGCGGCTTGCTTATGTAAAACTTTGCGCATATAGTATCAAGCGTTATGTTATCGTTAATATGGTTATTTATATACCGAACAATTTGCTGAATGGGTGAATTTCCCTGTGATACGGTATCTATGTTTGACTTATACACCTTGTATATTTCGTTTAGCAGCGGTAGTAAATTACAGCTTATCTGTAAATAGCGTGTATCGGTTTCGCCCAGCAGATTATTTATAAGCAGGTTGTAAATTTCGGGTTTAAAATCGTCGCGCGAGTAGCGGTTGAATGTGCCTGCTTCGCGGTTTAAAAACGGTTCAAGCAACAAATTGTCTTTGTCAAATGTTCTGAAAAAATCTTCACTGAAATGCACCGAAAACCGTTCGTACGGTTTTGACGCGTCAATATCAATGTAATGCGATTCGGCAGGGCGCATAAGCAAAATATCACCGTTCGAAAGCGGATATTCATTGCCCTCGATCAAAAACTTGCCCTTTCCGCGCACAAATATGTAAAGCTCGCAGGTGTCGTGCGTGTGCAATTTAAAAGACTCCTTGTCGGGCTTTTCGTCACAGTGGTAATGGCAGTAAATATTATCCTGTCTGAATGAAAAATATTTGTTCATAGTATCACCCGATATGATTATAACACACTTTGATAATATTTGCAATGTTATAAGATAATATTTGCAATTTGATTGTTAAAAGTAATATTGTATAATGTACACAACAGTAGTATTAAATATACAGAAAAACACTGTGAAAATCTGGAAAGAGGAAGGTACAAGTGTATGAAAATGACATTCCGCTGGTATGGCGATTCCGATCCGGTAACGCTTGAAAAAATCGGCCAAATACCCGGTATGACAGGTATTGTTTCTGCGGTTTATGATGTTAAACCGGGCGGTGTTTGGAGCGAGGAAAGCATTGCCGATATAAAGGCAAAAGCCGCCGCGCACAACCTTGAATTTGAGGTTGTAGAAAGTGTTCCCGTACCCGAAGACATCAAACTCGGTAACGAAAACGCACCGCGGCTTATTGAAAACTATTGTGAAAATGTTCGCCGTTTAGGCAAAGCGGGCGTTAAATGTATCTGCTATAACTTTATGCCTGTGTTCGACTGGCTTCGCAGTGAGCTTGAGCATCAGCAGGCCGACGGCGCCAACGCGCTTGCCTATGATGAACAAACGGTTCTTGCCATGGACCCGCTTAAAGGCGACTTGGCACTTCCCGGTTGGGACGCAAGCTATACAAAAGAGCAGCTTCAAGGCTTAATCGAAGCATACCATGAGCTTGGCGAAGAAAAACTTTGGAAAAATCTTGAAACCTTTTTGAAGGCGGTTATTCCCGTCGCTAAAGAGGCGGGCGTTAATATGGCAATTCACCCCGATGATCCGCCATGGGGTATGTTCGGACTTCCGAGAATTATCACAAACAAAGAAAACCTTGAAAGGTTTTTAAACATTGTTCCCGAAAAGAACAACGGTCTTACATTTTGTACCGGCTCACTCGGCGCAAATCCCGATAATGACCTTGTTGATATGGCAACCGAGTTTGCCGACCGTATTCACTTTGTTCATTTGCGCAATATCAAGCATACAGGCGTTCGCAAATTTGAAGAGGTAGGCCATCCGACCGACTGCGGTTCGGTTGATATGTACGGAATAGCCAAGGCTTTAAGCGACAACGGCTTTGACGGCTATGTACGCCCCGATCACGGCAGAATGATCTGGGGTGAAAAGGGCCGTTACGGCTACGGTCTTTTTGACAGGGCTTTAGGCGCTACATATCTTACAGGCTTATTTGAAGCAATTGAAAAAGACAAAAAATAAGAGAGGGTATATGTTATGGATAAAGTAATAGTTATAACCGGCGCAGGAGGCGTTCTTTGTTCAAGCTTTGCCGAATTTTTGGCGGCAAAGGGTGCAAAGGTAGCACTGCTTGACCTTAATGAAGAGGCGGCAAAAAAAGTTGCCGATCGCATTGAAGAAAAAGGCGGTACCGCAAAGGCGTACAAGTGCAACTGCCTTGACAAAGCAGACATTGAGTCGGTGCACGAGCGTGTTCTTGCCGACCTTGGTAAGTGCGATATTTTGATAAACGGCGCAGGCGGCAATAACCCCAAATGCACAACCGCGCATGAAGAGTATGTCAAGGGCGACGAAAGCGCAGAGGATATATTAACCTTCTTTAACATTGACGAAAAAGGCTTTAACTTTGTATTTGACCTGAACTTAAAGGGCGTTTTGCTTCCGAGTCAGGTGTTTATGGTTGATATGATAGGAAGAAGCGGTTGCTGTGTGCTTAATATTTCTTCAATGAACGCATACCGTCCGCTTACAAAAATTCCCGCATATTCAGCCGCAAAGGCCGCAGTTACAAACTTTACTTCATGGCTCGCGGTTCATTTTGCCAAAGAGGGAATTCGCGTCAATGCGATTGCCCCCGGCTTTTTCGTTACAAATCAAAACCGTGCATTGCTGTTTAATCAAGACGGTTCTCCCACACCGCGTACCGACAAAATTTTGCGTTCTACACCTATGGGCCGTTTCGGTGAAGCAGAAGAACTGCTTGGAACGGTTGATTGGTTGATAGACGAAACAAAGTCAGGCTTTGTAACAGGAATTACGGTTCCGGTTGACGGCGGATTTTCTGCATATTCAGGAGTATAAGGAGAATTAAAATGAATAAAAATATTAAAATTTTCGGCTTTGCCGATGAAGCTAGCCCTATTATTGATGAACAGATTAAGGCTATGAAGCGCAACGGTCTTGCCGGTCTTGAAATTCGCAATGTTGACAACGAATGGATAGCTTCGGTTACACCGGAAAAGGCGCGTGAGGTTCGTGCAAAGCTTGATGACGCAGGTCTTGTAACATGGGCAATCGGCTCGTCGGTCGGTAAAATAGATATTGAAAAAGGCGATTTTTCAGCCCACCTTGAAATGTTAAAGCGTATGGTAGAAATTGCTCATATTTTGGATTCCGAAAATCTTCGCGGTTTTTCATTCTTTATTCCAAAAGACAAAAATCCTGCCGATTATAAAAACGAGGTCATTGAACGAATGGGCATAATGCTTGACATTATGAAAGGCTCGGGCGTTACCTTCTGTCACGAAAATGAAAAGGGTATTTACGGCGATGTTGCAGACCGTTGCCTTGAAATACTCAATACCTTCCCCGAAATTGAGGGCGTTTTTGATACAGCAAACTTTGTTCAGTGCAAAGAGGATACTGCAAGGGCTTGGAATATGTTAAAGCACCGCATTAAGTATGTTCATATAAAAGACGCAAGAATGTCTGACGGCGCGGTAGTGCCTCCGGGTAGAGGTGAGGGTAATTATAACATTATTCTTCCCGAATATATTGCTATGGGAGGCACCTGCTTTACAATGGAACCTCACCTTACCGAATTTGTAGGTCTTCAGGGTCTTGAAAGAGAGGGCGAAGAAAGCAATGTCGGCGAAATATCATTCGGCAGCAATGAAGAGGCGTTTGATTTTGCCTGCGACACCTTCAAAAAATTACTTGAAGATACTGTAAAATAATCCAAAGAAAGAGGCGTTGTTTTATGGAAATAGGAGTTCAGTTTTATACCCTGCGCGACCATTGTAAAAATCTTGACGATTTTGCAGAGTCGCTTAAAAAGGTAGCAGATATAGGTTATAAAAATGTTCAGATAAGCTGTGTTTGCGATTACGAGCCCGAATGGCTTGCAGAGCAGCTCAAGAAGAATGGCTTAAAGTGTGTTTTAACCCATACTCCCGTTCCGCAGCTTACGGGCGGAGATCTTAAAACAGTTTGTAAAAATCATGAAATTTTCGGCTGTGATTATATAGGGCTCGGATGCTTTGATTTTTCCGATACTGCCGAGGGCAGAACATACGATGATTTTGTGAAAATTTATAAACCCGTGGCAAAAGAGATTAAAGAAAACGGAAAAAGCTTTATGTATCACAACCACGCCAAAGAGTTCTTGAGATTCGGCGCCGACACCCGTATTATCGAAAGAATTATGAAGGATTTTGACAAGGATGAATTAGGTTTTGTTCTTGATGTGTTCTGGGTTCAGGCTGCAGGCGGCGACCCTGCTGCTTGGATGGAAAAATTAAGTGGCAGAATTCCGATAATCCATTTGAAAGACTATTATTTTGACCCACAGGCAAAAAATCCGTCCGATCATATCGCGGTAGTAGGCGAAGGCAATATCAATTTTGACCGCATATTTGAAAAAGCCGAAACCTGCGGTGTAAAATACATGCTGGTTGAGCAGGACGAATGTCACGGCGAAGACCCGTTTGATTGCGTAAAACGCAGTTATAATTATTTGAAATCTTGTGGCTTTTAATTGAAAGGAAGGTATATTGTTATGGATAATAAAATTAAACTCGGTATAATCGGCTTCGGTAATATGGGTACGGGACATACCGCAAATATTATGGGCGGCAACTGCCCCGAGGTTGACTTGGTTGCTATATGCGATAAAAATCCCAAGCGCATTGAGTTTGGTAAAAACAAATATCCCGATGCAAATATTACATACTTTACCGACGCTATTGAAATGCTTGACAGCGGTCTTATTGACTCATGCATAGTTGCGGTACCGCATTATGATCATCCTAAATATTCGATTGAGTGTATGAAACGCGGAATTCATGTTATGTGCGAAAAACCGGCAGGCGTTTATACCAAACAGGTTCGTGAAATGATTGCCGCTTCAAAGCAATATCCGAATGCTGTTTTCGGAATGATGTTTAACCAGCGCACAAACCCCGTTTACCGTAAAATGTACGAGCTTGTTCATTCGGGCAAATACGGTGAAATTCGCCGTACAAATTGGATTATTACCAACTGGTATCGCTCACAGGCATATTATAATTCAAGCGATTGGCGCGCCACATGGGCGGGCGAAGGCGGCGGCGTGCTTCTTAATCAGTGCCCGCATCAGTTAGACCTTTGGCAGTGGATATGCGGAATGCCCGTTAAGGTGCTTTCGAAAATCAAGTACGGCAAATGGCACGATATCGAGGTTGACGACGATGTAACAACATTTGTTGAGTACGAAAACGGCGCTACCGGTGTGTTTGTGACTACTACCGGTGACGGCAAGGGTACAAACCGGTTTGAAATTCAAATGGACGGCGCAAAGCTGGTTGTAGAGGACGACAAGCTTACCGTTACCGAATTTGATGTAAAAGAATCTGAGTTTACGAAAACAAATACCGAGGTATTCGGTTCGGTTCCGACTCATAATCTTGAAATTGAAATCGAGAAATCAAATCCTCAGCACATAGGTGTTGTAAACGCTTGGGCAGGCAACATTTTGCACGGCACACCGCTTGTAGCCGAGGGCGCCGAGGGCATTAACGGTCTTATGCTTTCGAATGCAATGCATCTTTCCTCTTTCCTCGGTAAAGAGATTGAATTGCCGTTTGACGAAGACCTTTATTATGATGAGCTTATGAAGCGCGTTGCAACCTCTAAAAAGAAAGAAAATGTAACCGAAACCTTTGCGGACACAAGCGGCACATACGGCGGCGCAAAAAAATAAAAGCGGGTGTTATATATGAGTGAAATTCGCGTGGGTATTGTAGGCATAGGCAACATAGGTACTGCGCATGCTAACACGATTTTCGGCGGCGAGGTTCACGGTGCGGTTTTGACCGCAGTTTGCGATATTTCGCCTGACCGCAGACTATTCTGCACGGAAAATTATAATAATGTTGCGGTGTTTGACGATTACCGAAAAATGTTTGACAGTGGTCTTATTGACGCGGTTATTGTATCAACACCGCACAAGCTTCACTGTGATATTGCCGCTAAGGCTTTAGAATCAAAACTTAATGTTTTGGTTGAAAAGCCGGTAGATATTACCGTAAGTAAGGCAATGGCGATAAACGAAATTGCAAAATCAAGTGATAAAAAGTTTGCGATTATGTTTAATCAGCGCACAAATGATGTGTTTGCAAAGGCGCGTGAAATTTTAAAAAGCGGTGCCTTGGGTGAGCTTAAACGCACCGTTTGGATAATTACAAACTGGTACCGTACTCAAAACTATTACAATTCGGCAGGCTGGCGTGCCACATGGTCGGGCGAGGGCGGCGGCGTGCTTCTTAATCAGGCTCCGCACAATCTTGACCTATGGCAATGGATTTGCGGTATGCCGTGTGAGGTAACAGCCGACTGCGAAGTAGGAAAATACCATAATATAGAGGTTGAAGATGATGTTATACTCAAAACCCGATACAAAAACGGCGCAACGGGTGTGTTTATTACTTCAACGGGTGAATTTCCAGGTACCAACCGACTTGAAATTTCGGGAACCTTGGGCAAAATTGTTATAGAAAATGGCGTTCTCAAATGGTGGAAGCTACCCCGCGACGAACGCGAAATCTGTTTTAATTCAACCGAACTGTTTCCGAGTATTAAGTGCGATTACGAGGAGTTTGTTTCGCAAAATTCAAATATTTCAGCTCACAAGTTGATTATTCAAAATTTTATAAATTCGATACAAAACGGCGAGCAGTTGATTTCTCCCGGCACAGACGGTATATATGAGCTCACGCTTTCAAACGCGGCATATCTTTCTTCTTGGAAGGGCGGTGCAACCGTGAAGCTGCCGTTTGACTGCAACGAGTTTGACGGTCTGTTAGGAGAGAAAATTCAAAATTCAAAAGCCGGCGAACCGATTAAAAACAAACAGGCCAGTGGCAGATATTCAAAACGCTGGCAGGTTAATTGGTAAATCAAAAATTTCCGAATGTTATGCGACATTCGGAAATTTTTTGATTATAAAAAACAAAATAAAACAATACTGTTATATATGTATATTTGTTCTTGACAAGTTATGTATATTGATAGTAAAATATATATATTATTATCTTGGGGTAATGTCACCTTGATTTTGAATTTTATTCTGTATCGGCAGGATACAGATTTATATTACATATTTTTTTGATTTATCGGAGGTAAATTTATTTTAATGATTGAAAGTAATAACAAAGCAAAAAAACCGGCAAATGCAAACAACAAACAGAAAAAGGATTCAGCCGCAAAACGCGGCGTACAAAATCTTGTCAGCGGGGGTTCTAAAAACGCTGAAAACAGTTCTTCAAAAGCTAAAACCTCAAAGCCGTCAAACAGACCGCCTCAAAAGAAAAAAACCCCGCAAAAACAATATAATTCGGCTTCAAAAAAACGGACTTCCAAACCCAAGGCACCTGCAAGTCCTGTAAGAATAATACCGCTTGGCGGATTGGGTGAAGTGGGTAAAAATATTACCCTTTATGAGTATGAGGGCGATATGATTCTTGTTGATTGCGGAATGACCTTTCCCGATGAGGAAACACCGGGTGTAGATAGCGTTATTCCCGATTTTACCTATGTGCTCGAAAATAAAGACAAAATTAAAGGCTTGGTTGTAACACACGGTCATGAAGACCATATAGGCGCTATACCGTATCTGCTTAAAAACTTCAATTTGCCCATATATGCAACCCGACTTACCATCGGTCTTATTTCGGGTAAGCTTAAAGAGCATAAACTGCTCGGTGACGCTAAACTTAACGAGGTGAAGGCAGGGCAAAGTGTAACCTTAGGCAAATTTAATGTTGAATTTATACATGTAAATCACTCTATTCCCGATTCGGTAGGCTTTGCAATCACCTGCGGGGCAGGCACCGTGGTGCACATGGGCGATTTTAAAATTGACACAACCCCCATTGACGATAAGGTGATTGACCTTGCCCGTTTTGCAGAACTCGGAAAAAAAGGCGTGCTGGCCATGCTTTCAGACTCTACAAACGCAGAACGCTCGGGATATACCGCGTCTGAAAGACTTGTCGGCGAATCCTTTTCAACACTTTTTAAAAAAGCAGAGGGTCATCGCATAATAGTTGCGACCTTCTCGTCAAATATTCACAGAATACAGCAAATAATCGACGAGGCTGCACGCTGTAACCGAAAGGTTGCCGTATCGGGCAGAAGTATGATAAATGTGGTAAATGTTGCCGCCGAGCTCGGTTATTTGCATCTGCCGAACGGTGTGCTTGTTGACATTGACGCCATAAAAAATTATGCTCCCGACGAGCTTGTGGTAATTACTACAGGCAGTCAGGGCGAGCCGATGTCGGCATTGTCGAGAATGGCGTCTTCAGAGCACCGTCAGGTTGAAATCAACCCCGGCGATATGATAATTATATCTGCAACACCGATACCGGGTAACGAAAAGCTCGTAAGCCGAGTTGTGAACGAGCTTATGAAGCGCGGCGCAAATGTTGTTTACGAAAAAATGTATGACGTTCATGTTTCGGGTCACGCTTGTCAAGAAGAACAAAAACTGATGTTGAGCATTGTAAAACCGAAATATTTTATACCCATACACGGTGAACAAAAGCATCTTTATAAGCATGCGCAAATGGCGTATGCCATGGGGCTTGATTATAATTCGGTTATGATAGGCGCAAACGGTAATGTTTTTGAAATTTCCGAAAACGGTATAAAATGCACCGAAACGGTAACGGCAGGCCGTGTGCTTGTTGACGGCCTCGGCGTAGGCGATGTAGGCAGTATAGTGCTTCGTGACCGCAAGCATTTGGCTGAAGACGGAATAATAGTGGTTACCGTTTCAATAGACGGAATTACCCGTGAGGTTGTGTCGGGTCCCGATATTGTTTCACGCGGATTTGTGTATGTTAAAGAATCCGAAGAGCTTATGGAACAGCTTGACCGTGTTGTATGCAATGTGCTTGAAAACTGTTATGTTTTGGGTGTAAAAGATTGGAACACACTTAAAACGCGTATAAAAGACGGGGTTGCAAAGTTTTTATACAGCAAAACACACAGAAGTCCGATGATACTTCCCATAATTATGGAGGTATAGCGGTACACAAGGCTTTATGCCTTGTGTTACATAGACTTTTACACTTGAAAGGAAGTTATATATATGAAGGTAATTTTAACGGCCGATGTAAAGGGCAAGGGAAAAAAAGGCGAGCTTTGCAATGTGTCCGACGGATACGCACGCAATTTTCTGTTTCCTAAAAATTTGGCGGTAGAGGCAGATTCTGCAGCTATGTCGGAGCTTAAAAGCCGTGAGGCTGCCGCAGCTCACCATAAACAAGAGGAAATTGACGCCGCAAAGGCAACGGCGGCAAAATTGCAGGGCAAAAGCGTTACCGTTAAGGCAAAGGCAGGCTCCGGCGGCCGTCTTTTCGGCAGTGTAACATCAAAAGAAATTGCGGAGCAAATAAAGACCGAGCTTGGAATTACGGTTGACCGCAAAAAAATGAATGTTGCCGACATTAAAAACTTCGGTCAATATACTGCCGAAATTAAACTTTATACAGGAATAACGGCTAAAATTACTGTAAATGTAACGGAGTAATTTTGTTATGAGCGATAACAGACTTATTTATGATATAGACGGCGGAAGATTACCCTATTCCGTTGACGCCGAGCAGGCTGTTCTCGGCTCTATGGTAATTGACCCTAACTGCATAAATGAGGTTGCGGTGCAGGTGCGAAGCGAATATTTTTATATTCCGCAGCACCGAGAAATTTACTCTGCCATTTCATCTATGTATGAGCTCAGTCAATCTATTGACTTTATATCTTTGCTCGAAAGGCTCAAAAAAGACGGCGTTTACGATGAAACCGGCGGAAAAGAATATCTGACAAAGCTTGTTCAAACCGTTCCGTCATCTGCCAATGTTATGACCTATGTCGGCATTATCAGAGAGCAGTATTATCAGCGCGCGCTTATGGGTGCCGCGCAGGGTATTATTAAGGATATAAACGAGAATACAATGGATTCGGGCAGATTGTTAGATTCTGCCGAACAGCGTATTTTTGAAATAAGAGACGGCAGGGAAATCGGCGGTCTTACACACATAAAGGATGTAATTTCAGCCGAAACCTATGACCGACTCACCAAAATTAACGATCCCGAAACACGCGACGATTACATAGGAATACCGTCGGGTATAGGCGCGCTTGACAAAATGATTACGGGCTTAAATAAGTCTGACCTAATCATTTTGGGCGCCCGACCCGGTATGGGTAAAACATCGTTTGCGCTTAATATAGCAAGAAATGTTGCCGTAAATGCAGGAAAAACCGTTTGCTTTTTCTCGTTAGAGATGACCCGTGACCAGTTGGCACAGCGTATGCTTTCAAGCGAAGCCGCAATAAAGAGTGAAAAACTGCGCACAGGCGAGCTTGAGCCTGAGGAGTGGACAAGGCTTACCCAAGCAGGTGAAAACCTTTCAAAAGCCGAGATATATTTTGACGAAACATCCAATATAACCGTGCCCGAAATGAAGGCAAAACTGCGCCGTATGAAGCGCGTTGATTTGGTTGTGATAGACTATTTGGGTCTTATGCATTCTCCGCGTCAAAATGACAACAGGGTTCAGGAAATTTCCGAAATTACACGCAGTCTTAAAATCATGGCAAAGGAATTAAAAATACCGATAATAGCCTGCGCGCAGTTGTCTCGCGGAACCGAAACAAAGGGCAAATCTCACAAGCCCGCACTTTCAGACCTTCGTGATTCGGGTTCTATTGAGCAGGATGCAGATATTGTACTTTTCCTTTACCGTGACGCTTATTACGACAGCGAAAAAAATTCCGACGAGGATTTAAGCGACGAATCAAAGGCAGAGTGTATTGTAGCCAAAAACCGTCACGGTGAAACGGGCGTAATACAGCTTCATTGGGACGGTCAGTACACAAGATTTACATCGGTGGATGTGTTTAGATAATGTTAAAAAAAGTGGCAGAAGCTGTTTCTCGCTTCGATTTACTCAAAGACGCAAAGCGCATTACGGTGGCACTGTCGGGCGGAGCCGACTCTATGGCGTTGCTTTATGCGCTTACGGCGATTAAAGACGAATTGAATATTGAAAAAATAGACGCCGCCCATTTTAACCATAAAATACGCGGCGACGAGGCATTGCGAGACCAAAATTTTGCCCTGTCACAGTGTGAAAAGTTGGGTATAGAACTGCATTTAGGCTCTGCCGATGTGCCAAGTTATGCCGCAGAAAATCATTTGAGCGTTGAGCTTGCTGCGCGTCAGTTGCGTTACCGTTTTTTCGATTCGCTTAATACCGACGCCATCGCAACCGCTCACACGGCGAGCGACAACATAGAGACGGTATTGTTTAATCTGACCAGGGGCACCGCGCTTGCCGGTCTGTGCGGCATACCGCCCAAACGCGGGAAATACATTCGGCCTTTAATTCTTTGCAGTCGCGAAGATGTTGAAAATTACTGTGCTGTAAATGGCATAAGCTTTGTTACAGACAGTACAAATTTGTGTGATGATTATACCCGTAACAAAATAAGGCACAGTGTTGTGCCCGTTTTAAAATCAATTAACGGATCTGTCGAGACCGCCGTAAGCCGAATGACCGTTTCAATCAGAGAAGATGAAGATTTTATAAACGGCATTGTAAGCGAAAAGTATTCCGAATTATATTCAGACGGCAAACTGTCGGTTGTTGATTTTAAAGAATTTCATACAGCAATAGCAAAAAGGCTTATTGCAAAATACTGTTTCGCAAGCGGAGTCGAAGCCGACAGCTTTCATATCAATCAAATCTACGGTATATGTATAAACGGCGGCAAAATAAGTCTTTCGGGCAACAGAAGCGCGTTTGCAAAAGACGGATTTTTAGAAATTGCCTACACAGACCGACAACCCGAAAAGGTATCCTTTAAGGTTGAAATTACGCAGTCGGATAACAATTTGTTTGAAAAAAATAAAAAAGTTCATAATTTGTTATTAAAAAATATATTAGACTGTGATAAAATAATGGGCAAGTTAGTGTTGCGGCATAGAACTGCGGGCGATACTGTAAGACTTAAAAACAAAAATTGCACAAAAACGCTTAAAAAGCTTTTTTGTGAATACAAAATACCGCTTGACGAGCGTGACGCTTGGCCTGTGCTGTGCGATGACTGCGGCGTAGTCTGGATATACAAAATCGGGGTTGCCGAGCGTTGCGCGGCTGATGAAAACAGCAACAGAATATATAAAATAAATGTTGATAGGTTTTAAGGGGAAAAGGTTATGGAAAAGGATATTGAAAAAGTTTTAATTTCAAGCGATGAAATAAAACAGATTTGCAAACGGCTGGGTGAACAGATAACCCGTGATTACACGGGCAAAAAACTGCTTGTTGTAAGTGTGTTAAAGGGTGCCGTTGTGTTTATGGCAGACCTGCTTCGCGAAATCAAGTGTGACTGCGTTATAGATTTTATTGCCGTATCATCATACAGCGGCACTAAAACTACCGGTGTTGTAAAGTTTAAAAAAGACCTTGATATAGATCCCGACGGTATGGATATACTTATAGTTGAAGATATTTTGGATTCGGGCGTAACACTTTCGTATTTAAGCAGTGTGCTTATGGGCAGAAACGCCGCCAGCATAAAAATCTGCACTTTGCTTGACAAACCGGCAAACCGAAAGGCAGATATTAAGGCCGATTATGTCGGTCAGGTTGTTCCCGATGCGTTTATTATAGGCTACGGTCTTGATTATAACGAAAAATACAGAAATTTACCCTATATCGGAATTTTAAGTCCGTCGGCGTATGAACAGAAAGGTGAGTAACAAATCTTGAAAAAGAACGTTAGAAATATTCTGCTTTATATAGGTATTCCGCTTATACTTATACTGTCGTTTGTTGCAGTGTCGCAGATATCAAAAACAACAAATGAAACAAAATATTATGAAATAATCGAAAAGATTGAGAATAACGAAATTTCCGAGTTTACGCTTAATCTTTACAGCGGCGATTTAACCTATACCCTGCGTGATGACGGCAAAAAATATCATTATAATGTTGCATCACCCGACATTTTTTATAATGATGTAAATGAATTTCTAAGAACCAACAACAAAGAAAATGCCGACAATAAAGATAAATTTATTGATTACGATTACAAAGAGGGCGGCGAAAGCTCTTGGCTTTTAAGCCTGCTGCCTAATGTTTTGCTTATTGCGGTTATGCTCATTTTCGGATATTTCTTTATAAGAAGTATGAACGCGACTATGGGTGCCGACAAAACAATGGGCTTCGGCAAAGCAAAGGTGCGCAAAGACGACGGTAGAAAAAAGACCACCTTTGCCGATGTTGCGGGTGCCGATGAAGAAAAAGAAGAAATGGCAGAGATTGTCGATTTTCTTAAAGACCCCAAAAAATTTAACGAGCTTGGCGCAAGAATACCAAAGGGCGTACTGCTTGTAGGCCCTCCGGGAACGGGTAAAACCTTACTCGCGCGCGCCGTTGCAGGCGAGGCTGGCGTGCCGTTTTTCTCAATTTCGGGTTCTGACTTTGTTGAAATGTTTGTAGGCGTCGGCGCTTCGCGCGTGCGCGACCTTTTCGGCGAGGCAAAGAAAAATGCTCCCGCAATCGTATTTATTGATGAAATTGACGCTGTGGGCCGTCAGCGTGGTGCAGGTCTTGGCGGCGGTCACGATGAGCGTGAACAAACCCTTAACCAACTGCTTGTTGAAATGGACGGCTTTGGCGCAAATGAGGGCGTTATTGTAATGGCGGCAACCAACCGCCCCGATATACTTGACAAAGCGCTTTTACGTCCCGGACGTTTTGACCGTCAGATTACAGTAAACTACCCCGATGTAAAGGGCAGAGAAGAAATATTAAAGGTTCATTCACGCGGCAAGCCCCTAGGCCCCGATGTTAACCTTGCAACCATTGCAAAATCAACCTCGGGCTTTACGGGCGCAGATCTTGAAAACCTGCTTAACGAAGCGGCTCTTTTGGCTGTTCGTCATGGCAAGAAAGCAATAACTCAAGAAGAGATTGAAGAGGCAACCATAAAGGTTGTAATGGGTACCGAAAAGAAATCGCATAAAATAAGTGATAAGGATAAGATGGTAACCTCTTATCACGAGGCAGGTCATGCCATAGTTTCTTATTTTCTTCCTACACAAGACCCTGTTCATCAAATCTCTATCATTCCGCGCGGTATGGCGGCAGGTTACACAATGTATCTGCCCACCGAAGAAAAGGGTCATACAAGCAAAAATCAGATTTTAGAGCAGATTTGTTCACTGCTTGGCGGTCGCGCTGCAGAACAGCTTACCCAAGATGATGTTTGTACCGGTGCATCTAACGACATTCAGCGTGCTACCGAGCTTGCGCGTAAAATGGTTACGCGTTTCGGTATGAGTGACAAACTGGGTCTTGTAGTTTACGGTGATGACCATAATGAAGTGTTCTTAGGCAGAGATTTTTCATCAACACCTAACTATTCGGAAAAGACTGCCGCTACTATTGACGATGAAATTGAGGCTGTTGTTATGCAGCAGTATCAAAAAGCGCTTAAGCTGCTTGAAGGCGCAATGCCCAAGCTTCACGAGGTAGCAAAGGTGCTTTTTGAAAAAGAAAAAATTTCAGGTGAAGATTTCCGTGCTATTATGGAACAAACCGTTTGATGATAGTTTATTTGTTTAAATTTAATATCTTTAATTTGAAATACCGATTGACAAACTAATCGGTATTTTCTATAATTACTTTGTTTAATACACAACATTTTTGGGGGTCATAAAAAATGAGTTTTAGTTCAAAAGTAGTATCTTCGCTTGAAAAATGTTTTTTAACTTCGGATATAAATGAATTTACCGAGCTTACCGAAGAAAAAATTTTTAAAAACCAAAAGTATTCTTTTCAGCTTTTTACCCATTTTGAAGAGGGCTGGCAAATTGCCGTAAAGCCTGTGATTGAGGGCGATTTGGCAGATTATATAACCGTCCGCGAGGTGGTTAATATTCCGTCGGAATTACCTACATACCCAAACTGCAGCGATATGCCAAAGGTGCATGAGCCGGGTCTTTATCCCGACCTTTTGCGTCCGCTTAAATACCGCGGAGCATTGAGACTGTTGCCTAAACAAAGCCGTGCTTTGTGGTTTGATATTGACCCTAAGGGTGAAATAACGGGGGAGCATACCGTTAAAATCAAGCTTTTGAAGGTGGGCGTTACAAGCAAGGGGCTTAACCCAACCGAAGAGGTTGCGGCGGAGCATGAATTAAAAATCGATATTAAAGATGTTGCACTGCCCGAACAAAGCCTTATATTTACCCAGTGGTTTTACGCTGACTGCCTTGCCGACTATTATAATGTCGAGGTTTTCAGCGACCGCCACTTTGAGATATGCGAAAATTTTGCGCGAACAGCCGTTAAAAACGGCAGAAATATGCTTATGCTGCCGCTGCTTACCTATGCGCTTGATACGCATTGGGGCGGCGAGCGAACCACAGTTCAGCTTATTGATGTTTACAAAGACGGCGACAGTTATACCTTCGGTTATAAAAACCTTGACCGCTGGCTTGATATGTGCAACCGAATAGGCGTTAAGTATTATGAGGTTTCTCCGTTTTTCTCACAGTGGGGCGCCGACAGCACGCCTAAGGTAGTGGCATACGAAAACGGCGAAAAGAAAACTATTTTCGGTTGGGGTACAAACCCCGTATCAGACGAATACAACACCTTTATACGCGCCTTTATAAGCGGCTTTTTAGGTCATATGAAGGCTCGCGGCGAGGATAAAAAGTGTTGGTTCCATATTTCAGACGAGCCGATTACCGAACACCTTGAACAGTATAAAACCGTAAGAAATTCTATTTATGATTTGTTGCAGGATTACAATATGATGGACGCCATTTCACACTATGAGTTTTATGAAATGGGGCTCATAAAAACCCCCGTACCTAAAACAATAGGTATTGAGCCGTTCCTTGAGCATAATGTGCCTGACCTTTGGTGCTATTACTGCGGAGGTCAGTGTGAGGGCGTGAGCAACTGTCACTTTGCAATGCCGCTTGCGCGTGTGCGTTCGCTTGGTATGCAGATGTATAAGTACAGTATAAAGGGATTTTTACACTGGGGCTATAATTATTATAACAATCAGTTTTCGTATGACCGTTTGGACCCGTTTGCAAGCTCCGACGGTGAAAGCTTTGCCGCAAGCGGAGATACCTATATGGTATATCCCGCGCCGGACGGCACTGCATGGGAATCTACAAGACTCAGAGCCTTGTATGAAGCTATGGAGGATATGCGTGCAATGCAGCTTGCCGAAACGGTTTGCGGTAAAGCCGCGGTGGTTAAAGCCGTTGAGAATATTTGCGGTGAGATTAAGTTTAATAAGTGCGTTCAAGACGGTGACACAATGCTTAAAATTCGCAGAACGGTAAACGATATGATATTTGATAATATTTAAAACAAAAAACGAGGATAATTTGAAATTTCAAATTATCCTCGTTTTTAATGGTTCTTTATAACTTTAATCGTCGCTTCCTGCCTGACGCTCCATAAGCTGTTCTTTTGTTATTAGCACCTGACGGGGCTTTGCACCCTCATATCCGCCTATGATTCCGCGTTCTTCCATTTGGTCGATTATTCGTGCGGCGCGCGCATAGCCGAGCTTTAATTTACGCTGTAACAGTGAGGTGGACGCCTGACCGAGCTCTACTACTACCTTTATGGCCTCTTCAAGAACGGGGTCGTCGGCATCGGCCGCTTCTTCGGGCACACCTGTGCGCTGTTGCTTTTCAATGGCCGCCTGACGCTCGATTTCAAGCATAATATTATCGTCATAATCGGCCCTTCCGCCGCTTTTTACAAATTCTACAACCCGTTCGACCTCTTCATCGCTTACAAAACAGCCCTGAATTCTAAAGGGCTTATTTGCGCCCATGGGGCTAAACAGCATATCGCCGCGGCCAAGCAGCTTTTCGGCACCTGCGCAGTCGAGTATGGTTCCGCTGTCGATGTGTGAAGATACCGCAAAAGCAATTCGGGTGGGTATATTCGCTTTAATAACACCCGTTACAACATTGACTGACGGGCGCTGTGTTGCTATAAGCAGATGTATGCCTGCGGCTCGCGCCTTTGCGGCAATGCGGTTAATTGAGTCTTCGACCTCTTTTGGCGCCGTCATCATAAGGTCTGCCAGCTCGTCGATAATAATAACAATGCGCGGCATTTTTTTGACTTCGGGTTCGTCGGCAAGCGTTTCGACAAGCTTATTGTAGCCTTCAATATTTCGTACATCGCGGTCGGCAAACATTTTATAGCGCTGTTCCATTTCGTTTACAGCCCAGCCAAGTGCGCCTGCCGCCTTTCGCGGTTCGGTTACAACCGGAACCAAAAGGTGAGGTATGCCGTTGTAAATTCCAAGCTCTACAACCTTGGGGTCAATCATAAGCAACTTTACATCATCGGGCGAGGCCTTATAAAGCAGGCTTATTATAAACGAGTTAATACAAACCGATTTACCCGAGCCTGTAGCGCCCGCGATAAGTCCGTGCGGCATTTTTGCAATATCGGCAATTACGGTGTTGCCGCCTATGTCTTTACCCATAGATACGGTGAGCTTGCTCTTTGAAGCCGAAAAAGTTGTCGATTCTATAACTTCACGAATACCGACGGTAGAGCTTGCCTTGTTGGGAACCTCTATACCCACTGCCGCTTTGTTAGGTATTGGGGCTTCAATTCGAACACCCGCAGTTGCAAGGTTAAGTGCAATATCATCGGCAAGGCTTGTAATCTTGCTGATTTTAACGCCTGCGCGCGGTTGAAGCTCGTAACGCGTAACGGTGGGCCCGCGGCTTACATCGACAACGCGAGTTTCAACACCGAAGCTTTTAAGCGTTTCAACCAATTTTTCGGCGGTGCTTTCAAGCTCAGCCGTGACGGCTTTGCTGTTGTTTCCGCTTATGTCGTTCAACAGGCTTACGGGCGGAAATTTGTATATGGGCATGTCGTTAATCTTTTCGGAAATTTCATCGGCAACAGCGTCGGTTTCTTTTTTGAAGTCAACCGTAATTCTTTCGGGCACCGATTCCTCAGCCTCGTTACGCGCCGATTCAAGCGCTGTGTCTATATCGGCGGGATCTTCTGTGGGGACAAAGCCGTCATCGGCGGCGTCGGAAGGCGCCGAATCGCCGTTATCGTTATAGCTGTCAACCAGTTTTTGCTGCATTTCGTCAAGGTTACGCTGTTTTTTTGAGGGCTTTTCGGGCTCGTCAACTTCCATATCAACATCAAAGCCCTTAATAATTTTAAGCTCTTTTTGTTTCGGCTTATCCTCTTTTTCGGATTCACGCAATGCGCGTTCCGCAAAGGCATTGCTTGCCTGCTCCGACACAACCTGAGCGGGTTTGGCAATAGCTTTGAAAAGCGCTATAAGATGTGTGCCGGTGATTATCATCAGAAATACAAAAATGAGCAGAATAAGCGTTATTACGGCACCCGTTTTTCCGAAAGCCAAGCCTATCGGGAAACCGATAAGGGTGCCGAGCAACCCGCCACCGAATTTGTTTGGCAGCATATTCCAAGAATCTTTAAGTGAATTTGCGAACATATCGCCTATAAATTGGTCTTTCGCCGTTGAGCAAACCTCAATAAACGCGCCTATAAGCACCACAAGAACAACCGACTCAATAAGCTTTGCGTTTATATTCTCCGACAGCTTGTCGGTTGCAAAAATTACGGCGACGGCACCCAGCAAAAACGGATAAAAATATGCCGTGACGCCAAACAGCCTGAACATAAATTCATGAAGCACTGTCCAGATGTATTCACCTTTAATAAACACCACAAACATCAAAAATACAGCTACGGCAAACCAGATAACCGAATGCAGTTGTCTTGACGCTTTGCTTGCCGCCTGCGTTTTTCTTTGTGACGAGGAACGGCTTTTCTTTTTTGTTGCCATTTATGTAACACTCCAATAAAAAATATGTAAGGCGCAATGCGCCGTTAGTTTTGCTCAATCATTTTATACAGACAATCTAAAACTTCGCTTAAAGTGCCGAGCGAGTCTATCAGCCCTTCGTTGACTGCTTTTTTGCCCGAAAGGGTAGAGCCGACATCGGTTACAAGCTCGCCCGTGTTCATCATAAGCTCTGTAAAACGCTCGGCCGATATGCCCGAATTTTTGACAACAAATTCGGTAATGCGGTCTTGCATACGGGCAAAGTGATTCATAGTTTGCGGAACGCCTATTACCAAACCGCTTGTCCTTACGGGGTGAATTGTCATTGTAGCCGACGGCGCTATAAAAGAGTGCTTTGCCGACACGGCAAGCGGCACGCCTATTGAATGACCGCCGCCCAAAACAAAGCTTACCGTTGGTTTTTTCATACCCGATATAAGCTCTGCAAGTGCAAGCCCCGCTTCGACATCACCGCCGACCGTGTTAAGAATAATAAGCATACCCTTAATGCTGTCGTCCTGCTCGATTGCCACAAGCTGCGGAATAATATGCTCATACTTTGTGGTTTTAGTCTGTTCGGGCAAAACATTATGCCCTTCGATTTCACCTATGATTGTAAGGCAGAAAATCTTGTGCTTGCCGCCGATTGTTTCTACCGAGCCTAATTCCTTTATAGCCTCTAACTGTTCGTTTTCGGTGTTGTTTTTTTTATTTTCCATATAATTTCCCTCCAAATCTATTATTTGAAAAGAAATTATAACAATACATTATAATTATATATCTTTTCGGGCGTTTTTTCAAGATAAATAATCAAAAATCAAATTTAACCTATAAACATCAAAAAATAAAATCGATATATTAAAAAAATAACTTGATTTTATGACAGGCTTGTTGTATAATAACTTTCGCACCAATATGCCGGTGTGATGGAATTGGCAGACGTAGTGGACTCAAAATCTACTTCG
>ERZ780149.954-NODE-954-length-34335-cov-5.091511_pt1 | contig 34335 bp, 16 predicted proteins | sample MGYA00511367_ERZ780149 | MGnify/ENA primary metagenome ERZ780149 (study PRJEB29588, sample SAMEA2153852) | human gut metagenome | biome: human gut; feature: human-associated habitat; material: faeces | place: Denmark | collected 2008/2010 ... | reverse complement strand
CAAAATACAAGCAATTTTAAAACTTTTCATAATTATTCCAAATTTACAATTCTTGACAATAATCATCATCAATTATAACTTTACAACTTAACAAATATCTGCTATTCTTATAACATAATAAGGAGAATTTAAGTGGAATCAAATAATAAAACAAAAAGTGAATTTGAAGAATATTATAAAAAGTCTTGCGAATTGTCAAAAAATATCAAACAAAAAAATTTAAAGGTTAAGGTAAAATAATATGGAAAAAGTTTACATTGCCTTAGACTCAGACATTATCAGGTGTTTAACAATTATTGCTCCATACGCAAAGTTAAAAAATATTCCTAGTTCAAGCAGAATCACTAATAATGCAACACTTCAAAAATATACCCCTGCGTTATGCAAACTGTTTAATAAAGCACAAGCAGATGATATAAGACTTTTAGTGACTTCAACAACTTACTATGAAACGCAACATCTTCAACCAGTAAAAAATTTTATTGAAACTTATTGTTATTTCCCAACAAGTGAAAATCTTGAAAATGAGGAATATATTAACAATATAAGAACATTAGCATACACTTACTGTGGCTTTGCAACAGACACTCAAAATAAAACTCCTCATCCATTTAGCGCTAGATATGTTGCTGAGTTTAATAGGTATTGCCCTTGCAATGACAGTTATGTTATGGCAGAAGCAACTGTTGAAAACGCGATTCTTCTTACCGCAAATCAAAAAGACTTTATATATGTAAAAAGCGCAAACAAAAACAAAAAAATTGCAAATGAAATAATTGAAATTAACAAACAATTTGGTTATGAAGACGAATATGGATTTACTCCTTACCCGTTAGGTATCAGTGAGTTAGAATATTTTTTACAAACAGAACTTAGAAAAATTAAAAATCAATTAAAAACTGAAACCAGCAAATAAAAAACCCTTTGTTATAAAGGGTTTTTTATTTTTTAGCATCTGCCAATTATTCTAAGGTTTTTATTAATTTATTAAAAGTTTTTGCAACATCTTCTATTTTGCAAGTGTGTTTTTCACCCGTTTTCCTAACTTCAACTTCAACCTCGCCTTGTTCAATGCTTCGCCCAACTGTTATTCTTATTGGCACACCAATTAACTCAAAGTCATTAAACTTAACCCCTGCTCTTACATTTCTGTCATCAAGCAAAACAGGAATTCTTGCTTCTTCAAGTTCATTGTAAATGCTTTCAGCAACTTTTGTTTGCTCTTCTTTTTTTGTGTCAACAATAATAACATCAACCAAAAATGGAGCAACGCTTACAGGTAAAATCAAACCTTTTTCGTCATGATGTTGGTCAATAATTGAAGCAACGCATCTTTCAAGCCCAATGCCATAACAACCCATTTCCATAATTTGGCTTGTTCCGTTAGCATCAACATATGTTGCATTAAACTTTTTGGTGTATCTTTGCCCTAATGCAAAAACATGCCCTAACTCATTGCCCATTGCAATGGTTAATTTTTTGCCACAAACTGGGCAAACATCACTTTCATCAGCAAACCTAATATCAGCCCATTCGTGACGAGCAAGGTCACTAACATTAACATCAGCAAGGTGGTAATCTTTAATGTTAGCACCTGTCACAAAGTTTTCCATTTCTTTAACTTCGTTATCAATAATAATTCTAACATTAAAAAGGTTTCCAACAGGACCAACAAAACCCATAACCGAACCAATTGACTTAATGTCTTTTTCGCTTGCAAGTTCAAGAGTAACTGCTTTAAGGTAATTTTGAAGTTTAACCTCGTTAACATTGCGGTTGCCTTTAACAACAGCCATAACCAAATTGCCATCAGCATTATACACCATTGATTTTACAAAATTGTCAACTGAGGTTGATAAAAATTTGCATAAATCACTTATGCTTTTAACATTTGGCGTGTGCACTTTTTTAAAGTTGCCTTTGTTTGTTGTTTTTAAAGCATAGTTATCAACACATTTTACCGTTTCAAGGTTAGCACCAAATTTGCAGTTATCACAGAATGCAATTTGCGCTTCACCCTCGCGTGTTACAGCCATAAACTCATGACAATAGTTTCCGCCCATAACGCCCATGTCTGCCACAACAGGCACTGTTTTTATGCCCATTTTTGTGAACATTTCATCATAAACGCTAAGCATTTGTTTGTAATAATCATCTAAACTTTCTTTGTTTGTGTGGAAACTATAAGCATCTTTCATTATAAACTCTCTTGCTCTTACAAGCCCATTTCTTGGCCTTATTTCATCACGATGCTTTTGTTGAATTTGATATATGCTAAAAGGCAAATCGTTATAACTTTTAACAAAGTTTGTTGCAACCAAAGTTGCATATTCTTCGTTTGTTGGGCTTATGGCATAATCATTGCCGTTTCTGTCAACCAGTTTAAACATTTCTTTACCAAAAGCCTTCCATCTTTCACTTTGCTCTAAAATTTCACGGCTAACAAGAATAGGAAACTTCATCTCATTTGAATTAACCTTCTCCATTCCCCGCCTAATAATATAACTTACCTTTCTTAAAAGCATATTAAAATAAGGCAAATAATAAAACAAGCCTGAACTTACCTTTTTAACCATTCCCGCCCTAACCATGTAACTCATGGCAGTGCTGTCACAGTCATTTGGAACTTCCTTTTTTGTTGGAAGTAAAAAATTACTATATCTCATTTGCAAAACTCCCTTAATCTTTTGCTATTTTAAATTATTTTATTAATGTTGTCAATAAGTGAAACAAGTTCAGGAAACTTTGTGTAACCAGCCTCGCTGTCAAAATGCCCTGCTCCTGAAATGGTGTGAGACTTTGCTCCAACAGCATTGCAAAACTTAGTGTAATCTTCTTCACTTATAATTGGGTCATTATTTGAAATTACTGTGTGATAAAACTTAACAAACCTTGACACTTTTTGAAGTATCTCATTTTTGCAAACAAAAGATTTATTAAGTTTATCTTGCTCAATTCCAACCATAGTGTTAAACGGGCAAACGCCAATTATTCCTTCAATGTTTGTTTTTGTTTTAACAATAAACCTTGTTGCAAAAACACAACTAATGTCATAACAAATTATTGTTGTTTCTTTGTTAATAAGCCCAATTTTTTTGTAACTTGCAAGAACCTTTTCCCAATTTTTATAATTGCAAAATTCACCTTGTGGCATGTAAGGCACGCAAACATTAAACCCCTTGTTTTCAAGTTCAGTTTTAAGCCAAGAAAACCAGTTGTCATAAACGGTGTTTATTGCACTTGGAATTATTATATAATTTTTCATAACCTATCCCCTTAAAATAATACTAAAATTTCAAAAGATATATTCTTAATCAAAATAATTAAGTTGCATTGCTTTTCTTACTTTTTCAAGTGTTGATTGTGCAACCTCTTTTGCCCTAACGCTTCCATTTTTAAAAACTTCTTCAACTTTACTGAAGTCTTTTTCAAGTTGCTCTCGTTTTTCTCTTATTGGCTTTATAAATTCTTGCATAACCTCATTTAAATATTTCTTGCAAACCACATCTCCAAGCCCGCCCCGTTCGTAATGCTCTTTCATTTGTGCAATTTTTTCTTTATCTTTTCCAAAAACATCAAGATAAATAAACACAGGGTTATTTTTAGTGTCTCCCTTATCTTCAACACGAATGTGGTTAGGGTCAGTATACATGCTCATAACCTTTTTCTTAATCTCTTCAGGGCTGTCTGAAAGATAAATGCAGTTATTTAAAGATTTACTCATTTTTGCATTGCCATCAGTTCCAACAAGCCTTCTTTCATTTTTCTTTGAACTTAAAATTTCTTTTGGCTCAACCAAAACTTCACCATAAATTCGGTTAAAACTTCTAACAATTTCTCTGCACTGTTCAACAAGTGGTTGTTGGTCTTCCCCACAAGGCACAACTTTTGCCTCAAATGCAGTAATATCACTTGCTTGGCTTACAGGGTAAGTTAAAAACCCAACAGGAATGTTTGAGCCAAACCCCCTTTCTTTAATTTCAGTTTTAACGGTTGGGTTCCTTTCAAGCCTTGCAAGAGTAACAAGGTTAAGGTAATACATTGTTAGTTCTGTTAATTGCGGAACCTGAGACTGCACAAAAAGAGTGCATTTGTTTGGGTCAAGCCCACAAGCAAGAAAATCAAGCATAAGTTCTTTAACACTGGTTTTAATTTTTTCAGGGTTATCTGCATTATCAGTTAAAGCCTGAGTATCTGCAATAAAAACAAAGCAATCATATTTTCCGCTGTCTTGCAACTCTTTTAAGTTTTTAAGTGCTCCAATGTAATGCCCCACATGTAATTTACCTGTTGGTCTTAACCCTGTAACCAACCTAATTTTTTCCATTTTTTTCTCCTTTATGTTCATTAAGTTTAATAACTTCATCAATGGCACCGCCACCAAGACAAAACTTTCCATCATAAAACACAACATATTGCCCAGGGGTTATTGCCCTTTGCCTTTCAGCAAAGTCAACCCTAACATGCCCATTGTCTTCAATTTTAACCTTAACTTTTTGTTCAGGTTGACGATACCTAAATTTTGCCGTGCAAATAAATTCCTTCTTTTCTGGTTCTTTTGGGATCCAGTTGACTTTATATGAAATTAAAGCATCGCTTAAAATTTCTTCCCCCTCGCCTTGGGTAACATACAAAATGTTTTTGTCTAAATCTTTTCCAACAACAAACCAACTTTGCCCGTTGCCATCTTTGCTTCCACCAATTCCAAGCCCACGCCTTTGACCAATTGTGTAATACATAAGGCCATCATGTTTGCCCATAATGTTTCCTGTTCGCATGTCAACAATATCCCCGCTTTTTGCTGGCAAATAGTTCTGCAAAAACTTTTTAAAGTTTCTTTCACCAATAAAGCAAATGCCTGTGCTGTCTTTCTTTTCAGCAGTGGCTAAGCCATTGTCATGAGCAATTTTTCTTATTTCACTTTTTTGCATATTCCCTATTGGAAACATAACCATTTTAAGTTGGTCTTGATTTAATTGATTTAAAAAATATGTTTGGTCTTTGTTTTGGTCACTGGCCTTGCACAAATAATAATAATCACCTATTTTTTCAACATTGGCATAATGCCCTGTTGCAATGAAGTCTGCCCCAATTTTTTTTGCAAACTCTAAAAAAGGCCCAAACTTAATTTCCCTGTTGCACAAAACATCAGGGTTAGGCGTTCTTCCCTTTTTATACTCTTCAAGAAAATGTGTAAAAACATTATCTAAATATTGTTTTGAAAAATTAACGCTATAATAAGGAATTTTAAGTTTGCTTGCAACTCTTTTAACATCAGCATAATCATCAACAGCAGTGCAAACACCATTTTCATCTTCTTCTTCCCAGTTGTTCATAAAAAGCCCAATAACATTATAGCCCTGCTCTTTTAAAAGCAACGCCACAACGCTTGAGTCAACCCCGCCACTCATTCCAACAACAACTGTAATATCACTATTTTCCATTTATTTTTGTCTGCCTTAACTTAGATTTTTTCTTCCTTTCTTCATATGGCACAAACCATTCTCTAATTGTAACATATTTTTTGCCAAGTTTCTTTCTTGTTTCAAGATTAAGTTTTGAAATAAACTTTAACTTGCTTTCCCTAAATTTATATTTATAAAACAAAATCGCAACAAAGTCCCAAACCCACATGGCAACAACAATAAAACCAAGCCCGCCACCAACCGAAACATTAATAACCCCTTCAAGTTCAGGAATTGCAACAACAATCATTGCAATAAGCAACGCAATGCTAACAAACGCCCCCTTTTTGTAATTTTTAGCATAATAATTATGTGCCCCAAAAATTCCAAAAAAGAAACATAACAACAAAAGTGTTACATGGCTTATATACGCTGGTTCAATAACGGCAGCCTTGTTTACCTCTTTATTTATCTTTCTTCTTGCAAGGTAAAGGTCTGCCCATTTGTAAATTTCCCACCATTGAATTTTCTCTTGCTCGCCTTCTCCTCTTGCCTTTTTTGCACTATATTCTTCCTTTGCCCCCTCAAAAAAGGTAACATCTGATGTGTTAATGTTGTAACTTCCGTCACTTTCAACTTCAACAACAGGCCTGTCAATTATTTTTTGTTTGTGTTTGTGCCTTTTTCTTTTCTTCTCTTCCCCTTCTTTACTTTCAACTTTGTCGCCAGGGTTTTCACCACTCTCTTGGCTTGAACTTAAGGTGCCGTCATTACCTTGAACTTCTAGCGCTTTTAAATTTGCATCACCAGGCTTTGTTTTTTCAACATCACTAGCCAAAATTTGCCCGTTTTCACCTTCGCCAGTTTTGCTAACCTTGGTGCTTAACTCTTCTGCACTGCCACCATCAAACACAACGGGTGCGTTTACTACTGCTTCATTTTTTACTTGGCTATTATTTTTAACATCAACTGTTTCTCTTTCAACTTGGCCCTTGCTTTCATCTTGAACCAACCTTAATTCTTTATCAGCCGTTGCAACCGCTTCAACTTTATCAACTTCACTTGAAGCAGTTTCTGTTGTTTTCAACTTTAAAGCCAATTTCTCTTCTTTAATCTTATATCCACAATAAGGACAAACAGCATCTTTACTGCTTATAAACTCAGCACACCTAGGGCACACAGTTCTTATTGCCATAATCCACCTCTAATTAATTAATATTATCACACTTTTTCCACTTTGTAAAACCCTTTCATAAAAATTGGAACTTAATTAGAAGAAAACAACTAAAAATTTTAGTGCAAAAAAATAGGAGCATAATTGCCCCATCGTTTTATTTAAATCAATTTACAAACTTTGCCAATGTGAGCAATAAGGTCAAGAACCTTGCAAGAATATCCCCATTCATTATCGTACCATGCTATAAGTTTAACAAATGTTGGGTTAAGCATTATTCCCGCCGTTGCATCAAACAAACAAGTGCAAACTTCATTTACAACATCTTGGCTAACAATTGCATCTTCTGTGTAACCAATAATGTTTTTATATTTACCTGTTGATGCCTTTTTCATAACCTTGCAAATTTCTTCATAAGTTGTTGGTTTTTCAAGTTTGCAAGTTAAATCAACCACACTGCAATCAGCCGTTGGCACCCTAAAAGACATACCCGTAAGTTTGCCATTAAGTTCAGGAATAACCTGCCCCACAGCCTTTGCAGCCCCCGTGCTTGAAGGGATAATGTTAATAAGAGCACTTCTTCCACCACGCCAATCTTTCTTGCTTGCACCATCAACAGTAAGTTGAGTTGCTGTTGTTGCGTGAACTGTTGTCATTAACCCTTCGCTAATTCCAAAGTTTTCATGAATAACCTTTGCAAGCGGAGCAAGGCAATTTGTTGTGCAACTTGCATTTGAAACAACATTCATTTCAGGCTTGTATTCATTTTCATTACACCCATAAACAAAAATTGGTGTGCCCTTGCCAGGTGCAGTTATTACAACCTTTTTTGCCCCTGCTTTTAAGTGCCTTGAAGCATCTTCAACTTTTGTGAACTTACCCGTTGCTTCTGCAACAACATCGGCTCCACAACCCTTCCAATCAATATCTTCAGGGTTCATTTGTTGGTAATATTTAATTTTGTTTCCGCAAACAACTAAATCTTGCCCAACAACCTTAACCTCGCCTTCAAACGGACCATGCACACTGTCATGTTTAAGCATATATGCTGCATATTCAACCGTTAAAAATGGGTCATTAATTCCAACAATTTGAATATTGGTGTTTTCTTTAAAACTTGCCCTTAAAATTAAACTTCCAATTCTTCCAAAACCATTAATTCCAACCTTAACCTTTTTCATATAACTCTCCTTTTTTTCAGTTTATATTAATTTTTGAATAAAATCAAATAATTTAAACTAATAATTTGTGGTTAAGTTAAAATTGATGTATACTTTAAGCTGAAACTTTCATAAAAAGTTCATAAAACTAACTTCATTTTAATCAAACAAAACCAAGTTCAAAACAAAAACTTGCAAGTAAAAAATGCAAAACTAAAAAGCAAAAATCAAACTTTAAAAATAATCAAAGTTTTTAATTAAGGAGATAAAACTATGCTTGTTAACACAAAAACAATTTTTGAGTATTCAATCAAACAAAAAAGGGCAATTTGTGCATTCAATGTAAGCAACCTTGAAATGATGCAAGCAGTTGTTGAATGCGCAAAAAAAGAAAATGTGCCTGTTATTATTTCTGCAAGCGAAACTGCAATTAATTATGCTGGAATTGAAAATTTGGTAAGTTTAGCAAAAAACTTAACAAAAAATGCAGATTTGCCCATTGCTTTGCATCTTGACCACGGCTCAAATGTTGAAATCTGCAAAAAAGCAATAAAAAGTGGTTTTACAAGCGTTATGTTTGATGGCTCTGCCCTTGATTATGCAGAAAATGTAAAACTAACAAAACAGGTTGTTGACTTTGCCCACAAACACAATGTTACCGTTGAAGCAGAGTTAGGCAAAATTATGGGCGTTGAAGATAACATTATTCATAAAAATGCCATTTTAACTGACCCAAAACAAGCCAAAGATTTTGTAACCAAAACAAATTGTGACAGCCTTGCAATTTCAATTGGCACCGCTCACGGAATTAACAAAGGCTTAAAACAACCTAAGATTTATTATGATGTTATAAATAATGTTAAAAAAGAACTTGGGCAAAACTTTCCTCTTGTTGCTCACGGAAGTTCGTCTGTTCCAGCGTTGTTAGTTAAAAATATTAATAAATTTGGAGGAAACATAACAAAAAGCCAAGGAATAAGCACTCAAGACCTTGCAAAAATGAGTAAATCAGGAATAAACAAAATTAATATAGACACAGATTTAAGGCTTGCTTTTACAAGCGGTTTAAGAGAATTTCTTCAAACCAACCCTGAGGTTTTTGACCCAAGAAAAATTTTAAATTCTGCAAAACAAGCAATCAAAACTCAAATTTCTTCGCTAATTAACCTAATTTCAAAAAACTAATGCAGATTTTGATAAATACATTAGTTTTTTGATAAATACCATTCATGGCGCGCTTTAACAATTCTACAATATTTTTAGTAATCCACCACTAAATTAATTTAATTAGTTTTTCCAAAGGTTTTAAGCAACCCGCTATTTAGGTTTAAATCAATAGTGCCAAGATAGTTAAAATTATCTTACAAAAGCGTTAAAACAGGTTTACACAAAACAAATGAAAGAATATAAAAAATGCAGTTTTTACTGCATTTTTATTTATCATTTTTTTGAAAACTGCCAAGTCTGTTGCTTAAATCTCGTGGCGTGTTAATGCCGGCTGTTAAATCGTTCATAAGGCCAGTTCTGTTTTGAGCCCTTCTTTCCATGCCATTTTTAAAACCTTTGCCATTTTTAATGTCATTCATAACAGTAACTGCTGCTGCCCCAGGAATGTAATCGGCAAGTCTGTCAGTAACCGCTTTGGCAGCAGTTGATAAAACCTGACCCGAAATAACAGCCCCAGCAACAACCGCTGTTGTTTTTGCAGCAGTTTTCACTTCACCCCAAATTTCTTCACCAGTAGCAAATGCGTCATCATTATTTTTGTTGACATAATCATCAACACTTTTTGCCTTTTTCTTTTTAATTGCTGCTTTAACATCACTAAGAGTTGTTCCTGAAAGCATAAAGTTAAGATATTTTGAAAATGTTCTTATCATTGAGAAAATAACAAGTGTAAACATTGTGTTAATAAGTAAATTCAAAAACGATGCCGTCCACCCGCCAACAATTAATGAAATGCCTATTGAATCTGCAACCATTTTTGGTGTAAACATTTCCATTGACCAAATTATTGGCATTACTAAAACCGAAAAGTTTAAAACCACTGTAACAGAATAAACCACAACAAGTTTGTTTAAAAATGACTCCGTCCACCCTGAAAGCATTTTTCCGCCATCAAGTGGAATTGCTGAAACCACCCCTGGGTAAGTTATTGCAAGAACAACCATATCAAAAATTCTTCCAATTAAGGCAAACACAACAACAAACAGCGCTTCAAGAATAACAATTCCGCCCGCAATTAAAATTAGCGGATTTATTTTGTTTTCAGCATATAAATTACCTGTTGAAAGATGTGGGTCACTCATGTTAAAATCAACCGCAAAATTGCCACTATCAAGCCTTGCCACAACCTTTTCAGTTTTAGTAAATGCAACAAATGCACTGAAATTAACATAAATGTGAGGAATCATTTGGTCGCCATCAAGCCCTGTGATAACTTCAAAACCACTCCTTATAAACCAAGCAATGTCACTTAAACCATCTATTTTTTCATAGGTTATGGTTGGAAAAAGGTCAAGAAGTGTTGGGCTATAGATATCATCTCTATAAAATTCAATAATTCCTGTGTCATTCGTTCTTATTGCTGTTGGGTGCCCCTCAGCATCAAAAAGTCCTTTTGCAATAACAAGTGACCCATTGCTTGTAACATAATCACTTTTAAACCCAAAGTCTCCACCATGAATAAACGGCATAAATAATTCAACTTCAACCTGCCCTCCCTCTGGGGTTGTTATTGTTTGAAGTTGTGAATAACACAATGTGTAAACTGTGCCTTGTGCTTCATCAAAGGTTTCTGCTGGTGAAAAGTAAACGGTTTCTTCTTGTTCACCATCATAAGCAACACGGGTAACATACCCCTCAACGCCGTCAACAACAGTTTTCTCAATCGGCAAATCTGTTACAGTGTCTGTTCCAAAAACTTCACAATGGTTCTCATAAACATCATTAATTGACATAAAGAAGAATCCGCTTGGAACATCATAATTTTTAACTAAGCAATAATCAATTGCATCTGCCATAACATAATATTCAACTTTTTTTGAATACAAATTGTTATCATAAACAGCATAGTATGCCGAGTGTTCCTGCCCGTTTGAACTTTCTCTTATTGCCTCTTCGGCGGCCTCAATTTGGTCAATACTGAAAAATTCATTTTCATTAAACATAACCGCCGTTTTAAACCCCTGCATGAAGCCTGACTGATTTCTAAATGCCAAAAAGGCATTTTCAAGGTCACTTATTGTGCCGTCAGTGTTAATTGTGTCAAAATTTATTTCACTTCCGTCATCATTTGTGTTTGAAAAGGTGTAGGTTATTGGAATTTTTTGGTCATCATCAGCATAAGACCGATACGCGTTGGCCTGATATGTGCTTGCCTGCCAAATGTAAGTGCCAACACTAATGTCTTGCCCACCTGCTGTGGCCATGTAAAGTGCTGAAAGAATTGCGTTACTGAAAATTATTGAAAAAACGAACAACACAGGCACAATTATCATCAAAAAACAACTTTTAAGAGCATTAACTAAAACATGTTTTTTGCTGTTATCCCCGCCAGTAACATCACTATATTCAGTTTTAATAATGGCAATTATTGAAAAAACAATAATAAGAACAATGCCTAGAATGAAAATGTATTTAATAATGTTTAACACTGTGTCACTAAACACAAAGTCAAACACTGCGTCCCCTCCCAAACTTTCAAGGGTTGAATAATCAGCACTCATTCCCAAAAATTGCCTTATGAATATGAAAAAGAAATCAATAATGTTTAATATAAATCTGCCAACAACAGTAAGCAGCCTCATGATAATTGTAAGAACAATTCTCCAACTGTTTGTTATGATGTTAATAACAAAGGTAAGTGCAGTATCCCAAATTGAACTATCCCCACTATTTTCAAGCGTGGCAACACCACCCGCACCGTTTAATATGGTGTGAGTGATGTTATTTATAAACATTCCTAACTTTGTTGTAATGCTCATTTTACCACCCTTGTTTTGTTATTTCTTTTATTACTTTTCAAACTCACCAAATGCAGCCTTTCTGTATGCTGCCCTTCTTTGTCTTCTGCGGGCTTCATCAGCCTGCTGACTATTTACAAGCGTTTGTCTTGCGGTTTTTGCAAGGCGTTTTGCGTCTTTCTTGCTAACTCCATTTGCCATAAGAGCATCTTTTGTGTGGGCTGCTGACAGTCTTGCCTGAACGCTAGTTTTGGCAATTCTATATTTACTTGCAGCCTCAGCCCCCAATTCAGCCCCTGGCATTGATTTTGCTAAACCAATCGCCTTATTTTTTGCACGAACTATTGCTCTGCCAGAGGTATAATCTCTGACCATTGCTTCAATACCCTTAACATTTTTCAAAGTGTTGTCACCACTGTCTTGCAAATTACTTTTCACCCCAATAAACCCTTCAAATAATTTAGGAGCAGATTTTATTGTGTAAATTGCACAAATAAGCAAAATAGTTTGAACAATTGCATTAAGTGCATTTGTTGAAATGTTTCTTACAAGTGGAATGTTAGCAAATGCTGATGCACTGCTAAACAAGTTGAATTCCCTTATAATTGGCACCATAATAAAGAAAATGTTAATTGCAATTGCAAACCCAAAAACAGACAACAACTTATCTCTTACCGTTGCAAGCCAGTTATCATAAACAAACGGCTTGTCAGCATATTGCCCATCTTTCTTTTCTTCGGGGGTTAGGGCCATTGTTGCAAACACTGCTGGTGAAAGCATTGAAAGAACAGTAACATCAAAAATTCTTGAAATAAGCCCCCAAACCATTGACCACAATGCCTTAAACAATGCAATAACTGCTAAAACAAGAATCAGCATGTTAATTTGAGTGCTGTTAAACAAAAATTCCATTGCAAGCCCGTTGTTTTCATAGAAGTTATAATCAATGTAAATAACTCCATCATCAACAGTTGCAACTTCATTATAATCATTGCCGTAAGCAAAATGCAAACCACTTTCAAGTGCAATTCTTGGAATTCTGCTTATTGCAATTTCTGAAAGAGTTTTTCCATAAATTGCCTTTGTTATTGCATTTGCAGTAACACTTATAATTCCCCCTCGATAAATTATTGCAGAAGTGTCTGAAAAATATGTTGAAAGTTGCAAAACTGAAGCATCACGAATAACAACATCATTTCGATAGAAAACAATGTCTCCATTGCTTTCTTTAATTGTGGTTGGAATTCCGTCTTCTGTTACAATACCCTTCGCAACAACAGGATACCACTGTGCAGTTACATTTCCATTTTCATCTGTAACCCCGCCATAATAATTTGTGTAAGGCATGGTAAGGCCAGTGCCTCTTATGAATTTATCAATATATTCCTGAGTAACATCATTTTGTTCAATTCCATTTAACTCATTGTTAGCCATAAGGAATGGATAATATTTTCTTTCATTTGCGTCATATGTGCAAATTATAAACACGTCTCCGTTTTCTTCACTTTTAACACTGCTTGTAAGGTCAACAGTGAACTCTAAGCCAACAAGTTCATTAGGGTTTCTGTTTTCAAGCCCGCTCATTCGCATAATAAGCCCCAATGAATAATCATCTTTTTTAAGCGATGTTATGTTTGAATTGTAAAAAGTGTTTAAATCTTGACTATTTTCTGGCTTAACCCATTTATCACCATTAAATGATGCACTTTCTTGCCAATCAGCACAACACAAATAAACAAGGGTAACATAACGCTGTTGATTTGCGTAAGAACTATCTTCGGCATACTCTTGATAGTCATAAAGCAATCTCATTGCTGCCGTTTTATATTGCGAAAGAGTGAAGCCTTTAAAGTTAACATCTGTTGTGTCAACCCCACAAATTCTTGCAACAAAATCTTTATCTAACCCTAAATAATCAAGCAAATCAACAACAATTGATCTAAACGCTTGTGGGTCTTGCGCTCTTGTGTTTGCAAGAACCCTTTTAACTTCATTTCTTATAACGCTTTCATTGTTAGTGTTTACTATTGTTGAATCAATTTTAACAAAACTTGTAAGAATGTCAGTTGACAGATTATCTGCAATAAACTGTGCAAGGTAAAGAGAAAGTGTGGTTTCTGTTACTTGGTTAGACCCAGTTATTGTATACAAATCAAGCGTGAATGTATCAACCTTATCATTTTCAAGCCTTGCAAATGTTGATTTATTTGAAATGTCAATACAAGCCTGACCAAACTTGTTTAAAAATTGTTTAAGTTCAGCCCATGTGTCAGTTGTGTAAATCTCTTCGCCATTAATTGTAACAGATGTTTGACTTAAAATTCCTTGATAAGTGTCATCAATATAAACAGGAGTGTAGCCATATTCAACAAGTTTGTCATACCCTAAAATATATTCAACAAACTTCGCACTGCTCATGTTAACCTGTGCAACATATTTTCTGTTATTAATGTTTAACACCAGCGTTTCATTTAAAACTTGGCTGCTAAACGCTGTTATTGAATAATAAACATTATAAAGATTAAGTGTATCAAGTTTTAATTGTGCCCCAACATAATTTTTAATAATTCCTCTTGCATTTTTAACCTGAGCGCTTAAATTGTTTTGTTCATCAATTGTAATGTCAGCATCATTATAAATAAGCAACATTTGATACCACAATTTTTTAAGTGCCATAATTTCTTCACTAGATGTGTATCTTTCGCCACTTGTATTTTCACAATATGCACTAACTTCAACAAGCCTTCCATTGCTGATGTTTAAAACATCATCAATTTGGTTAAATAAGTTTTCACCTAAAATTTCTTTCCAAACATTGTCACTAACACTTAAAGCCAAATCAACACAATTTTCAACGGTTAACTCAAACTCATCAGCATGCCCCAAAAGGTTATAGGCAGAGGTAAAATCAATTGTTGCCACTTCAACACTAGCATCAGTTTGCTGTTCATTTAAGAATTGAAGGGTGTCAATAAGGCTTAAAAAGTCGTTAAGTTTGCTGTAAGCATTAAACACATAATACATTTTAACTGGAAAAATAACCCCATTTGGTGCAACACCACTAAGCCAGCGATAAACTCTTAAAAAGCTTACATAATCTTCAATTTCTGCTTGTGCTTCAAGACCCGCCTGCAAGGCTTCGTCATAACCTTCATCATTTTCATCTAGCAAAAGATATCTGTATGCCGCTTCTAATTCTTCAACGCTAACTGCTCCACCAAAAAATGTGATAATATCATTTGCAACAAGTTCATTTTTATCATACCATGAAACAATTTCGCTAAGTTCATTTGCAATGCTAGATTTATCAAGCATTCCATTCGGCCCCATTGCCCAAGACCTAGCAAAACCATCTTCGCTCATGTAAATTTCAAGGGCCTCTAAAAACTCATAATCATCACCATGTTCAAATTCTTGCCCCTGCCAATAGTCGTTTACAGTTTCAAAAGTGTTAATGTATTCAAGAGTTGTGGTGTAACTATCTATCATACTGTTTAAAATATTTTCAGCATCGGTTAAAGACGCAGCAGCATCTGGATAGTCTGCCATAAACTCTTCAATTGCACCATCTTTTATACCTTGTATTGCAGAAATTCCATAAGCATTAGTGTTTTCGCTGAAATTAAAATATTTTCCGTAGACTGTTTCAATATCTTGAATAGAATGAATCATATCATAAAATTCGACATATTGAACACTTGTTACATTGCCGTTTTCATCAATTTCTCTTTGCAAAATGTAGTTTAAAACATTATTGCTTTTCATTATAGTGTCAGCAATGTTATAAAGATAATTGCCAAAGTCTGTTGAAAGCAAAACACTTGAAAGATAAGCCTTATAAGTGTAAAGTTGCAAAGATTGATTTGTTTCATCAACAATGTCAAAAAATTCATAAAAGGCAGTTTCATCAAGCACTGAACTCATCATGCAATTAAAAATGTCCATGTATACTTGATATTGCTGGTAAGACTGTCTGTAATTTTCTTCACCAAGCAGGCTTATAAACAAGGCTTTAATAATGCTGTCATTATATGAACTGCTGTAAATAAAATCAGCATAACTGTTATAATATTGCCCTTCTTCAACATTACCTAAAAACAACTCGGCTTGAATAAGCCCCAATGGGTGAATTAAAGTTGTGTTAAATGTTGTGGTTGCGGTTTGACCATTCTCAGTTGTAATGTAAGACTGAGAGTTATACATTTCACTAAACGCACTTAGCCATTGGTCAGTGTTTATAAGGTTGTTTATGTTAATGTCTTTATAAATAACCTGCAAATCATTATAAATCTTTTCAGTCCATGTTCCTGTTACGCAAACATCTTCAAGGGTGTCAACATAAACTTTAATGCCGTCATCAAGTTCTGCCCCTGAAACACTGGTGTTGTAAATTTCATCATACTTGCTGTCTCCACTGTTATAATTCACCCGTAAATCAGCATAAAGACTTGCCTTGCCGTTTTCATCAGTAGGCAGTTTCACCCTAATGCCCCCAAGGGCATCAATGGTAACAACATCTAATTCTTCACTTGCAGTTGGAACATATTCTTGTTTTACTGTTGTTGAGTTTGCTTCAAAATAGGTTCCTGTTAAAAGGTCTTCATCAATTGTATATATGGTTTGTGTCTCACCATCAAGATAAGTTTGATTTTCACTTACTGCATAGTATGACCCATTAATATAACAAACATAGTGTGTTGCATATTCAACATATTGTTTAAGTGAAGGTGAATACCTTGTGTTGTGAAGAGTCATTACTTTAAGTTCAACCCCATCACTAGCAGGAAGAAAATCTTCAATGTAATAATCATTAAAGGTGTTGTTTGCAAGTTTTCTTGAATATTCATACAAAATAAGTTGGTCAAGAGCAGTTGGTGCTGTTTGCCAATTCTCACTAAGTTTTAAAACAACTTTTTCGGTTTTCCACTCAACCAAATTGCGCTCATCATCAACCCTTTCAAGCATTTTAAACTGATAATCTTCAAACTCGCCAATTGAAAGAATTTGGTTAATTGTTTGAATAATAGCCTGCATTGGCGTGTCAAACTCAAATTCTTCTGCTTGGTAAACCATGGTGTAATAATCGCCTGTTCCCATGCCTCCTGTTGAGTTTGTGTAGTTGATTGTGAAAGTTTGCGTCATTGGGTTGTAAACACTGTTGCTAACATAGCCCCAGTCAACATCAGGGTCGTCATAAGCCTTAATGTAAAAGGTCATGTTGTTTGCAACGGCATAATCAATAAAATCAGCCATAACCTGATATTGCTCTGGCGTGCAAACAAACTTTTCAAACCCAGAATAATCATTATTGTTATGAATTATATTATTCTTGTAATAAACAGTGTCACTAAAAGTGCTAAAAGAACTGTATGCAAACCTTGAATAAATGCTTTTGCCTGTTTCTTCCCACGCTTTATAAATTTCATCAAGTTCTTCGCTTGTGTAACCGCTATCTCCGTTTAAGGTATACATTTGCGGGTCTTCAAAATTAATTAAAATTGGAATTCTTGAATTGTTTATTGCATAGTTCCTGTAATTATTAGCGTTATAAGCTGACGCAATGAAAATGTTGCTTCCAACCGTTGCATTAGGGTTAACATTAAATGCCGAAATAACGCTTGCTAAAATTGCGTTTATCAAAATTATTGATGCCAGCAAAACGCAAGGATACAAAATCATTGCACCAAGTGCTCTGAAAACCCTTCTTAAAATTCTGCCTTTTGAGGCTGAATTGTCATCACCACCAGTTGCCGTTTGATATTCACTTCTAACAATTGCAATAATCGTGAAAACAATCAAAAACACAATTGCCACAATCATGATGCTTATAAACACATCTAAAACTACTTCGCTTGTAAGAAATTTAATTAACGGGTTGTTTTGGTCAACAACTTGATATTCATCAATTGTTCCAACGCCTATCAATTTGTAAGCAAGGGCCTGAAAAAAATCAATAATATTCATTGCAAACTTACAAATTGCATAAATAAAATTTGAAAAGAATGATAACAACCAATCTAAAATACCTTGAAATAGGGCGCTTGCAACCGTGGTGTTTTCAATGCTTGTTATAACTTCTCTGTCAGTTTCGGTTGATGTTAGCAAAGAAAAGGCCTGTGCCAACTTATTTTGACACATCAGCCCCTCTACTATTTTGTTTGCTAACATAAACTTCATCTGGCAGTAATTCCTAACTAATTAATCTAATTTTGTGACACATCTTCACTTATTTTATTTTCAGTTCGTTCACTTTCGTTTGCTTTTTCGTCTTTTTCTCTGTTTGCTTCAAAATTGTCCACTGGTTTTTCTTGTTTTTTTGCAATGCCCTCATCTTCTTTTATTTCTTGTTTAATTTGTTCGTTAATTAAATCTGCATCGCTATTTTCGCTATCATCATCAATGTAAACAACATCACTATCCCCAGTTCTAATTTTTTCAAACATGTTTCTAATGTTTTGTGTAACAACAACTTCCATTCTTGTTCTTGAATATGGTCCCGTCATGAAAAAGGCATATCCAAGAGGGTTTGAAACAATAATGTCTTGTTCACTTTCAGTTATTTGCCCCGCATTTTCATAAAGTGCAATAAGGTCATTAATATCATGAGGTGCAAGGCTAAAAATCATGCTGTATTGGCTGGCGTTTATAATTGCCTGGCTTTTTCTTGCAATGTCTGGCGTTCCTGTAAAGTCTTTAAGGTTTTGGGTAATAACAATTTGCATACCGTTATATTTTCTTATTCTTTTTGCAAGTTGATACATAAAGTCAAGAGCCGTGTCTTTCTTAGGGTCAATAAACACATGGGCTTCATCAATAACAATAATTATTTTTCTTGCATCAGGGTTATTTGTTCCAGGGTAATATTTATCGTTAAAGTCTTTGTTTTTAATAATTTCATTGTTAAGCCACCTAACAATAAGAAGCATTTGTGCGTTTGCAATATCATTATTGCTGTTAGCAAGCAATGTTTGGAAGTTAAACACAATAAAGTTTTCATCAGCAGTTATGGTTGAATATCCATTCCAAAGCATACTGTTTCTTCCGCCCTCGGCAAACCTGTTAAGATAAGTTTTGACAATTTTTAAGTTGTTTTTAACATAATCATCTTTTGCAAGTTCATATTCAGCTGAAACATAGTTATATAAATCTTGCATAATAGGGAAATCTTCAGGTTTAAGTTCTGAAATGTTAGTGTTATTTGTGATGTTAAATGACGCATAAAGATTTTTAATGCTTTCATTTAAAACTTCAAGAGCATCTTTTGTTATTCCTTCAAGAATCATTTTAAAGAAGGCTTCAAGAAACTGCAAATGGCTTGCAAGCGAAACATTTTGCCCAACATCATCTTCATCTTCAAGCCCCGTTATAACTTGCAATGGGTTAATTCTTCCTTCCTTTGCACTTCCAACATCAACAACCTTCCCTTTAAGGTTTCTTGCAAGTTTGTCATACTCTCTTTCAGGGTCAAGAACAAAAATTTTACTGTTATCTGACGCAAGGTGCGTTAAAATTGCTTTGGTTGCAAATGATTTACCAGAGCCTGACCTTCCAAGAATAACCATGTTTGAGTTAACCCTTTCTTTATCACGCTTAAAGAAGTCAATAAACAGTGCCTCACTGTTATATCCAAGGAAAAATCCTTTAGGGTCTTGCACAGTGTCACTAACAAACGGAAACATTGCCCCAAGTGTGCTACTGTTAATTCCCCTTTCATATTTTTTAAGAGTGTCTCTTTTTGAAATGTTGCCGTTAATAAAGCAATCTCTCTGTTTCCCAAACATTTCGCTATATCTAAACCCACTTCTTAAAATTTGGGTTCTTGTTGCTTTTCTAACCTCATCTTTGGCAGTTATAAAAATGTTTGTGTCAAACAACATTTCGTTTCCCTGTTTTAGGGCAGTAATAAGTTCCCTTAAAGTTTCAAGGTGAGTATATTTTTCAAGCTCAACACTGGCTTTTGCTCTTTTTGCTGCTTGAATTTCCATTTCCATAATAGATTTATCAAGCCTTTTTTCAGCCTCAACCTGTTGAACAGGCTTCATTTTAACAACAACTTTTGTTCCATCAAGCGAGAAGAATGACCTTCCCCACGCAAGCGGAACCATTATTGGATAATCAGCAAGAAGATAAGTTGTGTAACTTTTGCCATCAATTTGTTGTTTAAGTGTGCTAAAACTTATTTTTTCAGGCATAATCCAGTCAAGATATTCATCAGGAGATAAATCGTCAATCTCTCTTTCATCAAAGTCATCACTATAAGTGTTTTTCAAAAAGATAGCAACTTCTTTTTGATTTAACAAGTTGCAAGCAAGCACCCCGCTTGTTTCACCTTCAATGGTGTTGATTATCATGTTCATGGTGCTTTGCAAAACCTTAACAGTGTTTGCAAATAAAACTAAATAATAATGGTTTTTTGTTATGAAATTTGCGCTGTCAACATTGCTTGCAATAAGAGAATTAACCCTGGCATCAATAACTTCAATTCTTGGAATAGCCTCTTCCTCTTTGGTAACACCATTTTCAATGTTATTTATAATATTTTTTGCCTTGGTTTCCTCATTTTCAATGTAATTATCAAGAACCATTGGCCTTGAAACTTTAACAAGTTCAACCACCTGCTCAGGAGAAATTGATTTAATTGCATGGTCAATGGCAGAGCAATAAGCCTGTTGCCTGCTTGGCGAAATCATATAAAACTCAACAGGTGTAAGTTCAATAACACTTGCGTAATAGTCTTTATAATCAATAACGCCATCTTCCATTATTCCAACATAAGGCATTAAAGAGTTAACGCTTTTTCGTGTTGCTGTTTTCTGCTTTTTAAATGACCTAACGCCAAACAGATATCTAAACAAGTCGCCAATTGCCTGATACGCCCTTGTTTCAGGAGACACTGTTATAAACATAACAATGCAAACAACAACCACACACCCCCCAACAATTAATTTAATTCTGGTTGAAAAACTGCTAAGGAAAATCAACCCCAAAATAACCAAAAACAAAAACCCAACAATTGCATCAGTTAAGGTAAAGTTTTTGTAAAACTGGGTTGCAACCTTCGTTTTCTTAGGAACCAACTTCATTCCGCTATCTGCCATTTTGTTTCTCCTTAAATTTAGAAGTTAAATAAATTTTGCAAGGCTCTCACAACCCCCTGCTCGCTGTTAATTAAATTTGCAAACTATTTTCTATCATCAATATCGCTGCTATCAAGATTAAGTGCATTTATTGCCCTTGAAGATTTGCTCTTCTTTAAGTCTGTTTTTGCCTTTTCGCTTCGTTTATTTGCTTTTCTGTCTTTAATAATGTCATCAATTTGTTGTTCAGTAAGTTTTCCTGACGCGTAATTCTTGCTTGCCATCATTTTCTCTTTTAACTCTTTGTCGCTAAGATTTTTGAAATCTTGGTTTGTAACTCCGGCAAAATTAGCCCTTGAATTATTCTTTTTGTTTTGCTTAGCATTTTCAGTTGCCTTCCACCCACTTTGATTAATGCTTTGTGAAGTAGGAGGTTTTCTAACAACTTTTCCTTTCACTGCATTGAAGAGCCTTACTGGCGCACTTTTAGTTGAACTATTTACCCTTGTTTGATATTTCTGCAATTCTTTTTGGTTTTGCTGTTTAGCAGTAGTTCTTGTTACATCAAGTGCGTCTTGAACATGTTGTGTATCAGCAGTTCTGCCAGATTTCCCAACATCAAGTTTAGATTTATCATATTGTTTTTCTCTTGTTTTTTCAGCATAATCAAGTTTTTCAATATCATCACTTGATGTATTCTTATTGGCTTTATATTTTTGTGCAGCAGCCTTTGCTTCTTCAACCGTCTTGTAATCTTTGCCAGTAATGTTACTTACAGTTTGAATATACTTAGCATCTGCATCTCCCCTCATTGTTTTGCTTTTAGCCGCAATTTTAACCATCTTATTAGCCAGTCTCTTAACTTTTCGGGTTTTCCCTTCGGCTTGTGCATCAAGAAGATTATCATAAACATTTGTAAGCCTATCGCCTTGTGTTTTTACCGTTGAAGAACCTTTTTGCCCCTTTGGTCTTGAAGGTCTGCCAGAAGTTCTTGTTTGAGTGCTACTGCTTGTGCCTGTTTGTGTTCTGCCCGAACCACCAGTTGGTCTTGAACCGCCAGTTGATGTTCCACCATTGCCAGAAGTTCCTGTTTGCGTGCCTCTGCTTGTGCCTGTTTGTGTTCCGCGCGAACCACCTGAATTTGATGAACTTCTGCTTGTGCTATTTGTTGAAGATCTGCTTTGTCTTGCTGCTAATTTTTCATTAATACCTTTAATTGGGCTGTCATTATATTGTTTTGTTACTTTATTGTGCGAAGCCTGAGCCCCTGTTGCAATAGCAGCCTGTGAAACAATTTCAGTTCTAGTTTGTGCCCTTGCTTTGCCAATTCCAGCACCAGTTGAAAGGTCTTTCATTAATTTCTTCTTATCTGCATCACTTGCGCCTTTATAGTAAGTGTTAACGAATGTGTTAATCGCCTTCTCTTTATTTGCCTGTGGAATTGAACTGTTAACAACCTTTTCAAGTGAATCAAATCTTTCTTGCCTTATAATTGCAGCCTCATATTTCTTAGCGGCATCATTAGCCATTGTTTGGTAATTAGCAGCCCTTGCAGAATCGCGTTCAGCAATTAAAACATCTCTGCCTTCTCTAACTTTGGCAAGGTTTTTCTCAGCATCAACTTTTTGAGTTCTAATTTGCTCATATTCAAGGTTTTTACTGTTCATTTCACTTCTTAATGATTGAGCATTTGCCTCGGCAGTTTCACGCTGTTTAACCAAGTTGTTAACTTCATCTGCCGTTTTTCCACCAAGAATTGTGCCTATTCTTGCCTTGTTTTCATCAATCTTCTTGTTTAAACTATCTCTTCTAATTGTGTTTCCATCAATCCTGCCATTGTTTAGCGCAATTGTGTTTTCAATGTTTGTTCGCTTCTCTCTAAGACCTTTAATTTCCCTAAGCCAATTATCTTTGTCAGAGTCATGTCCTGGAATCATTCTTTCTCGTATGTTATATTTCGCTTCAAGTTCTTTAATTTGATTGTCAATATCCTGCTTTTGCTCACCAAGTTTGATGTTTTCATCTTTTCTAGCCTTAATGTCGTTATTAATAGCATTTATTGTGTTAACATTGTCTGCATTTTCTTTAGATAATTTCCTAAATTCCTCAAACCCACCATTGCTTGTAATGCCAGAAAGTTGAGAGTCAATTGTGTTAACAATAGTATTTGCATCATTAAAGCGTTTTTGAATATCTTTAAGCGAATCACTTGTTGCGCTAAGTTGTTGATCATAACCTGAAATATTATTCATTAAGGTTGACTCAACCTTATTTGCGTCATCAATAGCACTGTTAATTCCACCAACTGTGTCTTTTGCAATTTTAACAGCCCACATTGATTCACCCGTAATTTCATTCTTTTCATCAGTTCTGTAAGCCGTTGCAATAAAGCCCTCACCAAGTGTTTTGTTAATTTCATCAAGGTCTTTTTCTCTAACCGTAAAGTCACCAGCCCCACTCATCATGGCATTGTTAACACTTGCACGAACCCAATCACTTGATGCATCTTCATATTGCTGATAAATTGCGTTGCCATCTTTTCCATTTTGAGTTTCAGTGAAATATTTACTAGCAAATTGTGCCATTTCATTTTCACTCTTTTCAGTGTCCATAAAGCCTGTTGCTTTGTTAGTATTTGTTCCTGTAAACTCTCTTGTGTCATTCTCTTCAACCTTTGAAATTCTTCTTGCTGCTGATGAAAAGTCAGATGTTGAAGCGTGCTCAGAACTTGTTGAGGTGTCGCTTGGTTTTGAACTTCCACCACCGCCAGCAAATGGACTGGTTGCGGCTGATTTTCCTCTCTTTGACGCTTCCTTTTCTTTAAGTGCATCTTTTAAAGGTTTTCCATAATTCGACCAAATTGATGATGCTATTGCACTTCCAGGAATAAACTGTGCAAGAGCCCCTTTAAATGGGTTGCCCCCAGGCGCAATAGCCTTTGCTGCTTCAACTGCCTTTCTGCCGCTAACAACATCGCCAACATCTTTTGTCATTTCGCCAACAGCCCTTCTTGTTTCACCGCCACCTTTTAAGACATCGTCAGAGCCAATAAGACCAGAGAACAATTCAGGAAGGCTTTGCATTAATGTTAACGCAACCAAAATAAACATAATTTTAACAAGTTCATTTAAATAATCAGGTCTTGAGAACAAGAAATTGTTAACAATTGTGCTTGGAAGATCAGCATAAGTAAAGATGTTTCCAACGGCGTTATCAATAACAGGAACCAAAACAAAGAACACATTAAGTCCAATCAAAACGCCATACGCTGAAAAGACTGATTTTATCAACTTGTCTTTCCATTTGGCAAACCTGTCGCCACCATCAATTGGCATTGTTGACGCAAAGCCAGGCATAACCATAAACAAAATTGTTATGTCATAAATTCTTTTAATAAGCCCCCACGCACTTTGCATTAAGATTTTAAACACCAAAACTGTTGCAAAAAGAAGAATAATAACATTAAGTTGTGCGGGCATATAAAGGTTTTTAAGTGCAATGCCTGTTTTTGTGTTGAAGTTATAATCAAGAACAAATGAACTGTCTGAAAGGTGGTAAACATTATCATGGGCAACATCACCTTTCCCAAAGAACCAATCAATATGCAACCTTATTGCCGTTGCCCCATTGTTAAAGTTAATGTCTGCTGCAACAAAATCTTTGCTGATTTTTTCTTGAACAAACAAAATGTTGTCTGGCTTAATTTTGTCACCCAAATCAACAATAGCCTGAGTGTATCTTGGAACAGGGCTGTAATCAACATTTTTATACGCTAAACTTACAATTAAATCTAACTTTTCACCTTCACCCACAGCGGTGTTAACTGTTTGCAAGGCAATAATTTGGTCAAGAGTTTGAATGGTGTTTTCTGATGGGTTATCTACAACAATTCTTAAAATAACTTCACCATTGCTGTAAACATATGCCGTTCTGTAAGATGTTCCAGCAGTCCCTTGCCATTCAATTCCATACAAAATGTTGCCATCAGTGTCATAAATGTTTGCACCATTGTTACCTAATGAATAGTTAAATCTTGTGGTTGAAATTGCCCCCATTTCACCTTTAAGATTTTTAATTTCATCTGCGTTAACAACATTTCCATTTTCATCAATTAGTCTGTAAGCAAAAGGGTCATAAAAACTAACATTATAATATCTTTCAGTAAATGTAGTTACTTCCTCGCTTCGTAAATAAAAATAATTAACTCCAAAATTGTTTGTTCCACTATTTAAAACATATGTTGACCCGTTATATCTAACATAGGTGTTACCGCCACCATAACCAACAATGTTATTAATCGCCAAACCTGAAACATCAACACTTGAACCTTGAGTTGTTAGCCCATAAATATGATAAGGAATAACAGATAACTTATTATTATTAATATATATATCAAAGCAGTTGCCTGTTTGGTCAGCGCCCGTCCAAACTCTGTATCTGTTATAACCACTGCTTGTAAGTTGAAGAATGGTAGCATTTTGACCAACAACCGTTTCATTAACTTCAATAAGCCCAAGCAAACTTGAAGGATTAATAACAAATGAATTGCTTAAATTATAAACTGCGTAAACTTCGCTTGCTTCAAGGTTATATGACCCTTGATTGTTAAAATAATCATCAATTAAAATGTTTGTGCCATCACCAGTTGCAATTATGGTTCCAGTTTGGTCATAAATGCTGGTGCTGTATTGGTTTAAGTTTGTAACCTGCCCAAGCACACTAAACGCATTTACAAACTGCCCGTTAACCGTTGTTTGCACAAGCATAACCATGTTGCCGTTTGGCATTTGATGAGGTCTTAATATAATTTGCACTGTCCTGTTTGATGTGTCATTAACATTTGCGTAAACGCAATTTGAAGCAGAACTGTAAGTAACACTAATTGCCCTGTCTCCATTATTACTATAACTATATCCAGCAGGCAATGTTTCTTTAAAAACACTGTCTCTGAAAACTGGAAAACCATCATCACTTGAAATGAAATTTTGGGCTAAAATGTTGTCTGAATTAACTGTGTAATTCAAAACGCCTGAGCCGTCATTTGCAAGCCCACCAGTTAACAATTGGCTAATTGCCGAACCACTTGCAAAACTAACATTAACAAAATTTCGACCAAGCATTTCAGCCTCATTCACACTTTCAGACCCATTTGTGATGTTAACATAAACAGCAGTTCCGCTTGTTACACTGTTGCCATCATCATCAACATATCTTTCTTCAATTATGGTTGGGTTGGTGCTGTAAGAACTGTCAAACACACCCCTTGCAATAACAAGCCCCTCTTCATTGGTGTTGCTGTTATAGAAATCACTATCAAATGTAAATTTTCCATTTTCATTGTAATAATCTCTGTTTGGAACAATAGGCACATATCTTCCTGTTGCCGTATCAAACAAACACATCAAATATATTGCGCCCTTTGCTTCAGAGTCAGTGTTGGTTGGCTTGTAAACCACACTGCCAAGGTCAGCATAATTAACACAAAGTTCAACCAGCCCAGTTTCTTCGTTTTGAAAATAGTTGTTTTCGTTAACACCGCTCCAATCAATAAGCGGACTTTGGCTATTAACAATGTATGCCTGAACCCCCATTCTAACCATAAAGTCAATAAAATCAGCCATTATTTCATATTCCACTGAAAGCGGAACAAAACCAAATTCACCACCATCGAACCTTGTCCAGGTTGAGATGTTGTTAGTGTAATAAAGTGCGTTTGGAAGGGTTATTCCACTTGCAGAAGTCCACTCAATAACATTTTGAGTAACAGATTGCTCTAAAGAGTAAACATAATCATCAAAAGCGGGTGCAACGCCCCAAGTGTTGTAAGCCATTTGAACAATTTCATGGTTTTGCCCACAATCATCAAGAACAATTGATGTTGAATGCCAAACATTATCTTCATGGTTGATTGATGGCAGCATATTCCAAATGCCATTTTGCTGGTATCTTGCAAGGTTGCTTGTTTGAATGTCTGCCCCTAAAACACCTGTAAGATAATGGTATTTTGCAAGTTTATCAATTCCGTCGCTCTCATCAAAGGCCGCAAGATAATAGGTATAGTCATTTCCGCTAACGCTTTCAGGAAAATAATAAACAAACGCATAAAGCGGATTATCTCTTTTGTAATGCGTTGGCATAATTGTTTCAAACATTGAACTTGTTTGATAATAAACACTGCCAGAATTTGATTTGTTTGAAAGTGAACTTAACTCTGGGTTTGCCACTAAATTTTGTAAAGACGCAGTTTCAACTTCACTGTTAAAATCAGGCGTTCCATCATATTCGCTTGGAACAATGTAAACCATATCACTGCCTATCACAACATAATAATGCATTCCATCAACTGTGTAATGGTTATATCCAAATGTGTATGAATAGGTTGCAGGATATCTTTTGCCATCATCAGCATAAGTTCGGTAGCGGTTAGCCCCATATGCACTTGCAACAAAAATTTGCCCACCAATGGTAAGGTTGTTGTTTTCAGGCTGAACAGCGTTTAAAATTGATGCTAAAACTGCATTGCTTGCAAGCAAGCCAAAAACTAACATAACAGGAATTAAAACAACCAAAAAAATTGCCTTTAATGAAGATGTTAAAATTCCCTTTTTGTCCCCTTTGCCAGTTGTTGCGTTTGAATATTCGCTTTTAACAATGGCAATAATGCTAAACACAATTAAAAGCACAATGGCAATAATAATAATAAGCCTGAAAACCCTTAAAACTTCCTCACTGAACATAAACCTAAAAATTATGTCAGACTCGCCAAGGTCAGCAAGGGTTGAGTTAGTATTAGTCCAAAAATCAACACCCACAAGGCGTTGAACAAAAAACTGAATAAAATCAACAATGTTAAGGGCGAATTTAACAATGGTGTAAATAAAAGTCATTATCCAGTTCCACAAAAACAACCCCGCTGTTACTAGCCAACCAAAAACAGTGTCAAGAATGGTGGTGTTTGCAATTTCACCATCAACAGTTGTGCCGTTTGCAAAAAACTGCATAAATTTCATTCCCAAATAAAGTGCTGAACTTTTCACCCAAAATTCCCCTTTAACTTTTGTTTAGTATCTGCACAAAATGTAAAAACCTATCACATTCTACATTTTAAGACACAATTTATTTAATTAATATAATAATATCATATTGCCCCAAACTAAGCCAAACAAAAAAGGCAATATTTTTGCCTTTTTTTACAATTTTTGCCACAACAAATTCGCCAAAATTCCCCAACTTTTGCCAGCCTTAAACACCACAAAAAGGCCACCAAAATGTGACCTTTTTTGCCTAAACCATTAATTAAAACAATTTAGAAATCATGCCAATGATTGCAGATGATGTTTTTTCGTCACCACCTGGTGTCTCGGTAGGAACTTGGAACAAACCTTCCAAATTAACTTGAGTAAGAACAAGCCAAATAATTGCCATTAACACTAATGCAACAACAATACCAACAATTGCACCAATTAATCTTTTTTTGGCTTCGTCTCTTGCATTGCTGTCTTCTGCCTTTGCATAGTTAACACCCAAAATAATTGAATAAATCAAACCAAAAACCAAAACAACACCTAAAATGATAGGCAAAACAATGTTTACTACATCGATGAATGATTCATAAGCGGTATTAACAACTTTATCAAGTCCGCCGACTGTTGAATCTCCAGCTCCCTCGCCGCTTGCCAAAAAGTTCGTCATGCTTTGCAAAAATTTCATTTTGTTTTCTCCTTAACCTAAATTTTATAGCCTTATCTTACCACAAATTTTTGACACCAGCAAACAAAATGATACCTTTTTTACAATTTTTTCAATTTTTTACAATTCCCTTACCTAACAACCCCACCCTGTCATTCTGAGCAAGTGCAACGCGTCGAAGAATCTCATCATCTTCCCTTTGCGACCAACGGGAGCACTCTCACCAAGAAAATGTTTTCATTTTCGCAGGTGAAAAGGAGCAACCGCCTAAAAATAAAGCAAGCAAACAATAGTGCGCCTTGCGTAAACAAAAGGCGTGTTGCGACGCGTCGAAACATCTCACCCTGTCACCATGAGCGACCACCCACCAACCTGTCACCCTGAGCGAAGCCGAAGGGTCTAGATTTCTCGGTTCGCTTACGCTCTCTCGAAATGACCACCCATATTATGTTGAACAACCACCCACCAACCTGTCACCCTGAGCGAAGCCGAAGGGTCTCTAGATTTCTCGGTTCGCTTACGCTCTCTCGAAATGACACACACCCTGTCACCATGAGCGACCACCTACCCCTTGTCATTCTGTGCGACCAACCCCACCCTGTCATTCTGAGCAAGTGCAACGCGTCGAAGAATCTTTTAGATTTCTCGGTTCGCTGACGCTCTCTCGAAATGACAGGATTGTCATTCTGAGCAAGTGCAACGCGTCGAAGAATCTTCTAGATTTCTCACTTGCGTTCGAAATGACATTTTGTGTTACAATGAACCTAACCAAAACATCTTCTTAATTTATAAATCAACATTCAAAAACAAGCAATTTTAGAATACAAGCAAAATTTGTTTGCAAAATTGAATGCAATTTGCTAACATTAAAAATAAACATAATAAAAAGGGAAATTATGAGCATTTTAAAATCTATTTCAAATTCTTTTTTACTTGGCGACAGTGCTGTTACCAGCCCAATTTATAAAGCCATTGACCTTTTGGGGCCTTATGCCATTGGCATCATTTTGGTGTGCGGGCTAATTTATTCAATAATTTTGGGTGTTGGCTATTCAAAAGCCGCCACCACTGATGAACGCAAGGCAGCCCAAAAAAAGATAATCAGTTTTGTTATTGGGCTTGTAGTAATTTTGGGGTTGGTTGTTCTGCTTTATGCAATTCGTGAACCACTTGCACAATGGGCAAGCCAGTAAAGCAAATCACTTTCTGTTATGTTTAAAACACCACTTGTCATGTTGAGCGAAGTCGAAACATCTTGCCCTGTCATTCTGAGCGACCAACGGGAGCCGAAGAATCTTTCAAATTTCTCGACAGGCTCGAAATGACAAAGAGATTTCTCGGTTCGCTGACGCTCTCTCGAAATGACTTATCAATATAATAACACCATACACTGTCATGTTGAGCGAAGTCGAAACATCTTACTATCTAATCAAATTGAAACAACTTAAAATTTTCTATTTTGTTGATAAAATAGCATTATAATAAAAACATATAGGAGAAACTTTAATGGCAGATAGCAAAAAAGGAACTAAGTTTACAACCGTTTTAATATTTATTGTGTGTTGCTTAATTTTTGGTTACATTTTAAGCGTAATTCTAGCAATGCTTATTGATGCTCACACATTTGACACTGCACTTATCAGTGAATATGTTGGCCATGAAACAACAATTCTTTTGTTTACAATAATTGAGGGGATTGCTTTGGTTATTGGCCTTTTAAACTTTGTTGTTGGCTCAGGAAGCAGTAAAGATAAAGTTAAAATGAAAGGTAAAGACGAACTTGAAAATCAACATTTCATGACTGATAGTGAACTAGACAAAGCCTTTCGTGCCTATGATTTTTACGAACTTAAAAATGTTTCAAGCCGTGGAATTCCCTTTTACGCTAAATACAAAAAGGGCAAACTTAAAGTAAGGCTAACACCTGACTGCCACACTTTAATTGTTGGTGCAACAGGAACGGGCAAAACTGTTTCATTTATTGAACCTGCCGTGCAGATTATAAGTGAATATAAAAACAAACCTTCAATGTTTATAACTGACCCAAAGGGTGAAATTTACGCTCACCACAGCCAAAAACTTAAAGACAGTGGCTATAATGTTTTGCTTCTTGACCTTGTTGACCCATACAACAGTTTGCAATGGAACCCACTTGAATATATTTATATTAACTGGCAAAAACAACTTCATCTTGAACAAGAAATTTTAAAGCACATGAATGACCCAATCAGCAAATATCCAAACCTTAAAAAAGTTGGAAGCATTGATAACTCTGAGTGGTTTGAATTTTCAGGCAAGGCTTTTTCAAACCTTCGTGACACACTTGTTGAAGTTGAAGTTGAAAAATCTAAAATAAGAGACGATTGTTTTGAAGACCTTAAAGACATTTGCGGAGCCATTTGCCCAACCACTAATGAAAAAGAATCAAGTTGGGAAGATGGTGCAAGAGATTATTTCATGGCAGTTTTAATTGCCATGCTTGAAGACAGTGAAAATGAAAAACTTGGCATGACTGTTGATAAATATAACTTCTATAACGCCTATAAAATTGCAATGAACAAAGAAAATGACTTTGAATACATCAAGCAATATTTTAACGGCAGAAGCCCAATTTCAAAAACAAGACAACTTACTGTTCACATAACCCAATCTCAGGCAAAAACAACAAGAGATGGTTACATGAGCACACTTTCAAACAAACTTAGCATGTTTGCAGATAACGGAATTTGCCTGCTTACTGCTAAAAACCAATTGAAATTTAGCGAGTTTGATGACCGCCCAACTGCCTTCTTTATTAAAATTCCTGATGAGCGTGCAACAAGATACAGTCTTGCAAGCGTTTGCATTTCTCAGTCATATAAAGAGTTTGTAAGAAAAGCAAGAATAAATGAAAGCACAAATTCAGACAACATGGCGCATTTGAAACGCCCAATGTTTTACTTGCTTGATGAGTTTGCCAACATGCCTAAGGTTGGTCAACTTGACAAAATGATAACCGTTGGAAGAAGCCGTTGGATATACATGAACATGGCAATTCAGTCATATTCACAACTAGATAATGTTTATGGCAAAGAAACGGCAGCAATTGTTCGTGGGCAATGCAAGGCAACGCTGTTTTATGGCACGCCTGACCTTGAAACAAGAAAGCAGTTTAGTGAAGAACTTGGCAACTACACCATTGAGGTTGACAGCAAAAACAGTGGTTCAAAAGGCAAAGACGGCAAAGATGCAAGTGGTCCAAGCACAAGCACCTCTTTCCAAAGCAGACCACTTGTTTACGCAAGCGACCTTGACAAAATTCCGCTTGGCGAAAACATAACAAAAATCTTCCAATACTTCCCTATTCGCTCAACCATAACCCCTGCTTTTGAACTTAAAAACAAAATTTATAAATATGGCGAAATGGAAACCCCATTTGTTCCAGGCAGAAGGTTAAATGAGCAGGCAATTTTCTATGACATTAAAAAGCGAAACAGCATTGTTTTAGGCACAGAAAGTTAAAAAACTTTTGCTAAACACAAATAAGCACACCGTTGTGTAAGTGCCACCAAGCGCACAATGGTGCAAGCAGAAATGAAATAAGATAATAAAAATGAAATTTAATTAATTACTTACACAAATTAATTAGTTATTTTTAAATTATTTATTAAAATATGGACAAAACTAAAAGTAAAGGTACGGGAATGAAAAAATTCAATTTAAAACACATATTATTAGCAGTTATTATGGTTTTTGCAGTTTGCTTTGGTGCGTTATGCCCAGTTACAGCACAAACAACAAAAACTGTAAGCGCAGAAGACCAACAATTAAGTGAAGACTTACTTTCACAAGCGTCAAGCATTGTAGCTTATTGCAACATAACCCAGTCTGATGGCACAGAAGGGTTTGTTGTCGCAAAAGAGAACTTTTCTCAACAAGTTGTTCCTTTTGCCACAACAGACCCAGACGGAACAATAACAGGCACTGACCCACAACTTGTTAATGTTCTTTATTTGGTTGGCTCAGTAAACATCACCCCTGTTGTGGATGATAACGGCGAATATACTTACCCAATAACAGTAACAAAAACAACATATTCTCTCCCTAATTTTACTCCTACTAGCGAAACAACAACAATTTCTTTTATTCGCGGAGATGACACTGACGATATTGTGAAACTTGGTGCAACAATAGGCGGCGATGTTTTCACACAAATAACAATTGAAACAAATTATACTGACATTGAAGCAATTAACTATTCTTTCACTTTTTACATTTTCCAAGCAAAAAATATAAATTATGATAACTTCGGCATTAATTGGTATCGAATTTTAAATTCAGACCCCGACAGAAATGAAAATGACATTATAAGACCCGGTGAAAACCAAACATATAGTGACATAATTAGATTAAAATTAAATTTCAATTCAATAAATTTAAACAGAAACATCAACAAACTTTATGTTGATTTTTGGCACAACGGCAAGGCTTATTCATTAAGATTTGAATATAAACTTAACACATCAAGTGAAGAAACGGCAGGCGATGACACCGAAAAATATGAACTTAAAGTTTACAACAACTTTAATGATAAACTTGATTTTGGAAAAACAGAAGACGGAGAAATCACTAGTCTTTTCGGTATTTCCAGTTCTAATAACACGGCAACCTTAACTTTTAGTGAATCAGGCAGTTATAAGGTCAGAATTTATGACAACACCTATAACGGCTCAAAACCTTCTAGTTATAATGACAATATCAAAGGCTCTGGAATTTATCCGCTTGCAAACATAATTGAATATAACTTTAATCTCACAAACACTGACGCTAATCATCAAGGTGGGTTTTATTGCACAGCAACCACCACCACCCCAAAAACCGATGAACTTGGAAATGAAATTAGCGGTGAATATAATGTAAACTTTATTGTCTCAGAAGTTAATTACAACCCTAATACCGAAACCCGACCAGACATTGAAAGGCAAAGAGTCAACAGAGCGGTAAATTTAAATTTTTATAATCTTTCAAATAATGTAGCCTCAATTGTGAACACAAGTTATCACATTGAATCAAGCGGAGATGTTATTTCACAACAAACTGTTTATGATTCATCATCTGGTGTAAACAATCTTTCAATCGTTCTTGAAGATGAAGCGTCTTATAACATAAGAATAACTTTTAACGATGGCAGCGTTAAACTAATAATGTTCCAAATTTTAAGGTCAGTTCGCTCTGTTTATGATTTTGAAGGTGTAACCTATCCTTTACCGCAAGACAACATTCAAACAAACATTATAACCCGTTATGATTTAACACAGCGTTACACAGCAACTAATAATATACAAAACCTTGTAACTTATAACGGAATTTACGGTTATGTTGAGTCAAATTTCAGGCTTAACATTGCAAGGTCTGCCCCTTCAATTACTGGCATTTCAAACAACCAAAGAACAACTTCTGCAGTTAACCTAACCTTAACAGGAGTTGCAACGCAAGAGGCTGGCATGAGGGTCACTGTTTACAGAAACGGCAGTGTTATATTAAACACAACAATTTACAACCAAGATGAAACCCGCCCTTTAACCTACACTCTTAATTATGGCAGTGGCGATTTAGGCAATTATACAGTTCAGTTAACAGACGCAATGAATAACACAACTCAACTAAGTTTCAGCATCACGCAACAACAAAATGCCGCAGGCATTATCTTAATTATTATTGCTTGTGCATTAGGCGTTCTTGCAATTGTGTTTATAATAAGGGTAAGAAGCAAGGTTTCTGTAAGGTAAACCTTAAATCAACCCACTAATTGAACTTTTTAAATTTTAGTATTAATTTATATCTTACTGTTAATTTATGTTGTTATAATTATTTTATCTTTTATTA
>ERZ780149.938-NODE-938-length-34632-cov-3.546462_pt1 | contig 34632 bp, 23 predicted proteins | sample MGYA00511367_ERZ780149 | MGnify/ENA primary metagenome ERZ780149 (study PRJEB29588, sample SAMEA2153852) | human gut metagenome | biome: human gut; feature: human-associated habitat; material: faeces | place: Denmark | collected 2008/2010 ... | reverse complement strand
CTTATGCTTTTGCGGTTAGTGAGCAAAACGCCGATTGTGGCATTATTGTAACAGCCCCAACCTGTGGCTCGTGCGGTGTGTTGCCGGCAGTTTTAAAATATATGCAAGATAAAAACAATTTTACTGATGAGGATATTATACGTGCACTTGCTGTTGCTGGTCTTATTGGAAATATTGTTGCTACTAATGCATCTATAAGTGGCGCAGAATGCGGTTGTCAGGCCGAGGTTGGAACAGCTTGCAGTATGGCTTCGGCCGCTTTGTGCGAACTCTTTGAAATGGGTATTGACCAAATTGAATATGCAGCCGAAGTGGCTATGGAACATCATTTGGGACTTACCTGCGACCCCGTATGCGGACTTGTGCAAATCCCTTGTATTGAGCGTAATGCAGTGGCCGCTATGCGCGCCATAAATGCTTTAAGCCTTGCCAATTTCCTTTATGGCAGTCGAAAGGTTTCCTTTGACGTGGTGGTTGAAACTATGTACCAAACAGGTAAGGATTTATCTCATCTTTACCGCGAAACCTCTGAGGGCGGACTTGCAAAACTATATGCAAACAAATAAAACTAAAAAGGCTTGACCGAATCGGTCAAGCCTTTTTTGCGGGTCGATGTGGGCATCGACCCCTACAAATATTCACCATACATTTCGTAGGGACAGATGCCCTCATCCGCCCGTTAGAATAAAGTTGTTACCCAATAAATAATCCCATAAACCACACTCGCAACCGTGCCGTAGACGATAACAGGTCCTGCGATTTTGAACATATTAGCGCCAACCCCTAAAATAAACCCCTCGTTTTTAAATTCAATCGCAGGTGATACAACCGCATTTGCAAAGCCTGTTATCGGCACCAAAGCACCCGCGCCCGCGTGTTTTGCTATTTTATCGAAAACGCCAAAGCCCGTAAGCAATGCCGCTATAAATATAATCGACACGGGCACTGCCATTTTTACAACCTTTTCAGAGCAACCAATATTAGTATATAACTCATTAAAAAGCTGACCTATAACGCAAATAGCACCACCTACAACATACGCCCAAATAAAATCTTTTACCTTGGGTGACGGCGGTGATGCTTTTTTTACCATTTCACTGTATTTCTGCTTGTCCGGCAACATAATCTGTCACTTCCCTTTCGGAAGTATTATTGCCCTACATTACCTGTTTATACGGATTGTATTCATTCAAAAATTTCTGCCATTCTTCTTCGCTCAGTTTTTCGCCGTCTTTTTTGCCGTATTGCCTATAAAGACCGTCAAGTAACATATTGTATAATTTTGTTGTTTTCACCTGAGCTCTTATAAGCACAATCATAATCCACAATGCCAAGCAAAACAGTATTGCGGCAGGCACGGCGTGGCGCCAATAAAAAGAAACATTGATTATACCTGCGGAATTTCTGGTAATGTGCGAATATGCAATTACTATAAAGGGTTGGCTGATTAAGGTTAACGCACAGCCTATAATCTTTTTAGGATACAAATAAAACACCGCCCCCACTATCATTAAAAATGTGCAAGTACTTATAGTAATAAACGAGTTTGCTATATTGCTAAAATCAGCGAGGCCTATACCGAACTTTAAAGATGTGCTTAAAATAAAAAGCGCAGTCATAAAATACGCATAAATCCACACAATATACGAAATGGCCGACAGCGTCTTCACCAGCCTGCCGCCTTCTTCCGCATAGCTGATACCGTATTTATATTTATATTTTTCGACATATTCCAAAATATTTGTATTCTTTTTCATTTTATCACCCAAAATCATTATACAATAAACAACTTTACTTGACAAGCGTTTGTTAAAGAATATATAATAATTCTCGGTGATTTATATGGCTAAAATAAATATAGTGATGGTAGAACCCGAAATACCGCAGAACACAGGGAATGTTGCACGCACCTGTGCGGCAACGGGTGCCAGACTGCACCTTGTGGGCCCTATGGGCTTTACGCCCGACGATAAAAAGCTAAAGCGTGCGGGTCTTGATTATTGGAAATATCTCGATATTACCTATTACGAAAATTTACAAGAGTTTTTTAAAAAGAATAAAGACGGTAAATTTTATTATTTCACAACCAAAGGCAGACATACTCATTCGGATATCACCTATCCGGACGAATGCTATCTGCTTTTCGGTAAAGAAACTAAGGGCTTGCCCGAAGAGCTGTTGCTGAAACACCCCGACGATTGTGCGCGCATTCCAATGCAGGGTGAAATACGCAGTTTAAACCTTTCAAACTCGGTGGCAATCGCAGTTTATGAAGTGCTTAGACAGTGGAATTATCCAAGCCTTGAAAACTTTGGTCAACTTCACAACTACAAATGGGAAGATAATATTTAATTTTTGCACATTTATATATTGAAAATTTCTAAAAATGTGGTAAAATATATTTGTATATTTTTTAACAATGTAATAAAACCGAAAGGAAGATATTTAAATGAACGCACTTAACAAAAAAACCGTTGATGACATCAATGTAAAAGGTCAAAAGGTTCTCGTTCGTTGCGACTTTAACGTTCCGCTTAAAAACGGCGTTATCACCGACGAAAACAGAATCAATGCGGCGCTGCCCACAATCAAAAAGCTGATTGCCGACGGCGGTAAAGTAATCCTTTGCTCTCACCTCGGCAAACCCAAGGGCGAACCCAAGCCAGAGCTTTCGTTAGCACCTGTTGCAAAATGTCTTTCCGAAAAATTAGGCAAGGATGTTGTTTTTGCCGCCGATGACAATGTTGTAGGCGAAAACGCAAAAGCAGCGGTTGCCGCTATGAACGACGGCGATGTTGTACTGCTTGAAAACACCCGTTACCGCGCCGAAGAAACCAAAAACGGCGAGGCTTTTTCTGCCGAGCTCGGTTCACTTGCCGATATATTCGTAAACGACGCATTCGGCACCGCTCACCGTGCGCACTGCTCTACGGTAGGCGTTGTATCTTATGTGAAAGAAGCCGTTGCAGGCTACCTTATCGGTAAAGAACTCAGATATCTCGGCAATGCGGTTGAAAACCCCGTTCGCCCGTTTGTTACAATTTTAGGCGGTGCAAAGGTTGACAGCAAGCTCCCCGTTATTGAAAATCTGCTTACCAAGGCCGACACTCTTATAATCGGCGGCGGTATGGCTTATACCTTCCTTGCCGCTAAAGGTTACGGCGTAGGTACATCGCTTATTGATGAAACAAAGATTGACTACTGCCGTGATATGATGGCAAAGGCCGAAGAAAAGGGCGTTAAAATTCTTCTTCCTATCGACTGCACAATCACCAAGTCTTTCCCCGACCCGATTGACGCACCTATTGAAATTGAGGTTGTTGACGCAGACAAAATTCCTGCCGATATGATGAGCCTTGACATAGGCACCAAAACAGCCGAGCTTTACGCTAACGAAGTTAAGGGCGCAAAGACCGTTGTTTGGAACGGACCTATGGGCGTGTTTGAGAACCCGATTTTGGCCGCAGGCACAATGGCAGTAGCAAAAGCTATGGCAGAAACCGACGCTGTAACGGTTATCGGCGGCGGCGACTCGGCGGCGGCTGTCTGTTAACATTTTGGGCTTCGGCGACAAAATGACCCACATTTCTACCGGCGGCGGCGCAAGCCTTGAATTCCTCGAAGGCAAAGAACTCCCCGGCATTGCAGCACTTAACGATAAATAATTAAAATTTAATTCAGGCGGCTCGGGGTTATCCCCTGCCGCCGAATTTTAGGTTAGGAGAAATCAAAATGAATAAAGCAACAAGAAAAGCAATTATTGCAGGCAACTGGAAAATGAACAAAACACCTGCCGAAACCACCGCACTTATTAACGAGATGAAGCCGCTTGTAGCAGACGCCGACTGCGAAGTTGTTCTCTGCGTGCCCTTTATAGACATTGCAGCAGCTGTTGAAGCCGCTAAAGGCTCAAATATTAAAATAGGCGCTGAAAATGTTCACTTTAAGGCTTCGGGCGCATACACAGGTGAAATTTCCGCCGAAATGCTTACAGCCTCGGGTGTTGAGTATGTAGTAATCGGTCACAGCGAAAGAAGACAGTATTTCGGCGAAACCGACCAGACCGTCAACCTTAGAACACTTGCCGCAGTTAACGCGGGTCTTAAGGCTATTGTTTGCGTTGGTGAAACACTTGAACAACGCGAGCTCGGTTATACCGAAACCCTGCTTAAATATCAAACTAAAATGGCTCTTACCAATGTAAGCGCCGATCAGCTTAAAAATATTGTTATCGCTTATGAACCCGTTTGGGCTATAGGTACCGGCGTTACCGCCACCGCAGAACAGGCAGACGAGGGCAACGGCTATGTACGTGCCGCTATTGCCGAGGTTTACGGTGCAGATGTTGCTGAAACAGTTACCATTCAGTACGGCGGTTCTATGAACGCAGGCAACGCTGACGAGCTTGTTGCAAAGGTTAATGTTGACGGCGGTCTTATAGGCGGCGCTTCGCTTAAAGCGCACGACTTTTCTGTAATAGTTAAAGCCGCAAGCAAGTAATTTTCAGGAGATTTTATAATGAAAAAACCCGTTGTTTTATGTATAATGGACGGTTTTGGTATCCGTGATGTTAAAGAAGGCAATGCAATCTACACCGCCAAAACCCCTAATCTTGATAAGTTTTTTACCGAGTGCCCCTTTACCACAATAGGCGCTTCCGGCCTTGATGTAGGACTTCCCGACGGTCAGATGGGTAACAGCGAGGTCGGTCACACCAATATAGGCGCAGGCCGCATTGTTTATCAAATGCTCGTTAAAATAACAAAAGATATTGAAGACGGCAAATTCTTTAATATCCAAGTTCTTAAAAGTGCTATTGAAAACTGCAAAAAGAATGATTCCGCACTTCACCTTATAGGTCTTTTGTCCGACGGCGGCGTTCACAGCCACATTGAACACCTTTACGGCCTTTTGCATATGGCAAAAAAGAACGGTCTTAAAAAGGTATATGTTCACTGCCTTATGGACGGCAGAGATGTATCTACCACAAGCGGCGTCGGTTTTATAAAAGACCTTCAAAACAAAATGACAGAGCTTGGCATCGGCAAAATTGCCACCGTTATGGGCAGATACTACGCTATGGACCGTGACTTTGCTTGGGACAGGGTTGAAAAGGCCTATGCCGCTATGGTTTACGGTGAAGGAATTGAGACAAGCGACATAGTTAAAACTATGTTAGAATCATATTCAAATGATGTTACCGACGAATTTATTGTACCCACCGTGGTTGATAAGGAAGGTATGATTAAGGCAAACGACAGCGTAGTTTCGTTTAACTTCCGCCCTGACAGAGCGCGCCAGTACACAAGAGCATTTGTTGACCCTGAGTTTGACGGCTTTGAAAGAAAGAATGGTTTCTTCCCGCTTCACTATGTTTGTATGACTCAATACGATGAGACTATGCCGAATGTAAGCGTAGCGTATCCGCCCGAAGAGCTAAAAATGACCTTAGGCGAATATCTTGCAAGCAAGGGTCTTACTCAGCTTCGTATTGCAGAGACACAAAAATATGCTCATGTAACATTCTTCTTTAACGGCGGTGAAGAAAAAACCTTTAAGGGTGAAGACAGAATTCTTATTCAGTCGCCCGATGTTCCTACCTTTGACCTGCAGCCTGAAATGAGCGCTTACCCTGTTTGCGACACCGTATGCGAGCAAATACGCTCGGGCAAGTATGACGCTGTTATTCTTAACTTTGCCAACTGCGATATGGTAGGTCACACAGGCGTATTTGATGCGGCAGTTAAGGCAGTAGAAGCGGTTGACGAATGTGTAGGCAAAGTTGTAGCCGCAGCAACCGAAATGGGCGGCGCGGTTATTATTACCGCCGACCACGGCAATGCCGACTGTATGGTAGGCGAAGACGGAAACCCCTTTACTCCTCACACTACCAACCCCGTTCCCTTCTGCGTTGTAGGTTACCCGTGCGAGCTTCGTGAAGGCGGCAGACTTGCCGATATTGCCCCATCAATGCTTAAAATTCTCGGACTCCCTCAACCCGCCGAAATGACCGGTGAATCTAACATCAAATAATCTGATATTTATAAAAAGGGCTGTTTCATTTTAAAAATGAAACGGCTCTTTTTATTATTTACAGTCTTTTAAAAGTATCATTTATACCACAAAAACAAAGCAAAGTCAAGGCAAAAAACGGCTTTTTAAAATATATTTATTTTTTGTAAAAAAAGGGTTGACTTATTGAATTAAAAGTGGTATATAGAAGGCGCAACTTGAAGAAATTAAAGAAAAATTTAATATTTTTTTGCCGAAAAGCGGGGCGATATGTATGGAAAGTAATTATTACATACTAAAAAACAAACCATTGCCGAAATGCGCCGAGCCTGTTGTCGAAAAAATGATTGACAGTGGCGAGCAGATTTTGTTTGTTATTGTTGGCGACCTTAATTTAAAGGGTAACTATGATGACTCGGCTCTTATTTTTACAAAAAAATCGGTTGTAAGAGTCGGCGGCGAAGAACCCGAACAACTCTATGAGTATTTCGAAATGAAGGATGTGCAGTCCAAACGTATGTACGGCAACGCCACACTTTCAGCGATTTTTCCCGACGGTAAGCGCAAAGTGTTTTTTCGCTATACCTATTCTGTGGCTTCACTCTGCGACGCGTCTGCCCTGTTCATTAACCACTTAAACGACGGCGCTGATTTTGATGAAGAAAACGCCATAATGCATGTAACCTTTGACAAGGCGTTAAGCGTTTGCCCTAAATGCGGCAGAAATCTGCTGCATCCGGGCGCCGAATGTATAAAATGCCGCTCTAAGCTGAATGTATTAAAACGGCTTATGAAGTATATTACTCCCCAGGCAAAGCCGCTTATTATCAGTATAATACTTTCGCTTATAACCACCGTTATGGCTTTGGTTCCGCCCACAATTACAGGCTTTATTGTTGATGTGGTTTTCAGCGGAAGTGAGAAATCAAATGTCACTTTGCTTAATAAGATTGCCGAGGCGGTAGGTCCCGACGCGGGCAGGCTTTTAACGGCAATGATAATATGCCTTTTGATAACCTACATACTTCAATACGGAATAGGAATTATCCGTTCCTATCTTATGCGAATTGTCGGTGATAAGGCGGTAACGGCGCTCCGCAACGATATTTACCGCAAGGCGCAGCATCTGCCTATGAAGTTTTACGATAAAACCTCTACCGGTGCGGTTATCAACCGAATTGCAAGCGACTCAAACACACTGCAACAATTTATGCTGCGTATTACGCAAGAAGCCGTGGTACACCTTTTTCAGCTTGTGGGTATTGTTATAATAATGCTGTCGCTAAACCCAACGCTTACGCTGCTGTCATTAGTTCCCATAACCTTTATTGTCATAGCCACCAGAATTTTTTCCAAAAAGATAAGACCCTATTACCGCCGTATATGGCGCAGGTGGGCGGCGGTGTTTTCAAACCTTTCGGACACTATTCCCTGTATCCGCGTAGTTAAATCATTTTCGGGCGAAAAACGGTCCTCACAAAAGTTTGAGGAGCGAAATAACGACTGGTTGCAGGTTGAAATTAAATTAGGCAAGCTTGTTACCGCTTTTCCGCAAATTATATCCTTTCTTGTAACCTGCGGTTCCCTTATTATTTGGGGAATAGGCGGCGGCAAGGTAATAGCCGGTGAAGCAGGCTATACTGCGGGACTTATAGTTGCCTTTATTTCATACGCTTCTATGTTCTACAACCCCGTAACCTTCTTTGCCAATCTTTCCGATTCCTTTCAAAGCGCAATGGCTTCTACCGAAAAAATACTTGATATTCTCGAAGCCGAGCCCGAAACACACGCCGAATCACACATTGTGCCCGATAAATTCAACGGTAAAATTGAGTTTTTACATGTAGGGTTTTCATTCGACCGCTCAAAAAAGGTGCTCGACGATGTTACATTTACCATAAACCCGGGTGAAGTTGTGGGTATTGTGGGCACCACAGGCTCAGGTAAATCGACACTTATAAATCTGCTTATGCGGTTTTATGACGGTTATTCGGGCGAAATTCTGGTAGACGGTCACAATATTAAAAACCTCGACCTTTCGGCATACCGTGACCAAATAGGCTTTGTTCAACAGGAGCCTATGATGTTCAGCGATACCATATACAATAACATAGCATACAGCAATCCCAATGCTTCTGTTGAGGATGTTATTCATGCGGCGGATATTGCAAATGCCCACGAATTCATCGCCCGCCAGCCCGACGCCTACGATACTGTTTTAGGCGAACGCGGCGTGGGTGTTTCGGGCGGTGAAAAGCAGAGAATTTCAATAGCCCGCGCTGTGCTGAAGGAGCCGTCTGTTCTCATATTTGACGAGGCAACAGCCGCGGTCGATTCCGAAACAGAGCATCTTATTCAAGAAGCCATCGACCGCCTTATTGCAGGCAAAACCACAATTATGATTGCCCACCGCCTGTCGACGCTTAAAAAGGCAAACCGAATAATAGTTGTAGATAACGGTAAAATTATTGAAAACGGCACCCCCGAACAGCTCATGGCGCAAAAAGGCAAGTATTACAAGCTGGTACAGATTCAGTCTATGACAGCCGATGCCGAGCGTATGCGCGAGGAGGAAAGATTGTAATGTCAGAAAAGAAAGAGCGCATTTTTGTATGCGATAAAGATAATATAACAAGATATGAAAATAATCTTGTTACCCTGACTCTTCAAAATGGTGAGGTCTTTGAAAAGTTAGAGCCGCGGCGACTGTTCCCCGTAAGCCGAATTGACACTTATATTACCCTGCTTAATGAAAACGGCAGCGAGGTGGCTGTTATTCGAGATTACAAATGCCTGAATAATGAATCGGCTCAAATTATTAAAGAGAGCATAAACGACTATTATCTTGTACCGTGCATTTCAAAAATTATTTCTATAACCGAAAAAAGCGGCACACTTATTTGGAATGTAGATACTAACCGCGGCGCCAAATGCTTTGAAATACGCGACCGCAATCACGATATACGGGTTTATAAGGACGGTAAAATACGCATTCGTGACTCGCATGATAACCGCTATGTTATCGAAGACTACCGTGCTTTAGATAAACATTCCAAATCATTGCTTATAGGTGATTTGTAGTTTTTCTTTAAAATAAAATCAGTAAAAAGCGCCTTAGAATGAGCGGGTTCCTTAAGAAAAGTTATCTAAAACTGAATAGTAATTCGGCACACAAATACCCTGCTTGTAACGGTATAAGACAAAACTACCCGATTAAGAGAAGAAACAAAACTCTTTTTTCGGGTAGTAATTTTTATATAGTGGTATTCTTTGCTGCGCAAAGAGTGATATGATTGCTGATAGCAACCGTAATATTGAAACCTATCGGTTTCAGTGATATTTTATTCGCCATAAAACTGCCGCAGGCAATAAAACTATGCGAAGCATAATAAAACTGCTTTAGCAATATAAATCGCCGTAAGGCAAAATCAAAACTGCCCAAGTGTCCCTTGAAACACTTGGGCAAATACTTAACTTTTGTTTATTCAAAACTATTGATTTTTAGTGTTTAATGTGCCTTTTCTTTTTTCTTACGACCGTAGTTCCGAACACTGCACCGCCGCTGACGAAGAGAAGGGCTACCCACAATGCGATGTGGTTGTTATCTCCTGTCTGGGGAGACTTCGTATCGTTATCTGCTGCCGCTTTATCATCAACGGTAAATGTGGTGATAGCAACACCGTCTGTAGATATAATACCGAATAAATGCATACCTGTCGGAATTTCTTTTGCGAAGTCTTCGTTTAGGGTTACAATCGTACTGCCTTTCTTTACGGAATAGTACTTTTTATCAAGCACCAAACCGTTAATCATAACCTGATCGAATTCTTTGAAAGGTGCGTCGGAACGAAAGACTATATTTTCTGCTTTAGACTCCACAGTCTGCTCGGCACCATCTATAATCTTATACATTTTTATGCCGTCATCTTCCATTCTTTTTAAGGTGCCTGACGGATCTTGTAAGAATGCCTGCAGGATCGGGTTGTTCTTTACATTATCTTTATTTATCGGAGAGTTCGAGTTCGGAGTAATGTAGAATTCGAAGTCTTTTCCGCTCGGCATAAGTATTACTTCAGAGGTATCTTTCTTTGTATAGTTATCCCAATATTCATCACCGCATTTCATACATACATACTTTGTGCCGCCCATTGTGAATTCTGCTGCTGTCACAATAAATGCTTTATAATTATGACCGTTTACACTGCAGTAAGTTGGTGACGCAACGCCATGAGTAGGGTCATCATGCGTTAACTTAGGAACAACTTCTCCTTTGGAAAGCATTTTTTTGCAGCCGACGCAGTAGATATCGCCTGTATAACCGTCTGACAGATAGGTTGCTGGTGCTTCGCCATGGTTTTCCGTGCCGCCTGCATGATTTTCACTGTCAAGCTCGCCGTACTCTTCACCGCAGTATTCGCAGACAGCCTTGCCCCTGCAAGTTGCTTCGCCGCCCGTATGCTCGGAGAGTGTTGCACCGCAATAGTCACACTTGTGGTCTTTGTTTTCGTCTGTGTGACCGTCATTTACCGTTACGGTAATTTCAGCAGATACATTGCCCGCCTTGTCGGTAGCAACGATTTTCTGTGTGCCCTCTGCCGCAGGCAAAGTGAACTGATTGTTTTGGAGCGTAATTTCTTTGCCGTTTACAGTCACGCTGTCGATATATTTTTCGTCAACCGTTACAGTCTGCGCTCCACAGTAGGTCTTGCCGTTTTCAACGCCTTTAACAACAGGGGCAACATTATCCAGCACGATACCGTCTGAACTCAAATAGGTTACATTACCTGCTTCATCGGTGAGCATTACATAGATAATCCATTCGTTATTCGGTTCAATGTCAAACCCACCCGTATAGGCAGTAAATTTCTTTTCAGCCAAGTCATCTGCTGTAAGAGCCTTGTCGCTTAACAGATACGAAACCGTCACCTCATCGCCGCTGTTATCGCTTGCCGTGATTGTTACCGTCTTAGTATCATTAAAGAACAGACCGAAGGTGATTTTGTTGAGAAATGCTTTCCAACTGTTTTTTCCGATACTAATTTCGCCTGTGGGTGCGGTAATGTCCTCCCACTGTGCTTTAAGCTCGATACTCGTAACGGTAGCGTCTGCCGCAAGCTCTTTGTAAGTGGTTTGAGGTGTTACGGTTACATCCCCGTATTTCCAGCCAATGAATTTCCAGCCGTCCTTTGTGGGAGCGGTAATACCGTTAAGGACTGTATCCGTCCATTGCACGGTTGTTTTGGAGGTAATTTCCGTGCCGCCGTCGGTGTTAAAGGTAACGGTGTAGTTGGGCATATCGATGCTGAGTTCGACGGTGTTTGAGTAATACACACCAACCGCGTCGGTCAGCACACAGCGAACCTTCCAGCCGTCCATATCGGCAGTCGTTTTGTTGATTGTCATGGAGGAAGAAAGGATCTCATAGCGTTTGATTACGGTACCGTCCGACCAAATCTGCGAAAACACCATCTCTAAGACATTCATGCTGATGTTTTCACTTTCGTCCGGGCTTACCACATCGACCCATGTAGCCCCGTCATCTGCGCTGTACTGCCACTTGACATTTACGCTGCCGTCCCCCGGCGCATTGGAAATGCCGACATTAAATTGAGCTTTTGCACCAAGCGTTGCCTTGACTCCGCTGAGGGTACCGCAACTGGGGGCAGGGTGCATTGTAACAGTTGCTTCCTCGCTAACAGTTTCGCCGTATGCATTGCTTACAACACAGCGGTATGTTCCCGCATCCTGAGGACCTACCTTAAGTGTGCTCGAAGTCTGCCCTTCGATATCGGCAAACACATCGCCGGCCTTCTTCTGCCACTGATAGCTTTCGGCATTTTCGGCTGTTACAGACAGCAGATGCTCGGTTGTATCCTTCTCATGTATGGTGAGTCCCTGGGGCTGGACAGTGATTTTAGGAATAAATGTGATGGAGAGTTCAGGTGTAGTGAACTCCACATAGATGTTGGCTTCCCCTCTGTTGAAGGCGCCGATGAGAAAGCCCCATGAAACCCGGCGGTACTTCCAACCTACATTTTCGGAACTTGCCGTAAAGGTATAGTTTTTATCCGTGGCGCCGGAGATGTCCTCCCAACCGGTGCCCTTGTTCACCTGCCACTTAAAGTTTTGCAGGGTGTTCTCGGCCCATGCACATTCCTCGGACGGTTCTGCGGTCAAGGTGACTTCTTTGCCGGGGGCGGTATAGAAGACCTCTTTCGGCTTCCACCGCATCACATATACTACCGAGCTGTAGGAACCGATCTCGCTCTCGCTGCCGTCATCGACCTTCTGATACACCGTGCAGGTGTAGGTGCGTGAGCCGACGATATCGCTTAAATCGTCTATTGTACAGGTAAGCGAGTTTCCGCCAACCACATGGGTTTTGCCGCTACTGTCCACATAGGACCACTCCGCCCGCAGGTTTGCCGGCAGGGTGGCGGATTCGCTCACAATATGGGGGTCAATCTGACCGTCCCATTGCTCCAGAGTCTGAATGACGCCCGCGTTCATGGTGACGCTGTCCTCGGGGGTTTTATAATGGCGGTAGTTGCCGTTGGCTTTGAGCTTCCAGTATGGATCAGGCCTTTTCAGGGCATAGATTCTGTCCTCCTCGTCAAGGGTATCACCCTTAATGAGGCGGTAGGAGTCCCCATTTTCGGGAGTGACCCACACATACCTAAGCTCCACGCTCGTGCCGGCGGGCGTCCAGGTAGCGAACCGGCCGTTACTCAAATAAAAATAGCAATCCTCAGGCTTGATGACGGTGTCGTCAGAGAAAACCAGACCGGTAAGCGTGTCGGGACAGTCACTCATATCGTATGTGCACTTGAATAACTGCCGCCCGTTACCATTCTTCACCACCTGCAGGTATTTGGGGTAAAGGTTGATGTTTCCGCCCTCAATATAAACCGAAACGGCTTTCTCTACCTGAGCATAAGCTACCGTGCCGTTGATGAACCTAACGGTGCCGCCCGTCTTGTCGTAGAATTCATAGGGCATCACATTCCAATATTCGCTTATACCGTCACCCTGAATCTTCAGCGTGGCACCCTCTGCCACATGGGCATAGCCACCACGGTAGGTCTGCCCGTTTTCGTACTGCACGGTGAGACTGCTGCCGGTTTCCAAATAGCTGTTGGCATTTCTGCCCGTTGACGGCAGCACGGTCCAGTTGCCCGATTGGATATAAATGTACGGGATGAGCCCACCGGCAGGCCAGCCCTTCTCCACAAAGACCGTATTGGAGAAGTCACGGAAGTCAATTATCTTACTATCAAGAGGATAAGCCTTACGGAAGTCGCTTTGGAATGACCACTCCTGCCCGCTGTCGGTTGTGCGGAAGTAGATGCCGGAAGACTGGGTGATCTTCACCTCGCGGTAGCAGTTGTACTCGGAGGTGGCAGTGGTGTCCTCCTTAAAAACATAAGGGCCGATGTCTGTATACTGAAATTCCTCCGTGCCCAGGGACACTAATGACTCCATTCGGTTGATTCCGTTTCGCACGGTACCTTCGCCGTCCAGAGTAATACTGGCGGGGGTGATGTCTATGTTATACCTAGCGTCTTTGTACCATCCCAACCTCCTGAGACCCTGCGCCACCTGAGTGAAGTAATCGCTGGTGATAAACCCCTCTATGGTGCCGCCTTCCCTGACTTTGAAGTTCTCCGCCATGACGGCACCCAGCTTAGAATACAACGTTCCCCCCTCTCCAAAATTATCGGCCTTGTTCTCGAGTTTACCTGTAACACGCGCGTTGCTGCCGGACACAACCACATCGTCGTGCACACAAATGCTTGCACAAAATATTTTTGATCGAGAAACAGTAGTGGTACCATTAAGAGCATCACCCATGGGCGGTGGCAGTTCGTAGCAGGTGTTCTCCGCATCGACTGTGGAGTTTTCCACCCTTAGCGACCCGTTGACAAAGATGCCGGCACCGCCGCCGTAGTCGCTAAACGAATGACAAATGCTGCCCAAAACACCGTTAGGGCGGATGCCGAGACCATGGATTGTCTTAGCAAAGACCTCCGCTCCATTCTTTACGACCATATCGTCTTCGCCGTTCATACTGTCACTGAAGTAAGAGTAGGCGTTAGAACAGACCTTCACAGCCGTGTAGTATGAGCGGCAGTTCAGCTTTGTGCCGTCCACGGTCAGGCACTTGCACCAGACGGCAGTATCGCTGCCATATACATTAAGGGTATGGGAGCCTGTGATGGTGACATCGCTTTTCAGTGCGTAAATTCCAAACAAGTACTTGTTGTTTGAGGTAAGCGCGTTCTCCCATCCTGCCGCTCCGAGGGTGACATCGCCTTCCAGCTCTATGGTAAGGCTGTGGTCCGACTTTACATAGATGACGGCCGCCCGCTCTGTTGAATCCTGCAGGTTGGCAGTACCCGAGCTTGTGAAGCCGGGTCTCAGCGTGAGGGTGTAGGTGTCCGGGTCGAATAACCAGCCGGGCCCGGCCAGCTGCGACCTGGTGACAGGCGTCCCTCCGATCCACACATCGTATTCCCATGACAAGTCGCCATCTGGCAGGGAGTCCTCGTTGCTGTTAGCAAAGACCGCCTGCGGCATAATTGCCATTACCATACAAAGTGCAAGCACTATGCTTAAAATCCGTTTTTTCATTATGCCTACCTCCTAAGAATTTATATTAGGGTTGTATTTTATTACGAATAGTTCGAGGGCTTCCTTCAGCACTTCTATCTGTGATTTCAAATAAAATTCATCCTCAAACAGTGCGTAATGCACGCAGGCTCTTATCAGAATGAAAATGAGCGGCGTGAGTTTTTTATACGGAATCCCCAGCTTTGGCTCCAAGCTCTTAGCATATTCGGTGTATCGTTCGTTTACACCCTCAAAGAATTTCTTGCCGTACTGCCTGTATTTCGGGTGGGTGTAGATTTGATACATAAGTCTGTATTTCTTACCGTGCTTTTCTGCCGTCCAGTAGGGTATCTCGTCTATAAACCGCCACAAGTCCTCCACATCGGTGGGGGCTTTCTTCATAAAGTCTTCCTCAACCTTACTCATACAGTATTCGGTGGACTTAACAATTATGTCGTCCAGATTTTCAAAATACTGATACAGGCTTGCAACATTACAGCCGCAGGCGTCCGCAATGGCTTTTACGCCCACAGAGGTAAATCCATTCTCCGCATAGCAGTCGAAACATTTTTCCATGATCTCGATTGTTTTTGCCTTGCGGGCTTCTTCGTTTACCGTGCGCAATAGATTTCCTCCTTCTTTGATAATAAAGTAAATGTTCATTTATATTATATGATTTTCACTTTATTAAGTCAAGTGAGAAATGCAAAAATTATAGGCTTTTTACATATTTTAAAACCCACCTGTTCTTACCTTCACTATCACCTTTATTACAAAAAACAAGGACTTGAAATTTCAAGTCCTTGTTTTAAAATTCTATGCTTCAACCGTTTCGGTTTCCGTAGTCTCATTTACGGTCGGTTCGGGATTGATGTCGGGGTGCTTCATACCTGTACCTGCAGGAATAAGCTGACCGATGATAACATTTTCTTTAAGACCGAACAGCGGGTCAACCTTGCCCTTAATAGCGGCCTCGGTAAGAACTCGTGTAGTCTCTTGGAAGGATGCCGCCGACATAAACGACTCGGTAGCAAGTGACGCCTTCGTAATACCGAGCAGGGTTGCCTTATAGGTAGCCTTGGTAAGACCTTCCTCCCCTGCGTCGATACGCGCCTGAACAGCGGCGTTAGCGTCGGCAATTTCTTTATATTCGTAGCTTACATTCTGCAAAAGCTCGGTTGAACCGGGATCAACAATGCGAAGCTTACGCATCATCTGACGAACAATAACCTCAATGTGCTTATCGTTGATATCAACACCCTGCGTTCTGTAAGCATTTTGAATTTCGGCAATAATATATTCCTGAACAGCCTCGGGGCCCTGAGCCTCTAAAATATCTTGCGGATATTTAGCACCGGGAACAAGCAGGTCGCCAGCCTTTACATAATCGCCATCATTTACCAAAGTGCGTGAACCGTAAGGTATAATAACCTTTTCTTCGTCCATTGTTTCCTCATTGGTAATAATAAGCACATTACTGCGTTTTTCTTCAACCATACGAACGCGGCCGTCGATTTTTGCAATTATACCGCAAGCCTTAGGTCTGCGCGCTTCAAACAGCTCTTCAACACGCGGAAGACCCTGTGTAACGTCGGCAACGTCGCCGCCGGCAACACCGCCGGTGTGGAAGGTACGCATTGTAAGCTGTGTACCGGGTTCACCGATTGACTGAGCCGCAACAATACCAACAGCTTCGCCTACCGTAACGGGCTTATTGGTTGCAAGGTTTGCGCCGTAGCACTTCTGGCATACGCCGTGGTGGCTGTGGCAGGTAAGAATTGAACGGATTTCAATACGCTCAATACCTGCGTCAACAATTCGCTTTGCGTCTTCCTTAGTCATCATATGATCGGTTGTGCAAATAACCTCACCCGTATTCGGGTCAACCGCATCATGCAACAAAAATCTGCCTACAAGACGTTCTTCAAGCGATTCAAGCAGATGATTACCGTCTTTAATGTCAAACACGTTAAGACCTTCTTCGGTGCCGCAGTCGATATCACGAACAATAACATCCTGCGAAACATCAACAAGTCGGCGGGTAAGATAACCCGAGTCGGCGGTACGAAGCGCCGTATCGGCAAGACCTTTACGCGCACCGCGAGAAGAAATGAAGTATTCCAAAATGTTAAGACCTTCACGGTAGTTAGCACGGATAGGAACTTCGATAACCTTACCTGCTGTATTTGCGATAAGACCGCGCATACCCGCAAGTTGACGAATCTGGCTCATAGAACCGCGCGCGCCCGAATCTGCCATCATATAAATCGGGTTGAACTCATCGAGGTTGCCCTTAAGAGCGTCGGCAACATCCTCGGTTGCCTTATTCCAAATTTCAATTACATGGCGGCTGCGTTCATCCTCACTTATAAGACCGCGTCTGTAATTTTTGGTTATATTATCGATTTGTTTTTCTGCGTCTTCCAAAATTTTCTGCTTTTCGGGCGGAATAACCGCGTCGATAACCGCAACTGTAATTGCACCCTTGGTTGAAAATTTAAAGCCTGTCGCCTTTACCTTATCAAGCACTATTGCAGACTCACTTGTGCCGTGAACATCAATGCAACGCTCAATAATTTTACCGAGTTGTTTTTTGCCGACCTTATTTTGAATAATGTCGTCGTTTGACTCAATAAACTTTTTGTCGGGGTCTTTTACACCGAAACACCATTCAAGATTAAATTTGTTATTTGGGTTGGCGCGATCAACAAATCCTAAATCCTGCGGTATTGTTTCATTGAAAATCAAGAAACCTACCGTGCACCAAATGAGTGCCGAATTGCCCTCGCCGTCGGTCATTCTAACCCTTATGGGAGCATGCAAACCGACAATGCCGTCATTATAAGCCAACATAGCCTCGTCTTTGTCACGGAACACCTTGTTTGCACCCGGCTCTTCCGACTTAACAAGTGTTAAATAGTAGCAACCAAGCACCATATCCTGTGTAGGAACTGCAACGGGCTTACCGTCGGCAGGCTTAAGCAGGTTGTTTGCTGCAAGCATAAGGAAACGGGCTTCTGCCTGCGCCTCTGCCGAAAGCGGAACGTGAATAGCCATTTGGTCACCGTCAAAGTCGGCGTTATAAGCCGTACAAACAAGCGGATGGAGCTTAAGTGCCTTACCCTCTACAAGTACAGGCTCAAATGCCTGAATACCCAAGCGGTGAAGTGTAGGCGCACGGTTAAGCAGAACAGGATGCTCCTTTATAACAAGCTCAAGTGCGTCCCAAACCTCGGCTGAAGCGCGTTCAACCATCTTGCGAGCGGTTTTAATGTTGGTAACAGACTTTGTTTCAACCAAACGCTTCATAATAAAGGGTTTAAACAGTTCAAGCGCCATTTCTTTAGGCACACCGCACTGATACATTTGAAGCTCAGGGCCTACAACTATAACCGAACGGCCCGAATAGTCAACACGTTTACCCAAAAGGTTTTGACGGAAACGGCCCTGCTTACCCTTAAGCATATCGGAAAGTGACTTAAGCGCGCGGTTGTTAGGCCCTGTAACGGGCTTTCCGCGTCTTCCGTTGTCGATAAGCGCGTCAACCGCTTCCTGTAACATACGCTTTTCGTTGCGTACTATAATATCGGGAGCGCCAAGCTCAAGCAGTCTCTTTAAACGGTTGTTACGGTTGATAACACGACGGTAAAGATCGTTAAGGTCGCTTGTTGCAAAACGACCGCCGTCAAGCTGAACCATAGGTCTTAAATCGGGCGGAATAACCGGAATAACATCAAGTATCATCCACTCGGGGCGATTGCCTGACTGACGGAATGCTTCAAGCACTTCAAGACGCTTTAAAATTCTGACGCGTTTCTGACCGCTTGCATTTTCAAGTTCTGCGCGAAGCTCGGCACAGGTAGCGTCAAGGTCAATTTCGCTTAACAATTCTTTGATTGTTTCGGCACCCATACCCGCTTTAAATGCGTCTTCATATTTTTCACGCATTTCGTGATACTGCTTTTCGTTGAGAATTTGTTTCTTTTCAAGCGGTGTATCGCCGGGGTCAGTTACAATATACTGTGAGAAATAAAGCACATGTTCAAGTGCTTTGGGTGAAATATCAAGAGCCAAACCCATACGCGACGGTATTGTTTTGAAATACCAGATGTGCGAAACAGGAGCCGCAAGCTCGATTGTGCCCATACGCTCGCGGCGAACCTTTGAACGCGTTACCTCAACACCGCAACGCTCGCAGATTTTTCCTTTATAGCGAATTCTTTTGTATTTACCGCAATGACATTCCCAGTCTTTTGTGGGTCCGAAAATGCGTTCGCAGAAAAGACCGCCTGTTTCGGGCTTTAATGTGCGGTAGTTAATGGTTTCGGGCTTTGTAACCTCGCCGTAAGACCAACTTCTTATTTGCTCGGGAGAAGCAAGACCGATTTTTATAGATTCAAATGTTAAATTCTTTTCTTCTGACATAATCTCTCACCCTCCGTTATTATTCTTCCGAATCGTCATAGTCGGAAAATTCTTCGGTTTCTTCGACAATATCTTCGCCGTTTTCATCCTGCAAACCGAAACCGTCAAAATTGCCGTCTTCAACAGCAGTGTCTTCAAAAACATTATCATCGGCAACGGCGGCCTTTGTAAGGCCTATATCATCGTCGTCGTCAAAGGTTTGCTTTAAGTCAACCTCAAAACCGTCTTTGTCGAGCACACGCATATCAAGACCCAAAGACTGAAGCTCTTTAACAAGAACCTTAAACGATTCGGGTATGCCCGCCTTAGGAACATTCTGACCTTTAACAATTGCCTCGTAAGTCTTAACACGGCCGACAACATCGTCGGACTTGACGGTAAGAATTTCCTGAAGTGTGTATGCGGCGCCGTAAGCCTCAAGCGCCCAAACTTCCATCTCACCGAAACGCTGACCACCGAACTGCGCTTTACCGCCGAGCGGCTGTTGCGTAACAAGCGAGTACGGACCTGTTGAACGGGCGTGAATTTTATCGTCAACCAAGTGATGAAGTTTAAGATAGTACATATAACCGACGGTTACTTTATTGTCAAAGGGCTCGCCGGTGCGACCGTCATAAAGCTGAACCTTGCCGTCCTCTGGCATACCTGCCATTTTGAAGCATTCACGAATATCAGACTCGTGAGCACCGTCAAATACAGGTGTTGCGATGTTCCAGCCGAGCGCTTTTGCCGCATAACCCAGATGTACTTCAAGCACCTGACCGATGTTCATACGAGAAGGAACACCGAGCGGGTTAAGAACTATATCAAGCGGAGTACCGTCGGGTAAGAACGGCATATCTTCACTGGGAAGAATTCTTGAAACAACGCCCTTGTTACCGTGGCGTCCTGCCATTTTATCGCCCACCGAAATCTTACGCTTTTGGGCAATATAACAACGAACAACAATATTAACACCCGGGCTGAGCTCAGAAGAATTTTCACGGGTAAATACCTTAACATCAACTATGGTGCCGTATTCACCGTGAGGAACACGCAACGAAGTATCGCGAACCTCGCGTGCCTTTTCACCGAATATTGCGCGAAGAAGCCGCTCTTCGGCGGTAAGTTCAGTTTCACCCTTTGGTGTAACCTTACCTACAAGTATATCGCCAGATTTAACCTCGGCGCCTATGCGTATAATTCCGCGTTCGTCAAGGTCTTTGAGCGCATCATCGCCGACATTGGGTATATCACGGGTAATTTCTTCCGGTCCGAGCTTTGTATCACGGCACTCGATTTCGTACTCCTCGATGTGAATTGACGTGTAAACATCATCACGGACAAGACGCTCGTTAAGAAGTACGGCGTCCTCATAGTTATAACCTTCCCAAGTCATAAAGCCTATAAGAGCATTGCGTCCGAGTGAAATTTCACCGTTGCTGGTTGCGGGACCGTCAGCAATAACCTCTTTTTCCTCTACGGTATCGCCAACCGAAACGATAGGCTTTTGATTTATGCAGGTGCCGTGGTTTGAACGAAGGAACTTGATAAGGTTGTACTCATCAATTTCGCCGTTTTTGGCACGGATTTTAATAATATCGGCGCTTACATAGGTAACAACGCCTGCACGGCGTGCAAGAACAACAACGCCCGAGTCAACCGCAGCCTTATATTCCATACCGGTAGCTACAATCGGATTTTCGGGTTTAAGAAGCGGAACAGCCTGCTTCTGCATGTTTGAACCCATAAGAGCACGGTTGGTATCGTCATTTTCAAGGAAGGGTATCATGGCCGTTGCTACCGACACAACCATTTTAGGCGAAACATCCATAAAGTCGGCGCGTGAAGCCTCTACCTCGCTGTAATTGTCACGAACACGGGCATTGACCTTTTTGTGAACAAAGTATCCGTTTTCGTCGAGCGGCTCGTTTGCCTGTGCTACAACATATTCGTCTTCTTCATCGGCGGTCATATAAACAACCTCATCAAGAACCCTGCCGGTAGCTTTGTCTACGCGGCGGAAAGGTGCTTCAATAAAGCCGTATTTGTTAATTTTTGCATAGGTTGCAAGATATGATATAAGACCGATGTTCGGGCCTTCAGGCGTTTCGATAGGACACATACGGCCGTAGTGCGAATAGTGAACGTCACGCACTTCGAAGGATGCACGGTCACGCGAAAGACCGCCGGGGCCCAAGGCAGACAAACGGCGCTTATGAGTAAGCTCTGACAGCGGATTTGTCTGATCCATAAACTGTGACAACGGCGAAGAACCGAAAAATTCTTTAATTGCCGCTACAACAGGGCGAATATTTATGAGTGATTGCGGAGTGATGTTTTCGGTATCCTGCGACTGCAACGTCATCTTTTCGCGTACAACACGCTCCATGCGTGAAAAACCTATGCGGAACTGATTTTGCAAAAGCTCGCCTACCGAACGGATGCGACGGTTTCCGAGATGGTCGATGTCGTCAACATTACCTACCTCATGCGGAAGTCCAAGGAAATAGTTTACGCTTGCGAAAATATCATCAAGTGTGATGTGATTTGGAACAAGGGCGGCTGCATTATCAATAAGCGCCTGTTTAAGCTCTTCTTTGTCGGTAAACTCTTCCATTATGCCCTTAAGCACTTCAAGGCTTACCTTTTCGTTAACGCCTGCTTTGTCAAGCTCGGCTAATTCCTCGTCAGTAAAGTCTGTGAAATCGCCCAGATTTACCATACCGTTTGAAAGAACCTTAACCTCGGTTACATTGCCTTCGAAATCCTGTGTATTTATATAAACCTGAAGTACGCCGCGCTTTTCGATTAAATCGGCAAGTTCGCGTGTTACGGTTGCATCGGCTTCTGCCAATATTTCACCCGTCATCGGGTCAACAACGGGACGTGCAATCACCTTGCCGCGAATGCGTGCGCCTATAGCAAGCTTTTTGTTGTATTTATAACGGCCTACACGCGAAAGGTCGTAACGGCGCGGATCAAAGAACAACTGCTCTAAATATGATTTTGCACCCTCAATAGTTACGGGCTCGCTCGGTCTGAGCTTTTTATAAACTTCAACAAGCGCGTCTTCGGTGTTTTTTGTTTCATCGACCTCAAGCGTTGCCGAAAGGCGTTCGTCGTCACCCAAAAGCTCGCGAATTTGCTCATTTGTGGCAACACCCAAACTGCGTATAAAGGTTGTAACGGGCAGCTTGCGGTTTTTATCGATGCGAACATAAAGAACATCATTAACGCTGGTTTCATATTCTATCCAAGCACCGCGGTTAGGTATTATTGTTGATGAAAATAGTTTTTTGCCGGTTTTTTCATCAACCTTTTTTGCAAAGTACACACCGGGTGAACGAACAAGCTGTGAAACAATGGCTCGTTCGGCTCCGTTTATTACAAACGTACCCGAATCGGTCATAAGCGGGAAATCGCCCATGAAAACTTCGCTTTCTTTAATTTCGCCTGTTTCATTGTTAAGCAGCCTTGCGGTTACGCGTAACGGCGCGGCGTAGGTTGTGTCGCGCGACTTACACTCGTTAACGCTGTACTTTGGCTGTTCGTCAATGCGGTAGTCAATGAAGCTTAAAACAAGATTGCCGCTATAATCGGTTATAGCCGACATATCTTTGAAAACTTCCTTCAAGCCTTCGGTGATAAACCAGTTGTATGAATCCTTTTGAATTTCAATGAGATTAGGCATATCAATTACTTCATTGATTTTCGAAAATGTCATACGAGTGTTTTTACCCATTTTAACAGGTTTTACCATTGAAGCAGACTCCATAGGTTTACAATCACTCCTACTTTAAAATCACGATATTTTGTAAAAATATCTGCCAATAATTTGTGAGGTTTTACCTTAAAACTTCATCCAATCCGTTAAAAAGGCGCAAACTCCCCCATCATTAGTAATTACTAATTATAAAACCGTAAACTCTATATGTCAAGTGCTTTTTTTTACTTTTTTGAAAAAAATTACTGCAAAGTCAATTTTTGACAATGCAGTAATTTTTAAACATATTAAATTAAGTCTCGGTAATACAAGTTCCGTGTGTATCTTTCATCGGGCTCTTCACCGCCGGCATACATTTGTATAACTCGGCTTGCCTGCGGCTTTGATTCGGTGGTAAAATACATTAAAAGAAAATCGACATTCGGTATTTCACATAATCGGTCGCCCATGTAAAGCGGAGCCGAATTAAGCACCTCGCTGTAACCGCACCTGCACATAATCGGAAACTTAACACCCATTCGATCGGTGATAACCCCTTTTTGATCACACTCGGCGCAGGTTCTGCCGTTTTTAAGCGGGCAGTTTTTGGTAAGCATCAGCGGAAGTCTGCCGTAAGCAAAGATACCGACAGGAATATAAGCGTTAATGCTTTTAACTTCACGGAGCGAAATTTCAGCCGAAAGAGTAAGCGCTCCTACCCCGATTTTTTTATACGCTTTTATGCCCTCGTTATTTTCTGCATTAAGCCCTGCGGCGCCTATAACCTTAAAGCCTGCCGCGCGGGCGATGGCCACGGCAGACAAATTGCCGCAAAAAGCGGTGGTTATGCCGCTTTGCTTTAAAGCTTGGAGTCTTTTTAAAACTGCTGTTTCATCGGTTATATAGCGGGGCAGTTCCGCAACCGTTTCAACGCCGTCAATGCTTGGCATTGCGCACTCAAACGGTAATATAACCGCCTTTATATTTTCTAAACTGTCGGGTATTTGATTAGTGTTTGAAAAGCGCGCGATTAACTGCTTTTGACCGCTCAGGTTGCAGCTGTTATCAATTTGAGGCGCGGTATAGTAAAATGCGCAAACCTCAGCTCTTTTTTCATCAAGTCTTTCTATCGCATTTCTCCGTAAGGCGTTTAACTGCGCCGCCGACACAAAAAGTCCGTCATCAAGATTAACCGATATGCCGTCGCAATAGTACGGCGTATTGCCGAGCTTTGACAGACTTTCGCAAACATTACTGTTCTCAATCGCTCTGTTTTTTGCAGCTTGCGGCGTATCGCCTTTTACGGTAACGGTATTTTTTCCGTCGGTCACTGTGAGCATTAAGGGCTTACCGTGCAAAATTTCGGCTTTAATTTTTATGGGCACACTTTGACGCTCGCTACGGTATAACCCGTGCAAATACGAATATGTATCACCCGCCGCAGTAACATCGTCTTTGGTCCTGATACCGAACATTTCACAGCCTAATGCCGATTTATAATACCCGTCGGTAAAGCCCGAGCGTGAAAACACATTCTGCAAAGTTTTGAAAAGCTTACCGTCAATAAAACCGTTGTCTAACGCTTGACGGCAGGCGGCCGTTGCCGCCGACACATACTCGGGCCGTTTCATTCTGCCCTCAATTTTGAATGATGATACGCCCATTTCCACAAGCTCGTCTATATGCTCATAAAGGCATAAATCTTTAAGGCTTAAATCATACCCCGTACCGTCCGAGACTTTAAACGGCAATCGGCAAGGCCCCGCGCAAAGTCCGCGGTTGCCGCTTCGCGCACCGAGTATTGATGACAGCAGGCACTGTCCCGACACACTCATACAAAGCGCACCGTGAACAAATACCTCAACCTCTATGCCCTGATCATTTGCGGCACAACAAAAGCTTTCAAGCTCATTTTTGCTCATTTCGCGCGATACGACCACACGCTTAAAACCTGAATCTTTCAAAATCTTTAACGCCGCCGGCGAATGCACCGTCATTTGAGTAGAGGCATGCAGCGGTAAATCGGGTATGTGTTTATGTAAAAGTGACGCCAAGCCCAAATCTGAAATTATTACGGCGTCTATTCCGCACTTATATGCGGTAAGCGCGGTATCAAACGCGTCGGCAAGCTCCGACTGCTTTATCATAATATTGAGCGTAAGATACACCTTAACACCGCGTATGTGACAGTAACGCACGGTTTGTTCTATTTCTTCAAAATCAAAGTTATCGGCTTTTCGGCGTGCCGAAAACTGTTTTGCACCTATATAAACCGCATCGGCACCGCTGCGCACTGCGGCTTCAAGTGACTGTTTTGACCCTACGGGAGAGAGTATCTCAGGTTTTATCGGCATATATTTCACCCCTTTATTTAGAATTACACCCTAACATAATACAGTATTTTTTAGAAAAAGAAAAGTATTTTTTACCTACATTTCTTAAAACGGAATGCAAAAAACGGGATTCTGCTTTTAATCATACAGAATCCCGTTTCGATTATTTATAAAATTTATCTTTCTTCAACAAGGAAGAACAGCGCGAGTGTACCCGGACCCGAATGTGAGCCGATTACGGGGCCGATATTTGTGATAAGATTAACCGTAGCGCCGCTGTTTTCCCTTATCATATCGGCAAGAGCGTTTGCATCGTCAATACAGTCGCCGTGTGAAATAAAGACCGTGCCGTTCTTTTTGTCGATAGCCGTTTCGGAATATTTTTCGGCAATTGCCTTAAGCGCCGCCTTTCTGCCGCGAGCCTTTGATACACTTATCAGCTTTCCGTTTTCATCAACCTTCATAACCGGCTTAATGTTAAGCATGCCGCCGAGCAAAGCCGTTGTAGCGCTTATTCTGCCGCCTGCCTTTAAATATTTAAGGTCGTCAACCGTAAACCAATGGGTAACATGCAGCTTGGTGTTTTCGGCATATTCGGCAAGCTGTTCTATAGTAGCGCCCTCGTTTTTCTTATCGACAAGCAGTTTTACAAGCAAGCCGTAGCCTGCCGAAGCACACAGCGAGTCAACAACCAAAATTCTGCTTTCGGGATAATTGCTCATAATCTCATCGGCAGCCTGACGCGCAAAATCAACGGTTGCCGAGAGCCCTGATGAAAAGGCTAAATACAAAATATCAAATCCGTCTTTAACTATTCCTTCAAACGCATCGCAAAATTTTGCGGTATTAACCGCAGATGTTTTTGGCAGAGCACCGTTACGCATTTTCTCATAAAATTCGTGTGAAGGTATTTCATAATCCGAATACTCTTTCGGGTCGTCGCTGAAAGTGAGGCTGAGACTGCAATATTTTACTCCCCAATCATTAAGCAAATCACGCGATATATCGCAGGCCGAATCAGCAAAGATAACATAATTTCGCATAATATAACTCCTTAAAAATTTTGTACCGCATCAACAGCAATTTAAAGCGTTACTATATTATCACTTTTTGCTCATAAATACTATCTACCGAGTGAAAACCCAACTATATCAAAACTGTTTTTAATTCTACTGTGGGTAGAAATGCCTTATTTTTGCGGTTTTTACGAATCAAAAAAACACATTTATTGCTATTTTTTCATTTTTTACAAAAAATTGTTTATTTAGACGGCAATATGTGATATAATTTTTAAAAATAACTTTTGAGGTGTTTTTATGAAAAAATTTTTAAACGAATTTAAAACCTTTGCGCTCCGTGGAAATGTAGTAGATTTGGCAGTAGGTATGATTATAGGCAGCGCCTTTACAGCCATTGTTACGTCGCTTAAAGACAATTTCATTCAGCCTATACTCGATTTTGTAACCCGTACACACACATCGGACTACTACACAAAAGAAGTTCTTCTCGGTTACCTTTCGGCATTTATTTCGGCTATAATTAACTTTGTTATTATCGCCTTTGTTCTTTTCCTTATTATCAAGGGCGTTAACACACTTATGTCATTAGGCAAAAAGAGAGAAGAACCCGCCGAACCTACAACAAAAATTTGCCCCTTCTGCAAGAGCGAAATCCCGATAGACGCAACGCGTTGTTCTCACTGTACATCAAATCTTGAATAATAATTAAACAGCAAAAGCGGCGGTTTTTACTGCCGCTTTTTTCAGTTAATCAGATATATAGCAAAATTCAAATATCCCGCAAATGTCAACCAGATGATATATGGTATTTGCAAAAGAGCCGCAGGCTTTGATATTGAGTAAAAGCTGACAATCATTGCGGCGGTGAAAATCCAAGTAAATACCAAAACTATCAGTGCCGGCAAAAACAGCTGCAGACCGAAAAATATCGGCGACCAAATAAGGTTTAAAAACAACTGTATTCCGAAAAGTAAAAATGCCAACCGTTTTTTACCGCTGTCGGCGCGAGTGTTCCAAACAATATACAGTGATATTCCCATGAGCAGATAAAGCACCGTCCAAACCACCGGAAACACCCAACTCGGCGGTGCTAAAGGCGGTTGATTTATCTTTGAGTAGATATCGGTGTTTCCGTGCACAATCAACGCTGAAATTCCTCCGACTGAAAGCGGAATTGCTATACTGATTAAAAATTTTTTCAAATCAAGCTTAAACACCCCTTATAAGTTTATGCATTTAAGGGGTGTTTTATTATATCATTCTTGCACTTCTGGCAGGCCTTTAACGCAGGTAAGTATTGTAACAACACTCGACAGAGCGCATGCGCTGAGCACACCGAGCCAATCAACATCGGTAATGCCCATTGTGTTGGTGCCTATAAGTGCAATTGCCGTTTCTGCCATTGTTTTAACTGTACGAACTGCGGCGGCTTTAAGCCACTTTTTTGTTTTGTCTGAAATTTTCATAAATGTTTACCTCACTTATTCAATATAAATTTTAACGGCGTCAATCTCTTGACCTATAATACCGGCTTAGCCGTTATTGCTGTCGGCGGTGTTATAACCCGTAACAAAAGGCAACCAGCGTTTACTGCGGCGCAGATGCACGGCGTATTTTACGGTTTTGCCTGTGTCGGTGCGAATGCAAAGCGCGTCAATGGGTTTATTGAAAATACCTGCGTAATCTTCACGGTTTTTAACCTCGGATAGCCACTTGCCGCCCTTTGTATGCACACGGTAAAATATATTACCGCTTGAAAGACTTGCAAACAAAGCACATACATCGTGACCGAATATTCCCGCATAATCTTCAAGATTTTTGACATTCGGCAGCCAAGTGTTTTTTACATCGTCCCACACCTGATATATAACATCAATTTCAGTCGGCTCTGTCGGTGCAGGGGTGGTTGTCGGCGGTTCGGCGGTCTTTTTCGCAATACCCAAAAATTCTATAAGACCCTCCGCTACCGCTTTTGCATAAGCTGACTGTCCGGCATCACTTGTTATAATCTTGTAGTCGTTTGTACCGTCCATAAAACCGCCCTCACACAGTACGGCAGGAACGGTATTTTGATTTATGACGGTAAATGCCGCTTTTTTTATACCTCTGCCTTTAAGCCCTGTATAAGCCACCATTTTGTTGTAGATAAGTGTTGCAAGCTGCGTGTCTTTTGCCGTGGGGTTTTTGTCGGTATAAACCTCAACCCCCGTAGCAGAACTCCAGTTGCCCGTAAATGCGTTATGATGAATAGATACAAAGGCAGCCACACCGGCATTTACATATTTATTAACACGGCTTGAAAGACTTTCATCGACGGCGCCTTCATCGTTATCGGTATGTATGATTTCAACATCATATTCCGACAAAAGCTCTACAACCTTGTCGCGTACTTTATCATTCAAAGTCCATTCCTTGATACCGTCTGGTGTTTGTTTACCCGCCGTATTTAAGCCGTGTCCTGCGTCTAATGCAATTTTTATTCTTGACATAATAATTATACCTCTTTCTTATTTTATGTAATTATTTCCCAGCACTGAACCTCTTTATATATCTTATCTATAAAAGAGTTGCCTTTAAGCGCCTTATACGCCTCATAAAGATACACAAAGTTTTCATACTCATACTGCCGTATCTTTCCGCTTTCGCGGTTATGATAATATATACGCAGCATCTCACTGCGCAGTTGACATTTTGTGCCGTTTGATATTTTTCCCACAGTCACCACAACGGGTGTGATCGCGCCTATAAGCACCCCGACCTCGCCTAATAGTGTGACTATTGCTGTTAAGTCCATTTTTTTAATCACCCTCCGCTTCGGTTGCCGTAAGAAATGCCTTTGCCGCCGCCCTCATTTGCGCAAGGCTTGTTGCGGTTGACATTGCCTGTGCCATTTCTTTTAGAGGATTTGAATTTTCGCTAACCTCGCAAGGCTCGGTGAAAAGTTCTTTTTCTTCCTCTGCTGTCATTTCACGGACTATTCCGTTTTCACTTATATATGCCATTATGCCCTCACTCCGAAAATTAAAATTCTTGCTTTGTTAATTTTTCCGTTTGAACCCAAACGAAAATCAAGATTACTAATGCTTGAAACATTATAGCCTAATGTCGTTACTGTCACTTTTTCAGTTCTTATTCCATAATCAACCGAACCGATATTATAATTGAAATCAAAGTTATTCCCGTTTTCTAACATACGGGTGTCATTAAAATGTGATATAATTTGGCAACGGTTATTTACCATAGGTAACACTTCACTATCTATAAAGTATCCATATACACTACCTGCGGAAAAACTTTGCGATACAATATACATAAGATTTGACTCAGCCGTGATACCTCTTGCAATTCCCGTATATGCTTCGGAAACCGTAAAGTCAATAAACACCCTCATTTTTTTAAGGGAAAAACTGTTGCCGTTTGTATCTTGATTTATAACAATTTGCGAAACGGGTGTATTAAATTCTGTTGTAGTGTCGGATATTACTTCCCAAGCTTCACCACCGCCACCGCTTGGTTTTGCCGCAATTCTATCATCGACATATTTCTTATTAACACAGTCTTCATCGTCAATCGGCGTGCCCGTAAACAAATTGCCCTTGCTGTCTCGTTTTACAATAGCATTATAATGTTGGCTTATGATGTCTTTTCCGAGTTCATCGCCTATAATATCAATATATTTATAACTGCTGTCATTTGGCATTCCATAGCCATTACCGTCAGCATCACCTTGATTATAATCACTGTTATTCACCGCAATAACGCTGTCAAACGGCGCTCCTATGGCGTTTAATCGCTTTCTCGGAACACAACTGATAACCGCTTCATCAACTTCAGATTTATTGTAATATTGACTTGATAAATTACTTTCAAGACTGTTAATCGCCGAAGCCATTCTTATAATTTCATCGTTAATAGGTTCTAATGCTTTGTTAACCGTGTTTTCGGCCTCAAGCACAAGCTGTTCGGCCTTATCGACACATAAGGCCGCCTCGTCTGAACTGATTTTTGACGCATGTGCACTGTTCCCCGCGTCTGCCGCTTTAGTTGCCGCAGTATCTGCGTTAAGTCTTGCAAGCTCTGCGCTGATTTTTGCACTTCCCGACAGGCTTGTCATACTTTCATAACTCTCACCGTCTTTGAACACACCGTCAGGTTTGTTTGCCAAGTGCAAAACCACAGGAACGCTGTAAAGCTCAGTTTCGGTTTCGCCGTTATCGGTTAATGCCGTTATCACCGTATAAACCGTTATTTTACCGCCGTATCTTGTGTGACGTTCCTCGAGCTCAAAGCCTATATTTTTGTCATTTAACTCCTTTGCTTCGCTCGACCAAAGACCGCCCTCGCCGTCATAAATGTCAAAACGGTACATTAACCTTGCGTTTAATAAAGTATTTGTAAGCTTTTCATACAATGAATCCGAAATAACAAACATAAGACCGGTAGCCCTATGGTCGCCCTGTGTTCCCGCGGATTGCTCGAAGTTGGGTGTAACACTTGCTGTATCTATATTGTATGTTAAAGTTGTTATTGCCATTTATTTTCCTCCTTAAAAGTAATTGCCGGGTTATATGAACCGAGCAATTAACTGATATTTTTTACTTTAATTATAAAAACAGCAGACCCCTGTTTCAGAGCCTGCTGTTTTAACCTTTTAAAACAATATTTAATTAAATAACCAAATCTTCGGTTTCAACATCAAAAAAATGCTTTTCGTCGAATTCATCAAAATCAAGTGCTAAATCCGAGCCTATCGGAAGGTTGAAAATCTTTTCTACCTCGGGTTCAATTGCAACCACGGTTTCCCATGCAACTACAACAAAATTACGAGGATCTCTGCAATACTCTTTGGTATCAATATCCGACAAAAAGCGCCAGCCGTTATCCGCAGGGTTGGAAGGACTGTGTCTTTGACACCACATAAGCCTTCCCTTGCCCTCATAAATGTTTCTCGAAATAACCGAGCCGCCTTTTTTTTCCTGTTTTTTTTCGCGTTTGCCGAAAATCATAATAGTTTCCCCTTTTTTAAAAATTTTATATTCATTTTTGAATATTATAATAAATGTTCGGAATTACATATTAAAATTATTAAACAACCAATCTGTGTGTTTCGGAATCGTAAAAATGTTTTTCGCCGTTTTCGTCTGTTTCGAGTATTAAATTCGAGCCTATGGGAAGGCTGAAAATGTTTTCTGTTTCGGGTTCAACACTTACAATATCTTCCCAATTTACAATGACAAAATTTTTTAAATCCGTATCTGTATCTGACAAAAAGCGCCAGCCGTTGTCGGTATTGTTTAAAGGGTCATGCCTTTGACACAAATAAAGCTTTCCTTTGCCTTCGTAAAGGTTTCTTGAAATAACAGAAGTGCCCTTTAAATTGTCATCGGGCGTTTTGATTTTTCGAAAATGCCTTTCACCGTTTTTGTCTGTTTCAAGCAACAAATGCGTACCTATCGGAAGGTTTAAAATACTTTCTATTTCAGGCTCAACCTCTGCCAAGGCCTCCCAATCCACAACAAGAAAATTTTTCATATCGGCAGAGTATTGAAGGGTGTCTGTATCCGAATAAAAACACCAACCGTTCCACAAATCATGGGGATTACGTCTTATACACCGTTTTATATTTCCTTCGCCTTCATATATACTCTTTGTAATAAAAACGCGGCCCTTTCCCTCGTTTGAATTATTATATGACATAATTGTTTCCTCCGTTTTAAAGCTTGCTTTCATATTTATGATTTCTGTTTGTATTGGGCAATTCAGGGCGGTAATTATGGGGGTCGTTATACCAATTTTCAAATTCTTGTTCTGTAATTTCGTCATTCATATACATCTCATGAACTTTTTGATATTCTTCATCTGAAATATGACCCATTTCCCAATTGCGAGGCTGACCGGGGCTCCAAACGATTTCTACCCCGGACGGATCGTAAACCTTGCCTGTAATCGGATCTTTTGCTAATTCCCAAACTGCTTCAATAAGGCCTTCTATGTACGGAGGTCTGCAGAAAGCGTACTTTTTATATCCATAACAATTATAGTATTACTGTATAAATTTGTCAATCAAATCATATTGACTGTTTTCGACATTTTTTCACCTATTGAATTGAATGTTGCCAAATAATTATCATCAACCGAAATACCGTTTTTAGCCACAGGTATCAACTGCTTTTTATGGAATGTAATTACGGTTTTGCTGCCCTTATCATAAAGTTTGTTATTAAACACAATGCAGTCAAAGCCGTTGGCTTCTAATGCTTGGGTCAAGGTTTTCCAAACATTCTTATCCGACGCGCCCTTTATGCTTGCAAGCCTTGTCATAACACTTTCGTACTGTATGTCGTTAATTATTCCCTCGTCATACATACTTTTTGCCAGCAGTTCCGTAGCAAGGTAATCACAGTCGAGCATTACCAGATACGGACTTCTAGCCACCGGATAATACTCCTCGTAAACACCTTTTGTAACATTGCGATTTTGCTTGTTTTGTTCGAGAGCAATATCGTGTGCCGCTTTTAATGTAGTCAGTCGAATATTAGTGCCGCTGTTTTTAATATTAGACGCGCCTCTTGTGTTGTAGCAAAACAGTGAATAAGGTCTGCCGTATCGGTCTTTGAATATGCTGTTATCGAGTCTTCGCCTTACAGGCTCGCTGATTTTTCTGCCGGCAAGGTCGGTTTCGGCAGTCGCAATAGCGGCTCGCTTTATAAGTGCTTTAAGAGCGTATTTGAATTCGGTTATGCTCAAATTAAGACTTTCAAATATTCCGCTGTGACCCGCCACGGTGTCTTCGATGCTTGCGGCTTTAGGCTGACCCTTGCACATTAAAAATTCTGTCAGTGTTTTCATTTTTTGGGTGTTATCACCGCATTCACTCAATTCGTCACGCAGTCTTTCGATGTCAACGGCAATTTTTCTTTCACTGTCAATAACCACCGCATCAACCTTATAGTTATCATCAAAAATACTATCGGACATATCGCTTTTTGCTGCATCACTGTTTTCGACCGATATTCCGTTTTTAGATACAAGCTTTACCTGATCTGTATCAAACACCATTACGCGTCTTCTGCCCTTTTCGTCTATGAAAATTACACCGTCAAATTTTTTCATTTTCATACACTCTATAAGTCTTTGCGCTAAAGCGCCGTCTACGGTCATCTTTTTATTTGCGACAGCGTTTGAAAACAAATTATAATATTCCTTTTTGGTTATCACACCGCTGTGCAACAGCCTATCCGCAATCAGTTTGCTGTCCCATCCGTTACCTTTTATAACAAAGGGGTTTACCATGTTTATATGGTATTCGTGAACGATACCGTATTTTGTATAGGCGGTTTCCTCTTTCTTTGAAAGCCATAATTCCAATGCGTCGTCAAGGTTTGAAAAAAGCATTCCGCCGCCTACGGCCTTTTCGGTGTCTATGTCTGATGTTCCGTGCAAATAAAGCGACAGCAAATTGCCGTCGGCATCCTTAAACACGGTATCACCGAAGGTTGCCTTCTCGGTTTGAGATATGGCTCTGCCCGCAGTGTCTGTGCCGCTTAAAGCAATGCCGCGTGTTTTTGCTATTACACTTTTAATAAATTTCACAATGCCGTTACGACTGCCCGACAGGGTGGACATAAAGCTGCTGTTTCCAAGCTTTATTCTCGGGTCTGCCTCTGCCCGTCGGGAGCGACGGTTAAATTTATTATCATTCAAATAATATCTGAGCCTTTTTGAGTTTTGAGGGCTATCTGCCCTATCTTCTGCCGTAGCTATATCAAATTCCTGCTCAACCACGCCGCAGTTTTCCTGCAATTCGCCGTTTTTTGATACCGTAACCATTTGATTTTCGTCAAAAATAACCACCGACATTGAACCTACATCGGTGGTTGTGTTGTAAAACATTATTCCCTCGTATCCGGCTTTTTTTAGGTATTCTCTTATTTTTTTTGATACGAAGCCGTCATATTTTGAACTGTTTATATTATTGCTTTTTTTCATCAACGCGTCATATTCCGACTGCGTCATTATATTTTTTTCAACCAAATAAAGCAGATTTTCGATTGTGAGGTCAACGGGTGTAAACGGTAATACCAGAACATTTTCCATATTTATAAAAATTTCTTCTATAACAGGCATCCGTTTAGGTTTGTTACTGTCTTTATACATTTGATTATATTCATTTATTACCGATTCCAAAGTTCCGGCAACAAGTCCCAGCTTTGCTCTTTTAAAACCGCCCACACCATGCATTCTCAAAATATAGAATGATGTCAGCTCTCCATTTTCATTTTTAAAGCAGGTTTTTGCAAAAGCTTTTCTCAATTCTTCCGACAGTTTTCTTCCTACGGTATCAACCGTGCTTATAACGGTTTGGGATAATTTTTTTATTCTGTCTTTGCTGAAATATTCCGCCGCCTGCTTTGCACTTTTTGAAATGTCCGATATCAAACCGTCGCTTCCCACAATTATGTTATGCTTATGTATTGAATCGGTACTTGTAAAAAAGAAATCAAACAAGAATTTTTTAATCTTATTTATACATCTGTTTTTTCTGAGT
>ERZ780149.933-NODE-933-length-34767-cov-3.814502_pt1 | contig 34767 bp, 30 predicted proteins | sample MGYA00511367_ERZ780149 | MGnify/ENA primary metagenome ERZ780149 (study PRJEB29588, sample SAMEA2153852) | human gut metagenome | biome: human gut; feature: human-associated habitat; material: faeces | place: Denmark | collected 2008/2010 ... | reverse complement strand
AGCAGTTGCTTATGCCGCCGCCGATAAAAAACACCGTAACCTTGGGGTTTGACCCCGGTTACCGCACAGGCTGTAAAATTGCGGTTGTTGACGGCACAGGCAAGGTGCTTGACACGGGGGTTATTTATCCTGTGCCGCCGCACAATAAAATAAGCGAAGCAAAGCTGACGGTTAAAAATCTTGTAAAGAAATATAACATACGCACATTTGCAATAGGCAACGGCACCGCAAGCCATGAAACCGAGTGCTTTGCCGCCGAGGTTATAAAAGAGATAGACGACGGTCTTAACTATATGGTTGTAAGCGAGGCGGGAGCCAGCGTTTATTCGGCTTCAAAGCTTGCGGCAGAGGAATTCCCGCAGTTTGATGTGTCGCTTCGAAGTGCTGTATCAATCGCCCGCCGTATGCAAGACCCGCTTTCGGAACTTGTAAAGATAGAGCCCAAAGCCATAGGTGTGGGTCAGTATCAGCACGATATGCCCGAAAAGGAGCTTGCCGCAAGCCTTGACGGCGTGGTAGAATACTGTGTAAACTCGGTAGGCGTTGACCTTAACACAGCCTCTGTTCAACTGCTGTCGCATATATCGGGTATAAATCAGTCGATTGCCAAAAATATTGTAGCCTATCGTGAGGAAAACGGCGTTTTTACCGACCGCGCCCAACTTAAAAAGGTTTCAAAGCTCGGCCCTAAAGCCTTTGAACAGTGCGCAGGCTTTTTGCGTATTATCGACGGCAACAACGCTTTAGATTCGACAAGCGTACACCCCGAAAGCTATGCAGCCGCCGAAAAGCTTTTAAAAATCTGCGGCTTTTGCGAAAAAGATATTTCCGAAGGCAAAATAAAAGGCATTACACAAATAATCGAAAATCAGGGTGCCGAAAAGCTTGCCGAACGGCTCGGTGTGGGTGTGCCCACGCTTTTGGATATTGCAACCGAGCTTGAAAAACCCGGACGCGACCCGCGCGACGAATTGCCCAAGCCCATGCTTCGTCATGACATAATGAGTATGGAAGACCTGAAGCCCGGTATGGAGCTTACGGGCACCGTGCGCAATGTAATAGACTTCGGTGCATTTGTCGATATAGGCGTGCATCAGGACGGGCTTGTTCACATTTCGCAAATAACCGACCGATTTATAAAACATCCGTCCGAGGTATTAAAGGTCGGCGATATAGTTAAGGTTTGGGTGCTTTCGGCAGACCCGCTTAAAAAACGCATTTCACTCACCATGAGAAAGGAAAACACCAATGAAAAAGAATAACATCAAGGGCAGCCTTATACTCTGCCTTGCGGCATTGCTGTGGGGGCTTGCATTTGTGGTGCAAAACCGTGCGGCAGACAAAATTCCGCCCTTTACATTTAACTGTATGCGCTCTTTTATAGGCGCCGTGTTTTTATTCGCTTTTATGGGAATTAAATCTATATTCAACAAAGACTATATCCCCGTGCCGAAAACCATGAACAAAAAGCTTTTACTTACAGGCGGCATTGTATGCGGTGTAGTTCTTGCAATTTCAACCAACTTTCAGCAGTTCGGTATTGCCGCCTACCCCGACGGCGTGCCGACCGAGGCGCGCTCCGGCTTTTTGACTGCGCTTTATGTAATAATTGTGCCGATTTTGTCGGTGTTTGTAAAGAAAAAGGTACCGGTTGTTGTTTGGCTTTCGGCTTTGGTTGCGCTTGTCGGTTTTTATATGCTTTGCCTTTTTGAAGGTGTGAGCGGCTTCTATTTTGCCGATATATTGGTGCTCGGCTGCACACTCGCTTTTTCATTACATATTATAGTAATCGACAAATACTGCGGCGCCGTAGGCGGCGTAAGGCTTTCGGCGTTTCAGTTTATTTTTTGCGGCATAGTATCGGGTATTATGGCGCTTATATTTGAAATTGACACAATAAACATTTCAAGCATTGTTTCGGTAATTCCCGAAATTTTATATATGGGCATAGTATCGAGCGGTATTGCCTATACGCTTCAAATTGTAGGTCAAAAATATGCCGAGCCCGCAATAGCCTCGCTTTCTATGAGCCTTGAAAGCGTATTTGCCGCTCTCGGCGGGTGGGGAATTACGGGTAACGCGCTTAAAGGAAACGAAATTATCGGCTGTCTGCTTGTGTTCGCCGCAATAGTTTTGGCGCAAACCCCGGAATTTTTTAAAAAGAAAAATGCATAAAAAGTTCCGCTGTCGAAAATTTCGACAGCGGTTTTTCATTCGCCCTTATATTTACGGCGGGTTGCCATACCGCCTCGTATATGCCGTTCACTCTTGTTTTTTTCAAGCACCGTTTTTACCTGATTATAAAGCAATCGGTCAATATAAAAAAGCCGCTCGGTAACATCCTTATGTACGGTAGATTTGCTTATTTTAAAAACCTTTGCCGCGGCACGCACCGTGGCGCCCGTTTTGACTATATACTCGCCCAGCGTTATTGCCCTATCATCAGAAAAATCTCTCACACAATCAACTCCTTAAAGGACTTAGTTAATTGTATGAGAGAACTCTTGTTTTTATGATACCTATATTTTTTCCAGCAGCTTCAAAAGATTAGGTATTTCGGCTTCAAAATTTACGCCGTATTTCATTTGCGGGTATTGTTCTTTGGTAAGTTTAATACAGCCTGACGTGTATTTTGCGGCAATGAGCGCGGCTTCTTTTAACGGCTTACCGTTTAAAATTGCAGCGATAAGGGTGCTTGCAAAAATATCGCCTGTGCCGTGATAAGCGGCGTCTACCAACGGTGTAAAAACATATTCCGACTTTTCGCCGTCAAGGCAGGCGACACCGATTTCGCCTTTATTAAAGCAAATACCCGTAAGCACTATTTTTGCGTCTGTAATTTTGCAAAGACCCTGCAACAGGCCGCTAATGTATTCTTTAGTATGAGGCGCTTCAATATACGGCATATCGGTCATAAACGCCGCCTCGGTAATATTTGGGGTAATTATGTCGGCTTTGGCGCAAAGGCGTGTCATTTCTTTTGGGAAATTTTGAGCAAAGCCGCTGTAAAGCCTGCCGTGGTCTGCCATAACAGGGTCGACTGTAACAATCGTATCTTTTGTTCGTAAAAGCTCGACCGCGCTGCATACAAGGTCAATTTGCTCTACGGAGCCGAGATAACCCGTATACAAGGCATCAAAGCTCAAATTCTCTTTTTTCCAATGATTTGCTACGGGCATAATATCTTCGGTTAAATCACGAAAGGTATAACCTGAAAAACCGCCTGTATGGGTTGAAAGCACCGCTGTGGGTATGCAGGCGCACTCGATACCCGCCGCCGAAATTATCGGCAGAGCCACAGTAAGCGAGCACTTGCCGAAACAGGAAATATCATGAATTGCCGCCACTCTTTTTTGCATAGTTTTTGCTCCTTAAAACATGTTATTATAAAATGCAGGCGCAGTTAAAAAACTGCGCCCCGAATTATATAACTCTGATTACAATATGCAGTTCTTTATCTGCTTTGACGGGAAATGTAAGATGCTTATACTGAAATCCTCCGACAGGGTGAAAATGCCGCTTTTCGCCTTCGGGGGTAACAGTGCATTCGCCGTCAAATGAAACCGACAGCATATTCTTAAAAATTATTTCGTTTTCAGATATGCTCACACTATCGCCGCTTTGGCTTACAACAGGCAATACATACTCGGTATCGCGATCGGACAAAACGCCCAATTTTACGCTGTCGCCGCAAAAATCATATTTTACCTTGAAACCGTTTTGCTCGCTTGTCGCAGTAACCGTATAACCGTCGCGTGCAAGCTGTACCGTTTTGTCAAGGTCGGAACTGCCCACACGGGCGGTATTGCAAAGCTCTTCGTCAACATTACGCTGAATTTGCATATTAAGCGGCTCGGTAGTTACAAAACGGTTAAGGGTTGCCGCCAATATTGCACCGTACTTTTTGTGCCACAGCATACTCAAGGCGCCTCCGCCCGTTTCACTGCCCGAATATATATGAGTGTCGCATGCATTGACCGTGGCAATAAAATCGCCCTTGGTAACGGTATAAAGATAACCGTTTTGATAAGACCTTACACCCTCGCTTTCGCGCGGCAACACGGCGCCCTCACAATTTTCAAACTCACTGCCCATTTCAAGATACAAAACCGCAAGCGATTTTGCGTGGTCAAACGCGTGATGAACACAAGCGGGCTCATTTGCCGATTTATACATAAGTCCGCCGTAAAGTCTGCCGCCGTGTGTGCAGGCTTTCAGCAGTTCGGTGTTTTTGCGAACCGCCTTTGCAATTACGGGGTTATTTTTTGCTATATACACAAAGCCCTCGTGCATACCGTCGCTGGTGCGACTGCCCCAATAGGTCCATTTGTTTTGCCTTGTACCCCAGCTGTTATCTATTGCGCCATCTGGCAACATAAAGCCCAAATGGTCGATTGCGCGGTCGGTGTAAAATTTTATTTTTTCGGCATCATTAAGCCATACAGAATGCATAACAAGAAGCGGTATAGATTCTTCAAGGTTATATCCCATATCTATAAAATGACAGCCCTTTGCGGTAGTGCCGTCAAGAGGCTTGCCCTCGCCGAAGAACAGACCCTCATTGTCAAAATGCTCGCGGCAAAAAGCCTCTTGTTTTAAGGCCTCAGCTAAAAATTTTTGCTCGCCCGTATAATTATAGGCGAATGCAAACATTGCCGCCGCACCTGCGTTATAGTTAATATGAGGACCAACCTTTTCACAAAAGCCTATAGCCGCGGCGGCACGGCGGCGAAAAATGCTGTCCCATTTTTCAAAAGTTTCTTTGTCTAAAATATTGCCGAATCTGTGCAGAGTTTCACCTATTGCAAGGCAGGAAAAAATATTTGTGCCTTTCCAACGGTTGCCGAGGTCATTGCGGTAATCGTCGTGCTCGGTCAGAAGATTATATTCGGTCCAGTCAATCAACCTTTTAGCCGCCGTCAGATAACGCTCCTCGCCTGTTTTGTCATAAAGCAATACAAGCGGCAAAATCATATCGGCGCATCGGCCGTGAACAATCGCACAACCGGGGCACAAAATTGCACCGTCAAGCAAAGGGTCAGGCATATCAAGTTGTGTTTTGAGCAGCTCATCACACCAAGCTTTCATCAAATTGTAAACTCTGTTTTTAAAACTCATAACACTATCCTACTTCTACCGTACCGTCTTCTTTTACCGAAATTGTCATACCGTCTTTTACATAATCTAAAAATTCATCGCCCAAGCAGTCGATAACCGGCATTGTTATACCGTCAACCCAAACATCAGCAAGCACTGCACCCGCCGCGGCGAGCGAATCAATATGATTTGCAAACAGCATACAGGCAGGTTGTCTGCCCATAGCGCAGGCGCAATAAAGCACCAAGCCGCCTGTGGTAGAGCCTATTGTTTGTGGCAGGCACAGTGCCGCGCCGCAAAGCGGCTTACCGTAAATGTCGGCGTTGTTCTGGTCGCCGCACTTGGTTTGCTTGTCGCCGAACTGTAGCGCCATTTGCATAGATGCTAATGTATTGAAGCCTTGTTTTGACACCACGGCTTTGGCAGTAACATTGCCCGGGGTAACTACTCTTCCTTTAAATTCTTTCATTACTTGTTACCTCCTTTTGTAATTGCCGCAAGTATTTCATCATCAGTATAATAACGCGCGGTTGTATATGTACGCAGTTTATTTGACGATGTTATAACCGGCATTGATTTGCAAAGCGGATTGTTCATATACATAAGCGGACAAATGTATGAGGTTATAACGCCTGTGGCCTTAAGTCTTTCGGCATATTCGGTTTTGTTAAACTGTTCTAACACCTTTGGAGCCGCCGTAAATACAGTGGGTATTACTACCTTTTTATTGCCGGACTCTTTAAGTGACGTTTCAACCCTATCGGTCCAAGATTTCAACTGTTCAAGGCTCATGTGTGGGCAACCCATAAAGCAAAGCTTAGGTTTCGCTTCGGTGTTTTTCCAAACAACAGGGTATTCCTTATAAACTCTTTCAAGCTCGGCGTCATCAACAACATAAACCTTTGCGTTTTCCTTTATAAGCGACTGCCCCTGCTCGACCGCCTCGGGGGTAAGATTTTCAATATGATAAAGTCCGACAGCACCGTTTGACGCGGTAGCCGCGCCGAAATCTTTAAGGTATGTGCAGGCGGCGTCATCAAGCTCGGTGCCCAGCCATTTATCAAGACCGACTATGTAAGGCACATCCTCCATAACCTTCATACCTATGGCAGAGCCCAAAAGCTGAGCCTCGGGCTTTTTCGTGGTTTCAATTTTAACTACCCAGTCGGCTTTTCTGCCCTCATCGGTAAGCAGACCGAAATACGGCACATAGCCTACAATTGAGCCCATAATGTCAATAATACCTGAATTACGGTTGCAACGGGCGCCTAAAACCGAGTTTGCATATACAACGGCAGAAGATTCCGCCCAAGAAAGCACCTCGCCTTTTTGCGGCTTGTTGCCGACCTCATCCATATAACAGGTACAGGTAAAAGCGTCGTCATTCATAAGCCCTAATTTTTTAAGCTGGTTTTCATAAAAGTCTTGTTTTGTATACATAAGCTTGTCGAAAACAAGGTTTTGCAAAAAATTTGCCGGAACATTTTTATCAATAGGTCTTGGGTCTACCGAAAACTTTTGACCCGACATAACACCTGAATCAAGCAACTGCTGCATAAGGTCGTAAACAGGTGACATAACCTTTAGACCGAAAGATGTTACAAGATGATTGTTTTTTGATGTAATGGGCACTAATTTTTCGGCTTCAAAAGCGTCTCCGTACATAACCATGGTCTTCATAACCTTTGCCATGGTGTCGCCCTTAGCACCGTCAAGTATAGCCTGTTGCTCAGGGGTAAGTATCATAAAAATTTCTCCTTTTATAATTTAATTAAAGCTTCATCGCTACGTCCCACGCCTGCCAGATTACCGTACGCAAATTGCCAACCTTGCAGGCGTCGCCGATAATGTGAACATGACTGCTCTTTTTAGCGACAGGAGCAGGGTTATAACCAACCGATAAAATCACGCTGTCGGCGTCAATTTTGAACTGCTTTTGGTATTTCATATCCTCAAGCCATACGCAACCGTCTTCAATAGAAGCCAAGCGGGTTTCATAGTGAACTGGCACCTTGTTGGTCTTAAAGAAATCTCGCAGATAACTTGTGTTCGCAAGACAAATACCCTTTGTTGTAATAAGGTCATCCTGCATTTCGACAATGGTAGGTTTTTTACCCTTCAAATAAAGGTCATAGGCAATTTCACAGCCGGTAAGACCGCCGCCTATAACTACTACATTATCGCCTACTGCTTTTTCGCCAAGCAGATATTCGCACGCTTCTATACCCTTTTCGGCACCTTTAACATTTATTTTTCGCGCCTTGGCACCCGTAGCCACAATAACCTCATCAGCGTCTAAAGACTTAACATCGGTAATTTCGGTATTCAGTTTAACATTTATCGGGTGTTTTGTGAGCTCACGTTTGTACCACGCGATGAGTGCCTTGTCTTTTTCTTTGAAAGACGGAGCCGCCGCTGCTATAAACACGCCGCCGAGCTCGCCGCTCTTTTCATAAAGTGTAACATTATGACCGCGTTTAGCGCACACGAGCGCTGCTTCCATGCCGCCTATACCGCCGCCTATAACGGCAATGTTTTTTACCTTTTGGGCTTTTTCAATATGATATTTTTTAGATTGCATTGTCGGCGGGTTAACAGCACATCGCGAAAGACCCATTGTGTCGCTTAAATCTTGCGTGTTTGCGTGACCCTTTGAAGAAGAAAAATTAAAGCAGGCATTGTGACAGCAAATACATGGGCGAATATCCTCTTCGCGTTCCTCAATAAGTTTAGTAACCCACTCACCGTCGGCGAGAAACTGACGCGCAACGCCGACAGCATCTATTTTACCTTCGGAAATTGCTTTAGCACCAACGTCGGGTTCCATACGGCCCGCGCAAACCACGGGAATATCAACAAATTGTTTTATATGCGCCACATCGTCAAGATTGCAGTTTTGCGGCATATACATAGGCGGATGCGCCCAATACCAAGAGTCGTATGTGCCGTTATCGGCATTAAGCATATCATAGCCGGCATCCTGCAAATATTTTGCGGCCTTTTCACTCTCCTGCATATCTCTGCCGACCTCGGTATAGTTTTCACCCGGCATAGCACCTTCGCAAAAGCCCTTCATTTTGGACTCTACGGAATAACGCAGCGATACGGGATAATCTTGACCGCATGCCTCTTTTATAGCTTTTACAACTTCTGCCGAAAAGCGATAGCGTTTTTAAAGGCTGCCGCCGTATTCGTCTTTACGCTTGTTAAAAAATTCTATTGCAAACTGGTCAAGCAAATACCCCTCGTGAACGGCGTGAACCTCTACGCCGTCGACGCCTGCGTCGCGGCATAGCTTTGCGGTTTTTGCAAAAGCTTCAATAATTTCGTGTATTTGCTCTACCGTCATTTCAGGGCATTCTATATCGTGCGCCCAACGTGATTTTTGCACACTTGGGCTTGCAAGCTCGTGGGAAGTATCAATAACCGGTTTAATAAGCGCTCTGGTAAATTTATTTTTATGTAACGGCGCTATGAGCTCGGTAATAGCCCAGGAACGACCCATACCGGCCGTAAGCTGTATAAACAGTTTTGCCCCTGTTTTATGAATTTCATCCATAAAAACTTTAAGCTCTTCAAACATTTTAGGGTTTTGCCAGAGCCATTTACCCCAAAATGTGTCACGCAATGGCGCAATGCCCGGAATTATAAGTCCTACATTGTTTTTTGCCCTTTCCAAAAACAAATTTGCCGCCTCTTTATCAAAGTGGCAACCCGTAAGTTCAAACCAGCCGAACAAAGAGGTGCCGCCCATAGGGCACATAACAATTCGGTTTTTTATTTCAACATTGCCGATGCTCCAAGGTGTAAACAAAGCTTCATATTTAGTTTCCATTTCATCACTTGCCTTTTTAAAAATTTAGTTCATAAGGTGAATTATTTGCCTATAATATTATACCACTGTTATATATAAATTTCAATAAAAACGCCAACCTTTATTTTGAAATAAAGATTAGCGTTTTACGGTTTAATTATTATTTTACTGTACTGCTCGGGCAAAATTCGCTCATTGGGCACCGCTCGCAATAGGTCTTGCGTGCTGTGCAAATATCACGCCCAAAAAGTACTGTGCGATGACAAAAATCGTTTGATTTTTCGGGTGGCAACAGTTTTCGCATAGCATTCTCAACCTTTAGCGGGTCGGTAGTTTTTACAAGACCTAAGCGGTTGCAAAGCCTTATAAAGTGGGTATCGGTCACCACGGCGGGTTTACCGTAAATATCACCGCAAACAAGATTTGCGGTTTTTCTGCCAACACCGGGAAGCCGCGTTAATTGCTCGATTGTGTCGGGCACGGCACCGCCGAAATCTGACATAAGCATTTTTGCAATTCCCACTAAATCTTTAGCCTTTGTTTTATAAAGACCACAGGTTTTTATAAGCTCTTCGACATCTGCAACCGAAGCACAAGACATACTGCGAGCATCAGGATATTTTTCAAAAAGCGCGGGAGTTACCATATTTACGCGCGCGTCGGTACACTGTGCCGACAGTCTTGTTGCAATAAGCAGCTGAAATGCGTCGGTGTACTCTAACGAACAAATTGCGTCGGGGTAAAGCTTTTCAAGGGCGTTTACCGCATTTAAAACTCTTGTCTTTTTATCCATTTGCAATATCCTGCAGCTTCAAATCGCCGTTTTTTATAAATTTCAATTTTCGCATTGTCTCTGCAATACCGAGTGTTACCGCCGCCGGCAATACAAAATGCATAACAATAATTTCTAACAGTGCTACTGCGGGCGATACGCCGTTTTCTACCATAGCACCGTACGCCGCAAACTGACCGACAAGACCGGCAGAACCCATACCCGAGCCTACAGGGGTGCTTACCATTTTAAGCAGAGCCGACGACACGGGGCCGAGTATTGCACTTGCTAAAATTGACGGCAGCCATATTATAGGCTTGCGAACAATATTGGGCATTTGAAGCATCGAGGTGCCTACACCCTGTGCAATAAGGCCGCCAACCTTATTTTCACGGTAGCTGATAACCGCAAAGCCTACCATATTGCAACAGCAGCCTATGGTTGCAGCGCCCGCCGCAAGTCCGGTTATACCCATAGAAATGCCGATAGCAGCAGACGATATAGGCAGGGTTAGCAGTATTCCCATTATAACCGATACCACAATTCCGCCTATTATGGGGCTGTTTTCAACATTTATATTTACAAGATTGCCAATCCACTTCATAGCGGCGGATATGTAAGGCCCTACCAAATAGCCTGCGGCGGAACCTACAAGTATGCAGCAAAGGGGTGTTACAATTATTTCGAGCTTTGTTTTGCCTGAAACCAAGCCGCCTATTTCTATTGCAACATACGCCGCAATAAACGCACCGAGAGGCTCGCCCGGAGCACCTATTTTAAAAGCCTCTGTCGCAAGATTGGGAAACGCGCCCACCATACCTGCAACGGCGGCTGAAATAGTGGTAAGCGGCGAAGATTTAAGCTTTACCGCAACACCCACGCCTATACCGGCACCCGTAACGGTCTTTGCTACGCTGCCTATTGCAGCAAAGCAATTGCCCACGATATTATCGCCTATAATAGAGCCTATTTGACAAATAATAGTGCCTATTATAAGGGTAGAAAAAAGACCGTAAGCCATACCCGAAAGTCCGTCTATAAAAAGGCGGTTTAAATACTTTTTAATCATTTTTCATCCTCCTTATTCGATGAATTTAATTTTAAATTGTCACAATTATAATATAAAGTGATTTTACAGTCAAGAGAACACTGTAAAGCAATCTTAAAATATGGTAATTTTACCTAATATTGCAATAAAAGCACCTGTGTTTTTCTTTAAAATGCCGAACAAAAATAAATCCCCGAAAAATTCGGGGATTTCGCTTTTAATTATTTATCACGCTTTTTAAAACCGCGTCTGTCACGGTTGCCTTTTTTGTGAGGCGCTTGGTCGTCGGCATCGTCCTCAACAACGGCACCGTTAACCTCTACAAGTGCATCACGGCGCGAAAGGTTAATTCTGCCCTGATCGTCAATCTCGGTAACCTTAACGATAACCTGATCGCCCACAGCCACAACATCTTCAACCTTTTCAACACGCTTGGTGTCAAGCTTTGAAATATGCACAAGGCCTTCCTTACCGGGAGCGATTTCAACAAACGCACCGAAGGTCATAAGTCTTGTTACCTTGCCCGAATAAATAGCACCGATTTCGGGGTCGTTTGCAATAAGATTGATAACATCAACTGCGGCCTTTGCCTTTTCAATATCAAGACCCGAAACATATACATGTCCGTCTTCTTCAATATTGATTGTGCAGTCAAACTGCTCTTGAATAGACTGAATAACCTTGCCCTGCTTGCCGATAACATCGCCGATTTTGTCGGGGCTGATGGTTGTGGTAAGCATTTTAGGTGCGTAGGGGGACAGCTCCTTGCGGTATTCGGGTATACATTTGAGCATTACTTCATCGAGAATATATTTGCGAGCCTTATTAGTTTTCGCAAAGGCCTCTTTAATGATTTCGGGTGTAAGACCGTGCACCTTAAGGTCCATCTGAATAGCGGTAATACCCTTATGAGTACCCGCAACCTTAAAGTCCATATCGCCGTAAAAGTCTTCAAGACCCTGAATGTCAACCATTGTCATAAAGTCGCCGTAAACGCCGTCATCACCCGTAATAAGACCGCACGAAATACCTGCAACCGGAGCTTTAATCGGAACGCCTGCCGCCATAAGAGCAAGTGTTGAACCGCAAATAGAGCCCTGCGAAGTAGAACCGTTTGAAGAAAGAACCTCACTTACTACGCGGATAGCATAGGGGAATTCCTCTACCGACGGAATAACCGGCAAAAGCGCGCGCTCTGCAAGAGCACCGTGGCCGATTTCGCGACGGCCAGGGCCGCGTGAAGGCTTGGTTTCGCCAACCGAATACGACGGGAAGTTGTAATGGTGAATGTAACGCTTGCTAACCTCTTCATCAAGTCCGTCGAGCTTTTGTGCTTCGCTTACGGGCGCCAAGGTTGCAACCGAGAGCACCTGTGTCTGACCGCGGGTAAACATACCCGAACCGTGCACGCGCGGAAGAAGGTCAATCTGCGCGTTAAGCGGGCGAATTTCATCGATACCGCGACCGTCAACACGCTTGCCCTCATCCTTAAGCCAAGCACGGACAACATGCTTTTGAACAAGATACATAATCTCGTCAAGCTTTGCTTCACAGCCTTCAAAACGCTCGTCAAACTTTGCGTGAACTGCATCATAAATAGGAAGCAGAGCCGCGTCACGAACATTTTTATCATCGGTATCAAGAGCCTTCTTTACATCTTCAATGCAAAACTCTTCAATCTCTGCCATAATCTCGGGGTCGGGATTGCTCGACTCAAATGCGAACTTTTCTTTACCGATTTCGGCAACAATGCCGTTGATAAATTTAACTATTTCTTTATTTACCTCGTGACCTGCCATAATGCATTCGAACATAAGGTCATCGGGAATTTCGTTACCGCCGGCCTCAATCATGGCAACCAAATCGGCGGTTGAAGAAACGGTAAGATTAAGCTCTGAAACCGCGCGCTGTTCGAGTGTCGGGTTAATAACAATTTCACCGTCTATAAGACCTACGCTTGTAGATGCAATAGGGCCGTCCCACGGAATATCGGATACCGCAATAGCGGCAGACACACCGATAGCGGCTGTTATTTCCGGCGAGCAATCGGGGTCAACCGACATAACGGTTGCAACAACCGAACAGTCGTTGCGCATATCTTTCGGGAAAAGGGGGCGTATAGGTCTGTCTATGCAGCGTGAAGCAAGAATTGCCTTTTCGCTTGCTTTGCCCTCGCGGCGTTGGAAAGAGCCGGGGATGCGGCCTACCGCATACATTTTTTCTTCATAATCAACCGAAAGAGGGAAAAAGTCAACGCCCTCACGCGGTTTTGAAGAAGCTGTTACCGTGCACAATACCCTTGTGTCACCGTAGCTTGCCATAAAAGCCGCGTTTGCAAGCCCTGCCATTTTGCCCGTTTCAAGGCGGAAAGGTCTGCCTGCAACCGTTGTTTCGTAAACTTTGTAGTTTTCAAACATTTTTCAAATCTCCTTTTATTTTTGTTTATATTTTAAGAGATTTTCCGTTTAGCAATAAAACCAATACCTGATTTTTCAGGCGCTCGTTTTACCGCTAAACAACAAAAAATCTCTTTAATACGCGTATGCTTAACAAAATCAAACCGAGCAAATAAATTTTGCCCGGTTTGTTTGTTACATAATTACTTACGCAAGCCGAGCTTCTTAACGATAGCACGGTATCTTTCGATGTCTTTTTTCTGGAGGTATGCAAGAAGATTTCTTCTGTGACCTACCATTTTGAGCAGACCGCGGCGTGAGTGATGGTCTTTCTTGTGAACATCAAGGTGAGCGTTGAGCTCGTTGATGCGATAGGTAAGAACGGCAATCTGAACCTCGGGAGAACCGGTGTCACCCTCGTGAACCGCATACTCTGCCATAATCTGTTGCTTTTTCTCGTTAGTCATCTTTTTCACTCCTTTTTTAAAATTGTACGCCGTATTCCGAGCAAAAGGTCTTGAGTGTTCCGCAAAAAGCGCGGCAGACGCCACAAGCACAGAATACGGTAAACGACTGCTTCCACAGTCAGTTTTTGAATTATAACACATATTTTACAAAAAGTAAAGACTTTTATTCAGCTTAATTTAATATTGTAAATTTCATAGTATTTTACGGACAAAATATTTACGGATAATTCACATTTTTTATCAATAATTGTAATAAACTTACATTAACATTAAAATACAAAATTTATCGGAGATGAATAATATGGACAATTTTGAAAACAACAACGGTCAAAACGGCAATGTATCGGGCTTTGATGAGGCAAACAACCCGAACACAGACTATACCTCAACACCGAACGACAGTTTTTACAGCAAAAAATCGAATGATATTATTCAAGACGACACCTCACGCAGTGTGCCGCCGACATACACGGCACCATACGGCAACGGACACTGCCAAAATCACCCAAAATCAAAAAGACAAAAAAGCGGACACAGCACAGCCGTGGTTATAGCGGCGTGTCTTCTGTCGGCAGTTATAGGCGCCGCAAGCTGCATTGCCGCTATGGGTATTATTTTTAAAACGAAGTCAACACAGCCCGACAATACAGTTACGCAAAACGGAAATTCAACCAATGTAAGCATAAATGTTGACAAAACCGCATCGTCAACTGCCGAAGCAGTTGCATTAAAATGCAATAACAGCGTTGTGGGCATTCGCACAACAACATCTGTCGCAAGCTTTTTCGGCGGAAATCAGGAGCAGACCGGCGAGGGCTCGGGCGTAATTTACAGCTCGGACGGTTATATAGTTACCAATTACCATGTAATAAGCGGCGCCGTAGAGTCCAAGAATTCCAAAATTGATGTTTTTATAGGAAACAGCAGTTCCGATTCATACCCTGCCGAGGTTGTGGGCTACAATATTTCGTGCGACCTTGCGGTTGTTAAAATAAAAGCCGACGGCCTTACACCTATGGAATTCGGCAACAGCAATGACCTTAAGGTGGGTCAGTCGGTAATAACCATAGGCGCGCCGGGCGGGCTTGAGTTTATGGGCAGTGTTACCTACGGTATTATAAGCGGTCTTGACCGTACGGTGTCAACCAACTCTACACTCAAGCTTATTCAAACCGACGCCGCAATAAATCCCGGCAACTCGGGCGGCGCATTGCTTGATACCGAGGGCAAGCTTATAGGTATTAACAGCTCTAAAATCGCATCGGTTGAATTTGAGGGCATGGGTTTTGCAATACCTATAAACACGGTCAAAGAAAAATGCGATAAAATAATATCACGCAAGAACGATTCACAGGCGTACCTCGGTGTTAGCATAAGCAGCACCTATACCTCAGAGGTTCTCTCGTTCTACGGGTATCCGTCGGGCGCGGTTGTATCGAGCGTGGCAGAAAACAGCCCTGCGGCTAACGCCGGTATTGTGCGAGGCGATATTATTACCGAGTTTAACGGCGTTACCATAAGCGAATACACCGTGCTTAACGATGTGATTTATGACTGTGAGCCTAATGATACGGTCAGCATAAAAATTTACCGAAACGGCAGATATTACACATCTGATATCAAGCTTGCTTCCGAAACATCCAATTAAATACTGACAATAGTATTACACCCCTTGCGAAGACAAAATCGCACGGGGTGTTTTTTTATATTTTCATATTTACTGTATCCAAGTTTTTATCGAACACGGTAAAGCAGGCGTCAAACCCTGCCGCAATTCTGCCCTTTGTTTTAATGCCCATAACCTCGGCCGGAGTCTCGGTCATCATTTTTACGGCATCGGCAACGCTAAAGCCCGCTTTAACAGCTGTTTTTAAAAGCACATCGACTGTTGCAATACTGCCCGCAAAGGCGCTTCGGTCAAGCAGCTTTGCAACACCGTCTTCTATAATAAACGGCACGGGGCAATCGGTGTATTGCATGCCCTCTTCACCTATACCCGCAGGTCTGAGCGCATCGGTTATAAGGCAAACGCGGTCGGCACCTTTAAGCTTAACTATCATTTTCAGTAATTCGGGCGGCAGATGGCAGCCGTCAGCAATAGCCTCAACATACATACCGTCAAGTAAATACGCGCTTTCAACAATACCCAAATGTCTGAAGCCGTTGCGGCGTGTTACGGTTGATGTGCACGAATAAAGGTGCGTTATAAGACGGTTGCCGTCTTTGTAAGCCCTTAATACATCGCTATATTCGGCAGATGAGTGAGCAGTCGCGGCAATTACGCCTTTACTTTGCAAAGCGTTTAAAAACTCATTATTGCTGTCTTTTTCGGGGGCATAGTCCCAACGGGCAATTATGTCGCCGTATTCTTCGAGCAACGACTCATATTCTTCACGGTCGGTATCACGCACAATACCCGGCGCCTGACCGCCGCACATTTCGAGTGCAAAATACGGACCCTCAAGGTGAATACCGGGAATTTCAACCGCACAGTCGTTTTTTACCTCGCGGGCAGTTTTAAGCACGCGCACCATAGTGTCATAATCGGTTGCGCTTATTGTCGGGTACATAACCCTTGTGCCGTGCAAGGCGTGAAGCTGTGCAGCTTTTTTAAAGGCCTCGGGCGTGGCGTCTATAAACTCATATCCCCCGCCGCCGTGGCAGTGAATATCGATAAATCCAGACGCTATATAATTACCGCAGAGGTCTGTTTTTTCACCTTTTTGCTTATCTGACGGCAAAACCTGCGTTATTTTTTCACCGTTTATTACAATGTCATAGCCTTCGAGTATTTTGCCGTCGGTTATTATCTTGCCGTTTGTAAGTATTTTCATTCTATAAAAATTTCCTTTTTTTGTGTATATGAACGCTCAATAGCATCAAGCAACTTTACGGGGTAAACAAGATCGTCATAATCGCAGGGCATAACGCCGCTTTTTACCATTTGTACAAACTCGTCAAATTCGTTTTTGAAGGTATAAACAACATCGTCACAGTACGCCTGATATATATTGTTATCGTCAGTCATAAGGCTTGCGGTATATCGGTAACTGTCGGTATAAAAGCCGCATACATCAAATTCGCCGAAATTAAAAATAACGGTAATGCGATTTTTGGTATCATCGGGGCAAAATGCCGTAACCGATTTTACGTTTTTGCCGTAAATTGTAAGCAAAATTTCAATAAGGTGCTGTGAATAAAACCAGAAGCCGCCGTATATATTATTCATATTCACGGGGCAGGCAACCGTTCCGCTTTTTACCTTTTTTGTTTTTGCCATACGGGCAAGGGGCTTTATTTCGTCAATAAATTTAAGGCAGGAGCCGCCGCACAAAAGCGCGCCGTTTTCTTCGGCAGTGCGAGCGAGTTCCTTTGCGTTTTCGACATTTGCGCAAAACGGCTTATCTATAAAGCAGGGAACGCCTGCCTTTACATAAGGCATTGCGTATTTATAGTGATTATCGCCGTGACGGGCGGTAACCACAACACCGTCCACCTTGCCTAAAAATTCATCGGGCGATGAGGCGGCGTATGTAGCATAGCCTTTATCTGTTATGCGTTTTACGGCGTCCTCCTCATCACTGTAAATTCCCACAATTTCAATGTCACCGTATTCTTCGGGATTTGATTTTATAAGCTCACCGAAGGCATCGGCATGCGAATTTTCAACGCCAAGTATCGCTATTTTCATAAAAGTCACCTTTATAAATTATTTCTCTCTTACCGACAACGGATTTTGCGCGTGAATCAGGTCTATAACCTTAAGCTGCAAAAGCACCTGCTCAGGTTTAACCTCCATTTCCTTGCCCTCGGTCAAATAGTCGTAAATCATATCGTAATAGCTTTCGACCGCCTCGTTAAACACATCGCCTTCAATGTCTATATGCTCTTCGGTCCAATCAAGCGTTTCTGTGCAGTAGGCCGGCGTTCCGTCTGCATTTTCAAGCGGTTCTAAAATAAGCTTATGTTCGGGGGCGGTTTCTGGGTTATAGTATTTATAATCGATTGCCGTATGTGTAGCGCGAATAGAGCCGTATTTACACGATACAACAAATGTTGCTGGGGCATAGGCGTTACAGCAGGAAACCTCAAGATCCATAAGCGGCTTGCCGGGCGCGGTAATTATAATCTTGCCGTAGTCCTCGGCATCGCCGAAGGTATTAACCGTACGAAGCTTTGAAAATATATTTAAGCTCTCAAATTCGGGAAAATCAAGCAAATCCAGAATTTGATCAAGCGGATGAGGCCCTGAATTTCTGACACTGCCTGCGGCATAGTCAAGCGCCGTCTGCCAATCCCAACGGCGTGAAAAGCCCGAATAATTTATTGTAAACTGTATAGGCTCGCCCAGCTTTCCCGTTGCCAAAATCTTTTTAATTTCGGTAAAATACGGTGCAAAACGCGACTGCTGGAATATATTTAACATTTTACCGCAGCGACGGGCAACCGATACAACCGCGGCGCCCTGCTCATAACTGCCTGCAAAGGGTTTTTCGCACACAACATTAAAACCGTGTTCAAGCAAATCGATACATATAGGCGCGTGCATGTGTGAAAATGTGCTGTTTACAACAAGGTCTATATCATCTCTGCCGAAAAGCTCGCGGTAATCGGCATATACGTCACAGCCGTATTCCTCCTTTGCGCGGTTGCGGCGATGCTCAAGGGCGTCGACTACTGCCACAACATTATATTTTTTGTTTTTTTCACTGCGAAAAAATTTACCGTGAATATCACGGCCGCTTCTGCCCTGACCTATAATCGCAATATTTAACTTTTTCATCGGTTTAGTTCCTCCAATGCATGATTTATAATTTCTTTAAGCGATATTATGCTCTCCTCGCTCGCCTCATAGGCGCCGTCTGAAAAGGCCGCGCCGCCGGGTAGCTTTAACTGCTCCTCGGTAAGCCCTGCATTTTTACGGTAGTGTGTTTCAAGCATTACGCCGCCTTTATAACCGTCTGCAATAAGTTTTTTGAAAAGATTTACAAAATCGGCACTGCCCGTGCCCACCTTTACCGCTTCGGTTTTACCGCCGTTATTAACTCCGTCTTTAATATGTATGTTGACTATACCGCAGGGTTTAAGTGCGTCATAGGCGTCTGCGCTCGCTTTTCCAGTAACCCAAATTTCGTTACCGGGGTCAAACAGCGCCTTAATACGCGGATGATTTACAGCCGATATAAGCTCTGCCAGCTTATGCGGAGTACTGCTGTGAACGGCAGGGTCCGATTCAAGCGCGCAGTAAACATCATATTTTTCGCAAATCGATATTACCTGCGCGTACTTTTTTGAGCGAGCTTCGACCGATACGCCCTCATCCCAAAAATCGAAGCCGCGTATGTACCGAGCGCCGAGCCTTTTTGCGTATGCCGCGCACCTTTCAAATCCCTTAAGATTTTCTGCTTCTGCCGATAAATCGTCAAAATTGCATTTAAAAAGCGGTGATGAAATTGCCGTAACCTCAAGATTATACTGCCGCGCCGCAGAGGATATATCGTCAATGTCGCTGTCGGTATATTCAAACGGAGAATGCCCGTTTACCGAACGAACCTCCATGCATTGAAGTCCGTGCTTTTTGCAAAACCGTGCCGCTTCAAAAACATTTTGTGTTACCTCATCGGTTATAATGCCGAGTTTAAAGGGTATATTCATAAAAATCGCTCCGTTTCCTGATTACAGCAATTTTTCGGCGCTGTCGGCGTCGCAATACATAACGGCATTATCGTGCCTGCGTAGAATAGTGGCGGGGCACATATCGGTAATATCGAGCGTTACCGTTTTGTAAACCGCGTCGGCCTTTGTTTTACACGGCACAACACAGAACATATAATCTGCGCTTATCATTTGCGGAATTGTCAGTGTGTAGGCGTATTCGGGCACATCGTCAAAGGTTGGAAAACAGCCGTCATGCACCTGCTGCATACGGCACACATCGTCAAGCTTTGCCTTTTTTATTCGAACAGAATCGTTAAAATCGGCAACACCCGGGTCGTTAAACGCTATATGGCCGTTTTCTCCTATTCCGAGACAAACAATATCAATATGATTTTCTTCCAACAGCTTTTCGTATTCAAGACCGTAATCTGCAACATAATAAACATTTGCAAAGGGCGCTTTTTTAAATATATGCTCATTAAGATAATTGCCGAAGCTCTGTTCGTCCTGCTTGTTAAGCCCTACATATTCGTCCATGTGAAAAGCATTGATTCTGTTCCATTCAATTGGCTTTTCAAGCAGGCTTTTAAGTACATCATTTTGTGACGGCGCCGCCGCAAAAACCATATTTATGCTGTCTTTCTCGGCGAGCAGTTTTTCAATACATTTTTCAATATCCGCTGCCGCAGCAGCGCCCATAATATCACGGTTTTCATAAATGTTAACCGTTAATTTGTCTTTTTTTATGCTTTTAAGCATATAACAACACCTCTTGACCATTATATCTTTGCTTCTATTATATATCATCCTTTTTGCAATTAAATTGCAAAAAGTAACAAATATATTGCAAAAAAAAACATAATGTAGTATTATAAAAATGGTGATAATATGAAAGAAAAGAAATTGTTTGTTTACCGTGACGGTTCGGTTTATATGCATCACACTTTAACGCTCGACCCCGTTACAGATGATTTTTCTTTTAAAAGCCACAGTCACAATATGATTGAGGTGTATTATTTTTTACGAGGAAACGCGCGCTTTGTTGTCGAGGGGAACATTTTTCCGCTTGAAAGGGGCAACATTTTGGTAATGGCAAGCGGTCAGACGCACCACCTGCTGCTTGAACCGTCTGCCGCTTATGAGCGTATGGCATTGCTTATTGACACAACCGCCGTGCCGAGTGAGTTTGAAACGCTTAATGAACAAATTTATGACGGGGCAAATCTTTTTAAACTCACTAAATATGAGCAGATATGGTTTGAGGAAAGCTTTTCGCTGATTGCCAAGGTGCCCGAGGATATGCAAAAGGGGTTAATATTTTCATTTTCATCTATGATTTTTTCTATGCTTTCTACCAAAATTTACAGGGTAACAACGCCTAACATTGAAGACGATATAATAAAGCAAGCAATAAACTATATAAATAAAAATCTATCGAACGAATTAAGCCTCGAAATTATTGCAAACGAGCTTTATTGCAGTAAGATGTCGCTTAACCGAAAATTTCGAAAAATTATGGGTTGCACCGTTTGGGAATATGTTGTACGCCGACGAATTTTCAGTTCAAGGCAACGGCTTTTTTTAAGCGGCAATGTAAACGAAGCATACAGCAAAAGCGGGTTTAACGATTACTCTTCATTTTTCAGAGCGTACAAAAAGGTTATAGGAATCGGACCCTGCGAAGACCTGAAAAAATTGCAAAGTAAAAAAAGCACCCTTTAAAAAATGCTAACGCCACATAATAAAGTAATATTAAAATATACCAAAATATAACCTTATGTCTGTTGCAAAAATAAAGACAGTGCAAAAAGCCTTTCTGCTTTCTACACTGTCTTTTCATTCTGTTAAATACCTTTATTTACAATAGTTTACGGCGACAAGCCGCATTTTTATTTTTCTGCAAACATCACCGCATAAACACCGGGGCCTACATGGGCGCCGATTGTAGCGCCCACTTGAAGTCGGTCTGCGACGGTGTATCCGTTGCTTTTAAGTTTTTCTTCTAAAGCCTCGCAGTTTTCGGTGCCGCAGGTATAAAGAGAATATATCGGAAAATCGGGGTCGATGCTATGCGATTTTACCTTTTCGAGTATGGTGTTCATTGCGCGCTGTTTGCCAATCGACTTTGCAACAACCTCCACTCTGCCGTCCTTTACCGTAATAATAGGCTTTATGCCCGCAAGCTCACCCACGGCGGCACTCGCACGGCTTAATCTGCCGCCTTTATAAAGATATTCAAGCGTATCGACACCGGCATAGATTATTATCTTTGATTTTAATTCTTCGCAACGGTCTGCAATTTCACCCGCCGTAAAACCACGGTTAATTAAATCGCGGGCGTATGCCGCCATCAATTCTATAAGATGCGTAACACTTAAAGTATCAATAATATAAATGTTGTCGCAGTCAACCATTTCTTTTGCCATAAGTGCGCACTGATATGTGCCGCTTAAGCCCGAAGACAGGCTAAAATAGATAAGCCGGTCGCCGTCGGCTTTCACCTTTTCAAATATTTCGATAAAATCTTGCGGTGACGGCTGCGAAGTACGCGGAAATTCCTTTGCGCTTTGCAACAGTTCATAAAATTCGTCGCTTGTAAGGTCAACGCCGCAGCGGTATTCTTTGCCGTCAATATTAACCGATATAGGCACAAGTAAGTCGGCTATGCCGTCTTGCAAATTGCAGTCTGCCGACGAATCTACCAATATTTTAATCATAAACCTTTTCCTCACTTTTCTTTATGGGGTATGCCTTATAATCGGCATTTGCCAGTTTTTCAACTATTTTGATAAAGATTTTTGTGTCATTCTCGCCTATTATATCTATAATGCTTTGCGATACGCCGAGCGAAGAATTATGCACAGTCAAAAACACATCAAGCTTTTCTTTTACACATTTTACAAACTTTGTTCTGCGGTCGGTAACACCCTGCTCAAAAGCAATAAGACCCTGCTTTTCAAGGTCTGCCAAGGTGCGGTTTACAAGCGATTTTAACATACCCGTTTGTTTTATTATGTCTTGAACAAATGTCAGCCCCACACCGTCATTTAGATAACGGTTATAAAGAATGAGCATAACTATTGCCTCGTTATATTTAAGCCCTGTAGTAATTCGGTTGTTTTTTATTATACCCGACAGTTTTACCCAAGAAAGTATAAGCTCATTTTGAAGACTTTGCTTTTTCAAAAACTCACCGCCCTTCTAAATTAGTTCACAATGTGAACTATTGCATTATACATTATTTTCAGCAAATTGTCAACAAAAAAATAACCCCCTCTGACCTGAGGGGGTTATTGGTGTGTTGTCAGAATTCAATCCGGCTTATCTGTAAAAATGTATTTATATCAAAAACCTGTAATGTTTTTTGAGATATTACATAAAAACTATCTTTAACGAATAAGCCTCTGACATCGGTCATAGCGTAGCAATCATAGCTATCATTTACCGTAAGCGACGCCCTGCGCTCAAAGCCGTCGCCCGTGTAGCTGAAAATTAAATACTTAACATTATCGTAATTGTCGGTGGCGGCAAAGCCTATAAGATTTTTATCGCCCGACACAAGCATCGCTTTATGGTCGCTCAAAGCCGGCGAATAATTATATCCGTTCAATACCTTTTTATCGTCTTCGGTTACATTTGCAGGGTCGGTTATATTAAACATCGAAAGCTTTAAACCGCCTGTTCTGCCTGTTTTTTCATCGGCGTCCATTCCGAAGCCCAAAAGCAGACCGTCGGTATAGGGGTACATATATTCCGAAAAGCCGGGTATTTTAAGTGCGCCTAAAATTTTAGGATTTTGCGGGTCCGAAAGGTCGGCGCTGAAAAGCGGGTCGGTTTGACGGAAGGTTACAAAATAAGCAATATCGCCCATAAAGCGTACCGAGTAAACCCGCTCTCCCTTTGCCAAATCCTTTATTTCGCCGACAGGCTTTAAATCTTTGTCAAGCACCGTAAGGTGAGCCGCGGTTTCATCGCTGTATGTTACAACGGTTTCTTCGGTGTTTTCAAACTTTTGCTCGGTTTTCTTTTGTGTATAAACAGTAGTTACAAACCTGAAATATCCGTTATATTCGTCAATGAAAAACTGATTTTCAAGATTGCCCGCTATCTCGCCCGAAACCTTGTACTCTATTTTTCCGTCGCTTATCGAAATTCTTGAAACAGCGGTTTTGTCGCTGAAGGCATAGGCTTTGTCGGTCAGGGCATCATCGACACCTTCATAGTATTTAGCCTTTGCTAAAATTATGTTGCCCGTACTGCAATACAAAATATCACTGCCGCCAAGCAGGCTTGCGCTGTCGCTTAAAGCACCGTCTTTGCAGTTAAAAGCGCCGATTACCGTATAACAGCTGTCGTATTCATCCTGTTCGTAACGGTATATTTTTTCGGCGGGAACGGTTTGGCACACACCGTTTGTTTCGGTGACGGGTACAAATGTCCGAGGCTGTTTTTCATCGATTTTATTTATGTTTATTCGGCAATTTGAAATAAGATAAATGTAGTCGCCCACCATACGCGAAGAGTTGTAAGATCCCTCCTGACTGCTTTCGGCAAGCATTTTAGGCGCGGTTTTATCGCTTATATCATAGACCGTGATTAAAGAATACTCTTTATCGTCCTTGTAATGACCCGACTTTACAATAACCAAACGGTCGCCGTTTAAAAACATTTCGCTGTAATTGCCGACTGTGCTGTAATTAAGCTCTACTGTACTTAAAAGCTTGGTATTCTGGCCGTCGGCTTTAAACACGGAAAGCTTTTTGTCAAACACATAATAAATATACTCTCCGTCGGTTTTTACAATGTCGGCTTCACTCACGCCCTCAACCTGCTCGGTGGTGTTCGAAAAGTCGCCCTTTGATGTATCGTCGTTGCCTGCGTCGGCAGCTTCGTCGCTTGGCGCCGCAGTGCCGTTTGTTGCGGCGTTATTTTTTTGTGAGGTAGGCTTGCTTGCCGTGCCTGTGGCATACTCGTAAATAACCTCTTCTTCGTCTGTAAAAAAGAAAGGGCTTTTGTTGCTGTTTTTCTTTAAAAGCTTATAGATCTCGCCGTATGATTTTGATACGGCAAGCGTTTGCGGCGCAGTGTCATCGGGTGCCTGTTTAAATCCGTCACGCGGCACAAACACAATGCCTAAAACTATTGCAATGCAGGCAACGCATGCAAAGGCAATTCGCCAAGGCAAAGCGGGGTTTTTGCGTTTTACAATTTCCTCTTTAAGTATTATGCTTTCTAAAACTCTGTCGCGCGTGTCGGCATCGGGTGATATTCTTTCCATAGCATTTTTATAGTCCTGTTCAAACATAACTTTCAGCTCCTTCGAGTTCTGTTTTCAGTTGTTTTCTTGCGCGGTGAAGCTGAGACTTCACCGTGGAGGGTTTGGTCTTTAAAATTTCGGCAATTTCATCTACACTGTAACCCATATAATAATGCAAATGAATTACCGTGCGGTATTTTTTGGGAAGGCGCAGCACCTGATAGAGCGTATCGCTTTCGGACGGCGATACACTCAAAGCTTCATCTAACGGTTCGGTCTTTTTAAACCAACTGCTTGAAAGCATACTGTTACTGCAGTTAACGGTAATGCGAATAAGCAGTGCCTTTGCGTGTTCCTCGTTATTAACCTTGCCCTTTTGCTTTATAAATCTTAAAAAGACCTCCTGCAGTACATCGTCCGCATCGTATTTGTTTTTTACCCTTGCAAACGCAAGGCGATATACCATATCGGAATATCTTTTAAAAGCTTCCTGCGCAGAAATTTTATATTCCATTATTTTCCCTCCCTGTAATTAAAACTTTTCAAACGCTCAAAAGGTTGCAAAAATCGCCCGAAAAAATTTTTTCGGGCGATTTTCAACATTTAATATTATACTTTAAACAAAATATCGCCGTATGTGGGATATGGCCAATATTCACGCGCCACTACCTTTTCGGCATCGTCTGCTATGCGGCGTATGTTTCCCATTATGAACAACACCTTGTCGCAGTAAAGCCGCGCACGGCTCAGTAGGTCGGCGGTGTTTTGCGATTCGTCAACCGCGGCTTCAAGCTCGTCAACCAAACGACTCAAATGACCGTTATAGCAGGAAAGCTTTTCGACAATTTTGATTTCGGCGTCACAGTCAAATGAATCGCATATCGCCTTTTTATCGGCAACGGTTTTGCAAAGCTTACTTTCATAACGGCTGATTGCGGGTATAATGTCACGCTTTATCATCTCAAGCAATGTAAGCGCTTCAATGTGCATTGTTTTACTGTAGCTTTCAAGCGCTATATCCGCACGGCAGTTTATTTCGGTTCGGTTGTAAACCCCGTGACGTTCAAACAGCTCTATATTTTCTTTTTTGCGCAAATACGGAACGGCATCTACGGTAGTGCGAAGGTTTAAAAGCCCGCGTTTTGCCGCCTCCTGCTCCCACGCCTTTGAATAACCGTCGCCGTTAAATATAATTCGCTTATGCTCTTTATATGTTGCGCGTATAAGCTCTGTTACATCCTTTTCAAAATCTTTGGAATTTTCAAGCCTGTCGGCAAAATCTTTAAAAACATCGGCGACAATGGTGTTAAGCACAACATTTGTTTCGGAAACGGACGAGGCAGAGCCTAACATTCTGAATTCAAACTTATTACCCGTAAACGCAAAGGGGGACGTGCGGTTGCGGTCGGTGTTGTCTTTTCTTATGTAGGGTATAATTTCGGTGCCTACCGTCATTTTAATTTTGTCGGTATCGTTATGATGCTCACCGCGTTCGACAGACTCTAAAATCTCGTTAAGGTCATCGCCTAAATACATTGAAACAATGGCGGGCGGCGCCTCTGCCCCGCCTAAACGGTGGTCGTTGCCTATAGACGCAACCGAAACGCGCAGTAAATCCTGATGCTCGTCAACGGCGCGAATAACCGCCGCAAGAGTCAGTAAAAACAGCAGATTATCGCTTGGGTTTTTACCCGCCTTTAAAAAGTTGACGCCTGTGTCGGTTGAAATTGACCAGTTGTTATGCTTACCGCTTCCGCTTACACCCTTAAATGGCTTTTCATGCAAAAGACACAGCATACCGTGTTTTTCGGCAATTTTTTTCATAAGCTCCATAGTAAGCTGATTATGGTCTGCCGCAATATTAACGGTTGTATATACGGGAGCAAGCTCGTGTTGAGCGGGTGCTGCCTCGTTATGCTCGGTTTTGGCAAAAACGCCAAGCTTCCAAAGCTCTTCGTCAAGCTCGCGCATAAACGCCTTAACGCGCGGCTTTATTACGCCGAAGTAGTGGTCGTACATCTCTTGCCCCTTAGGCGGCTCAGCCCCTATTAAGGTTCTGCCGCAAAAAATGAGGTCGGGGCGCTTTTGCGCCAATTCACTGTCAATCAAAAAATATTCCTGCTCGGGTCCTACGGTAGCGTTAATACTTTTTGCATCGGTAATACCAAACAGCTTTGCTATACGCAACGCCTGCTTGTCTATTGCCTCCATAGAACGCAAAAGCGGAGTTTTTTGGTCAAGCGCCTCGCCGTTGTATGAGCAAAACGCCGTAGGTATGCAAAGGGTATTGTCCTTTACAAAAGCGTAAGAGCTTGGGTCCCAAGCGGTGTAGCCGCGCGCTTCAAAGGTGGCGCGGAGTCCGCCCGACGGAAAGGATGATGCGTCGGACTCTCCCTTAATAAGCTCTTTGCCCGAAAATTCAAGTATTATGCCGCTGTTACCGTCGGTTGATATAAAGCTGTCATGCTTTTCGGCGGTAATGCCCGTCATAGGCTGAAACCAATGTGTGTAATGTGTGGCTCCCTTTTCAACCGCCCAATCTTTCATTGTATTTGCAACAATATCGGCAATTTTGCGATCAATGCTTTTACCCTGCGATATTGCTGTTTTTAATTCGTTGTAAACATTTTCGGGCAAACGCTCCTTCATAACCGAGTCGCCGAAAACATTCACTCCGAAAATCTCATCCACTCTGCTCAAATCTTCTCCCCCGATACAAATTAAGGTTATATAATGTACTTACCGTATTATGACTACTGAATTGATGTCCACCAAACAACTACGGCATTTCCTAAATTGGAGTATTTGTTAACATATATACCATGAGAATAAAGCGCCGAATTAAGCTGATTTAAAGCACTTGCACAGTCGCTGTTGCTGTTTTTATACAAAAGCTCAAGGTGTGTTTGCCCCTTTTTCAAAGCGTCGGTTATAAGCTTTGTATTATTTGTCATATCATCGTTAAAAATCAGCTTATTCTTTTCAAAATAATTGTAATTCATACTGTTACAATCATACAAATAAATATTAAAGAAATCGGAACCCGTGTAAGATTTATTCGGCTTTACGGCATCAAAAATAGTGTGGTCGGCTTTAATTACACTGTTGCTCACATTAAAATACGCGTGCCTTACAACACCGAATTCGGCATCGTCATCCCAAGTGACGTCAAGGTTGTACCATCCGTCGCCGGGGTCAATAATATTCCACATGTGACCTATATTCTTTGAGTGACCGTAAACCACCGTACATGGAATATTAACACTGTCGCAAAGCAGCTGCATAGCGCGCGAATAACCCTCGCAAACGGCTTTTCCGTTTACCAAAGCGCCGTATGCGGTATAGCTGTTTTGAGTGCCGTCGGTTCCGTAGGTAACATTATTACAAAGCCAATCGTGAAAATAAAGCTCTTTTTTAAACCGACTGTCAAGTGAGTTTGCCTCTGCCGTAAGACGCGAAACCGCATCATTCAATTTTTTATTTTCGGAACTTAGTTTACTGCTTGGAATACTGTAATTTATATCATAACCGTTTTCGTGATAAGAAAAGGCAACCGAGCTTCCGTCGGATGATGTGATGTAAGAATTAGGTAACCAGAAGATCTGCGGGTTATCGCTCGACATGGCCCGAAACGCTATGGTAATATCACTAAATCTGTTATTCTCTTTGCTCGAAACCGCACCGACCGAAAAAATACCCTCGGTCATATTCTCGGCGGCAGATTTCATAAATCTGTATATTTGCTTTTGCGTATCGGTCAGATAATTGTAATACAACGGTTTAGTTCCGCTTGTATTTACATCTGCCTGCTCGATTTCAACTGCATCGTCAGAGTTTATGCTGCTGTCGACAATCGCATTCTGTTTGCCGGCTTCAACGGCCGATGAAATGCCCGTGTCGGTACTCGGTTTATTAACACCGTTGTCAATAAAGCTCGAAGTTTCTCGGCTCACGGTAACCTCACCCGCATTTTCTTTACCGCTTATGTCAGACTCAATATTGCTTACAACACCGTCAACATTTGAAACACCGTCATCTGATACAACAGTTATATCGCTTGTATAATCGGTGTATGTATCTGACGACATATAGCCGTCGGAAATTTTGCGACACCCAACGCACAAAATCAACAGTAATGCAACTAAAAATGATAATGCTCTTTTCATAAAATCTCCTCAATTAACAAAATTTATTGTTCTGCAAATCTGACCTATATGATCAAGCCAATACACACAGTCTATAACCGTGAGACTGCTGTTACTGTTTTCTATTATATACAATAAATCGTCTTTTGAAAAGTTATTTTTTGAAATTTGTTCAAAAATCCCGATAATTATCTGATTTTTTATGTTGTCGTTTGAATTTTGCGAGATTAAATCAATAACCTGAACGCCTGTATAGCGCAGTATTTCACCGTCAATTTCAATATTCACTCCGCCTATACGGTCGATAATTCCGCCTATGAGCTTATAATCTGTCTCAACGGTAAAATCTGCCGTGTAACCGTAATACAAATCATTACCGCTGTCATACCGCTCAATGTTTATAACATTGATACAATCATTTTCAAAATCAAGATACGCAAGCACCGCACTGCCGTCGGGCAGCAAAAAGACAATACCTGCGTTTTCGGGTATTTGCTCGTAAGGCACCGTATAATCTTTTCGGTCGGCCTCGGCGGTTTGCCGATTCAGGTTATAATCAAGATAAGCGTACGCCCCTAAAAAGAAAACGAGCGCGCTGCTTACAATTACAACAGCCCTTTTAAAAACGGTTTTGCAAAAAAAATTACGCCTCAAAAAAATCACCCGAAATAGTATGAACAAAAATCGGACTTGCAATACGGCGCCGAGCTAAAATTATTCTTGAATATTAAGGTATTATAATGTATAATGTATAAGTTGTATAATATCTATGTATTTGTACGGCCGTTTTTACATTTTATTTACAAATTGTATTTATTTGTTTGGTAAAATGAATTTCAGAAACTTTATTATAAAGGAGTAGTAAAAATGATTGAAGTCACCGGACTCAGTAAAAGGTACGGTACATACCTTGCGGTTGAAAATGTAAGCTTTTCAATTCAAAAGGGTGAGGTTGTCGGCTTTTTGGGCCCTAACGGCGCAGGTAAGTCTACAATAATGAATATTCTTACAGGGTATCTTTCACTGACACAGGGCAAGGTTACCATCGACGGTTTTGACATTGCCGAAAATCCCGAGCAGGCAAAACGCCGCATTGGCTATCTGCCCGAACTGCCTCCCCTTTACCCCGATATGAAGGTAAGGGAGTATCTTAACTTTGTTTATGACCTAAAAAAGGTTAAATTTCCGAAGGCTCCTCACATTGACGAAATAATGCGTCTTGTAAATATTTCGAATGTGCAAAACAGACTTATAAAAAATCTTTCAAAAGGTTACCGTCAGCGTGTGGGCTTTGCGCAGGCACTGATAGGTAACCCCGATGTTCTGATTTTGGACGAGCCTACGGTAGGTCTTGACCCGCAGCAAATTATTGAAATACGCAACCTTATTGCAAAGCTGGGCAAAAACCACACAATTATTTTGTCATCGCACATTTTGTCTGAAATTCAGGCGGTTTGCGACCGAATTATAATTATAAACTACGGCGAAATTATTGCCGACGATTTGCAGGACAACCTTTCCGAAAAGCTTTCTACAAACAACAGCCTTGTAGCGCGTATTATATGCGACGAGCGTGATATGCTGGCGGCTTTAAAGGCGGTAAAGGGCGTTAAAGATGTAATCTCGCTCGGCAAAAAAGAATCGGGCGCTTATGACTTTGAAATCATACCCGAGGACAACGCCGATGTCCGTGCGGGAATTTCAGGCAGAGTGGCCGAACGCAAAAAGCAGCTTTTGTCGCTTACAAGCAACAGACTGACTCTTGAACAGATTTTCTTAAAGCTTACTCAGGCGCCGAACAATGACGAAGCCCGCAAAATGCTCGGCTTTGCACAAGATGACGACACAGATGAAATCGATAACGACGAAAATACCGGCGGAATCAAATTATACAAGATTCGTAAAAACGATATTGATACGCCCGAAGAAAATCTTGTTAAGGAGGATGAACGGTAATGCTGGCAGTTTTTAAGCGTGAATTCAAAGCATGTTTTACAAACCCGTTAGGTTTTGTTATTCTTGCCGTATTTTATTTCTTTACCGGTTTTATGTTTTCAAATTACTACAGCGCAGGCTTGCCTTATGTTGAATACTCCATAATCGGTATTGCTCAGATTTTGCTTTTTATAACACCGGTTATAACAATGAGGCTTTTCAGTGACGAGCGTCGTCAAAAAACCGATCAGGTTCTGTTTACCGCGCCGGTTAAACTTATAAACATAGTATTCGGCAAATTCTTTGCGGCACTCGCATTTTATGCAATAGGCTTTGCGCCTACGATTGTTTATGAAATAATCGTTCTGTCTTATGTTTCGGTTAATATTTTCTATTACATATATGCCCTTATCGGTATTCTGCTTTTCGGAGCGGCTCTGATTTCGATAGGTATGTTCATTTCATCTATTACCGAAAGCCCGATAATGTCAATCATAATTACACTTGTTGTCAATATATTCATTATGCTGTCGGGCAGCTTTGCAAGTGCAATAAACGCTCCTGCCGCAAACAACTGGTTTACAAAAATAATAGCGTGGATAATTGAAAGATTTGCAGATTTCGTAGGCGGAATGAACTTTACAAGTGTGCTTGAAAGCTTTGGTAATCAGGTGTTTGTTGTTAAAGATATGGTTTACTTTGTAAGCATTACCGCGGCATTTATATTCTTGACCGAGCGCTCGCTCGAAAAGAGAAGATGGTCTTAAGGAGGTAGAAAATTATGAATAACAAAAACGAAAACAAAGAAATAATTGAAACCTCTGCTGTTGTTTTAGAGGAAGAAGCAAAAGAAAGCAAATTCAAAAAGATGCTCTCAACTGTCGGCGCTTTCTTTAAAAGGTTTAAAAGCAAAAAGCTTAAAAACCAAGCCTTGCTTAAAAGAGGTGGTTACTCGCTTGCCATTACCGCGATTGTGCTTGCAGGTCTTATAGTATTTAACTGGCTTGTAGGCGCTTTGAGCGACCGTTTTCACCTTGAAGTCGATATGACAAGCAACAAAAAAAGCTCAATAAGCGAAGATAACATTAAATACATTAAAGGTATTGAACACGAGGTTGATATTACCGTAATCGGCGCCGAAGAGAATTTTGCCAACACCATGGCTTACTATGCGCAGAATTATTACAAGGTTGCAATAAACTCAAGCGTAGATTTGGAATATTTTGAACAGACACAAACCTTGGTTTCAAAATACGGTGAGTACAACGATAATTTTGTTATAAAATATGTTGACCCGCAATCAACCGAATTTACCGCCATAACAACATCCTATTCTTCGTATTCTTTTGTGTACGGTGATATTTTGGTAACCAGCAATGCAAGCGGCAGTGAGCGCGTAAAGCTTTTGACCTTTAATGATATTTATGCCACAAGCTCCGATTCAAGCAACTCCTATTACGGATATTCAACATCAACGCTTTCGGCAAACAAGCTTGAAAACGCGCTTACAAGCGCCATAGCCTATGTTACAAGCGTTGACACCAAAAATGTTGCGGTGCTTTCCGGCCACAGCGCAAACGCTTACACCGACGCTTACAAAGAACTGCTCGCGTCAAACAACTACAGCATTACCGAAATTTCGGACAAAATTATAAACAGTATATCAGACGAATATGACGCTGTTATAATTTCGGCTCCTACAATCGACTTCATAGGCAGTGAGCTTGACGCCATATCTAAATTTTTAGACAATGACGGTAAGCTCGGCAAGGGTCTGATTTACTTTGCAGACGCGTCCTGCCCCGCGACACCCAATCTTTATGAATTTTTAGAAGAATGGGGCATTGCGGTAAACGAGGGTATGGTATTTGAAACCAGCGACAACTACCACATTAAAGATTCGCCAAGCACTGTATTTATTCTGCCCGAATCATTTGAAGACGACGACATTACAACAAGCATTAAGGACTACGTTTCTGTTGCAAACCTAAATGTTCCTATGAATGTTTGCGAAGCGTCATCCACCACACGCAAAGCCACCGCTTTGATGAAAACCTCACCGACGGCAGTTATGGCGCCTGTGGGTGCGTCTGCAGATTGGGCAGATTATACAGATGATGAAAAAGCACAGTTTGACTGTGTTATTCAGTCGGTTGAAACCGATTACGACGATGACAACAACAAACTCACAAGTTATGTTATGGCTTTTTCAAGCGTTGAATTTGTTCAGTCAACATGGTCTTCGTACAGTGATGTATGCAATCAAGACATTGTTATGGCCTGTACCGACCGTGCCACCCATGTGGGCGATACCTCAATAACCTTTACTTCAAAGTTTATCGAAAATGAAAGCTTTGCGTCCTCGGTAAGCAGCGGAAGCACAAAGGTTGTAATGGCTATATTTATGTTCATTATACCCATACTTATGATTGCAATCGGTATCACAGTATATGTAAGGAGAAGAAACGCACAATGAGTGATTTTTTCGAAAACGATCAACAAAAAGCCGAACAGCCCATAACCGACGGTACCGTCGATGAGGAAGTAACCGCCGAAACCGATACCGATAATGAAGAAAGCACTGTTTTTTCCGCACCTGCCGAGCATAATGACGGCTCCGCCAAAAAGACAGGCAAAAAAAGGCTTGTTTCAATTATTGCCGCCGCGCTTGCGGTTGCTGTGCTTGTAGGCGGAACAATAGCGGTTGTTAAGCTTATTCCAGAGCTTAAAGAGGACGAGACTCCAAGCAGTGTGTTTGAAGATATATCGGTAATTGATAAAGATTCCTCTAACTTTACCGCTATTGATGTTACCAATACAAACGGAAGTTTCAAATTTTCAACAAAGCAAATCGAGGCGGTAAACGACAGCGGTGAAACCGAGGTCACAACCTACTGGACAGTAGACGGCATTGACATTTCAAAGTTAAGCTCGGATTCTGTAAAATCTATTGTTGCGGCGGTGGCTAATGTTACAGCCGTGCGTGAAATCACAACAAAAAGTGCCGAAGAATGCGGTTTTAACGAGCCCTTGATTACAGTAAGCGTTGAAGACGCGACAAACGGTTCGTTTGCCTTTAAGGTGGGCGCGCAGTCGCCCGACGGTTTGGGTTATTACTTTATGCTTGACGGTTCGGACAAGATTTATGTCGTATCTACCAATGAGCTGTCCGATTTGCAGTTTGAGCTTCTTGACCTGTCGGACAAAACCGCCATTCCCGCAACAACCTTCAGTGTTGACACCGACGAAAACAAGGAAGCCGACGGCTCTTATGCATACTTTGATTCTTTAACACTGTCGGGCAAGCTGTTCCCCGAAACAGTTACAATTAACAACAACGATGAAGACAGCGCCTCTGCCGGAATACTGCCGTATATCATTACTACACCGACAAAGCGTTTTGCAAATTCCGAAAAGCTTTCTCCGCTTGTAGGTCTTTATTCAAATGAAGTATCTGTTTCCGGAAACTATGCTTTTGACATAACCGAACAGTCGGTAAAAGACGCGGGACTTGACGACCCGGATGCCGTTGTTACAATGACAATAAAGGGCGAAAGCAAAACCTTTGTGATTTCGGTTGTTGACGATAATTATTGCGCGGTTGTATATGACGGTGCCACAATGATTAGAAAGGTATCAACCGAACAGTTTGAATTTTTAAGCTATAAGACCGAAGATTTTTACAACAAAAATCCCTTTATGTATTCAATAAGTGACCTGTCTTCAATGGAATTTACCGAAGAAGACGCTAATATCAAATTTGACATATCGTCAACACAGGACGAAGAGTCAAACAACACTTATAAAATTTCGGCAAACGGCACCGAAATTTCCGCCGACGGTTTTCAATCGTTTTATGCCAACTTTGTAGGTACACAGTTAACCGATTTTACGGTTGACGAAGTTTCGGGCAAGCCGATAAGCACAATTACCTTTAACTTCAACAGCGGAAAAAAGGCGACCGTAAGCTTTTATAAGGTAAACGAAACAAAATATCAATGTAGCATTGACGGTATGCCAATGGGCAGAATTACCTCGGCAGCGTACAAAAAGATTGTAAGAAGCATAAAAACGCAGGCAAATATCGAAGCCGCCGAATAAACACATCAAAAATCATAACTACCGAGACCGCCGAAAAGTTTGTGTAAAAGTGAATAATGAACTTCCTTTCAAGCAAT